>Ga0066378_10000921_pt1 | contig 11521 bp, 9 predicted proteins | sample Knorr_S23_td_DCM_FD_70947 | JGI IMG/M metagenome (GOLD analysis project Ga0066378, IMG submission 70947) | Marine microbial communities from Southern Atlantic Ocean transect - Knorr_S23_td_DCM_ad_71m_LV_A | ecosystem: Environmental > Aquatic > Marine > Oceanic | place: Southern Atlantic ocean...
TCTTCAATCGTTCTTTTATTACAGTCATATCCTATGATTTTACCAGGAGAGAGTGCAAATGCATTTGCACCATCGGTCCATTGTTCCCTTAGCTGATCAATTATTTTATTTGAGCCACATTTTATAAATTTCATTGATAAACCGCTATCTGAAAGTACATCTAAAATATTTTTTGATATTTTTTTTGGCTCAAATTTACCATCCGAAAATTTAAAAATCGTATTGAGTTTATTTAAGTATTTTTCCTCAAGTATTGGAGGAAAGATTAGTGCTTCATCAGTATTGATTTTAGTAAAAATTGTATCTAAATGCATAAGAGCCCTTTTTTTTGGTAGGTCTATAGCAAAGATTGTAGAAAATTTTTCTTCATAAAATAATTTTATTAATTTTTTTATAGATTCTAGTGGTGTTCTTTCGCTAATTCCAATACAAACCCTTGATTCATCAAAAATCAAAATATCACCACCTTCGATTGTTAAATCTGGAAAGTTTTGATGAAAATCAAAAACTCTCATTGATTTGAAAAAAATATGATTTTCAAAAACATGTTTAGCTAAAATGTTTTCTCTCTTTCTCACATCTTTTTTACTCCATGTAATTAAAAGAGTATTTCCTATACATACAGCTATATCTCTGGTAAAAATTAAATTTGGAATAGGGTTTTTAAAAATTTTTTCATTGTTATTATGTCCAGTCAGTAAAACTTTAATTAGATCGTCTGGTGTTAGAGATATTAATATGTTACGGTCAATTTTTGAATTATATAAATCTTGTTCAAGTTTGATGCAATCAGTTATTAATTTTTCTTTAGTTTGTTTGTCTGATATTACAACTTTTAAAAGATCTATAAATTCAAAACAATTTCCATCTGTAAAGTGATGCAAAATATTATAAAGTTGTCGATGTTCATCTCTAGCTTTATCTGTTTGAATCAGATCATCAAATAGTAAGTAGTTATCATTATTTTCATTTAGGTTTTCAGGAGTAACATAATCATGTTCAATTCCTGGTGAATGAGTAATTACAAATCTTAATGGTCCATCCTCTGAATTAACTTTATATTGCATCTATTTTTTTTCCATAAATGGATATCTGTAATTTGTTGGAGTATTGAAAGTTTGTTTTACGGTTCTTTGAGATGTCCATCTTAGCAAATTAGCTGGAGCACCAGCCTTGTCATTTGTGCCAGATGCTCTAGAACCACCAAAGGGTTGTTGTCCAACAACTGCACCTGTAGGTTTGTCATTAATGTAAAAATTCCCTGCTGAATGTTTCAAATATTTACGGCCTCTTTCTATTATTTTATCATCATTAGCAAAAATTGCACCTGTTAGTGCATACGGTGATGTTGAATCAACTAGTTTGCAAATATTCTTCCAATTATCATCGTAAACATAAATAGTTAAAACAGGTCCAAAAATTTCTTCAACCATAGATTTAAAGTGAGGATTCGAAGTTACTATTGTGGTTGGTTCAATAAAGTAGCCTTTTGATTTATCATAATTTCCTCCAGTTATAATAGATGCATCTTCTGCAGTTTTAGCATATTCAATATAATTCACAATATTATCGAATGAGTTTTCATCTATAACTGCATTCATAAAATTAGTAAAATCTTCAACGTCCCCAATTTTTATTGAATTTACATCTTCTACATACTGATTCTTAATTTCTGACCAAATATTTTTAGGTATATAGCACCTAGATGCAGCAGAGCATTTTTGTCCTTGATATTCAAAAGCACCTCTAATCATTGCAGTGCGCAAACCATCTCTATCGCATGATTTATGAGCGAGGATAAAATCTTTCCCTCCAGTTTCTCCTACAATTCGTGGGTATGATTTATAATTATGAATGTTATCTCCAACTGTTTTCCACATATTTTGGAAAACTTTAGTTGAGCCAGTAAAATGTATCCCTGCTAAGTCTCTATGCGATAGAACCTGTTTACCAATTTTACTACCAGAGCCAGGTATAAAATTTATTACACCATCAGGAAGGCCTGCTTCTTTGAATAATCGCATTAAAAAATAACCTGAATAAACACATGACGATGCAGGTTTAAATAATGCTACATTACCTAGCAGGGCAGGAGCGCATGAAAGATTTGCAGCAATAGATGTAAAATTAAAAGGTGCAACTGCGAAAACAAAACCTTCAAGTGATCTGTATTCCATACTGTTTTTCATTCCTTCAGGAGAATATTTAGGTTGCTGTTTATGAATATTGTATAAATATTCACAATTAAAATTAAAAAAATCAATAAGCTCACATGCAGCATCAATTTCAGATTGGAAGACATTTTTACTTTGCCCAAGCATTGTGGCAGCATTTATAGTATCTCTTTGTGGTCCAGCAAGTAAATCTGCCATTTTTTGGAATATTTTTATTCTTTCTTCTAAAGATGTATTAGACCAATCTTCCCAAGCCTTTAAAGCACTATTAATAGCATATTCAACTTCTTTCTCACCAGCTTTATGGTATGTTGCTAAAACATGGTTGTGGTTGTGGGGAATAACGCATTCACCTAAATCATTTGTTTTGATTTCCTCTCCATTTATAATAATTGGAATATCTATAGTTTGTGATTTTAATTCAGAAATTTTTTGTTTGAGTGAAATTTTCTCTGGACTTCCATCGAGATAATCTTTGATTGGTTCATTGACTGCATTTCTAATACTAAAGTTTAATTCTTTAATCATTTTTGGCCTTTACTTTTGTGAAATTATATATATAATTTAATATTTATAATGTTTTAAATGCTATTGATTGTTTATTTGAATTTAATATTTTGTTAAACTTAAATTATCATTATGTTTAAATCAATTAATCCTTCAAATGGTAAAGTATTAAATCAATACACTGCATTTAGTTCAAATCAGATTTTATGTTTAATAAATGATGTTAATGATGAATTTTTAAATTGGAGAAATACCACATTCAAAGAAAGATCAAAGATTTTGATAGGTATTGCTGATTCATTAAAGTTCGATTTAGAAAGTCATGCAAGAATGATATCACTTGAGATGGGGAAACCTATCAATGAATCTAGGCAGGAAATTGAGAAATCAATATGGGTTTTGAGATACTATGCAGAAAATTCTGAAGAATTTTTGAAAAACGAATATATAGATACTGAATATTCTGAAAGTTATATAAAGTATGAACCAATTGGTATAATTTTTGGTGTTATGCCATGGAATTTCCCATATTGGCAAGTTTTACGTTTTTTAGCACCTATATTGATGTCAGGAAATACTTGCATTATTAAGCATGCTCCAAATGTGTTTGGTTGTTCCTTGAAAATTGAAAGTTTGATTAGAAAAAATTCGCCTTTTAAAAATATTTTCAAATCAATTATTTGCGAAGAGAGTAAGGTCGAGTCCATAATTAAAAACAAATTTATTAAAGGTGTTTCATTAACAGGAAGTGATAGAGCTGGATCTATAGTTGCTTCATATGCTGCAAAGGAAGTTAAAAGAACAGTTCTTGAATTAGGTGGTTCTGATGCATTTATTGTTTTAGAAGATGCTGATATAAAAAAAGCTTCGAAAACAGCTGTTATGGCACGTTTTTTTAATTCGGGACAAAGCTGTATTGCAGCTAAAAGATTTTTAGTTCACGAAAATATTTATGATGATTTTATAAGCAATGTAGAGGAAAGAATTAAAAATTTAATTGTGGGAGATGCCCTAGATGAAAAAACACAAATCGGCCCTTTAGCAAAAATTGAATTTGTAGATCAAATAAAAAAAATTGTTGATTTATCAATTGGAAGTGGTGCAAAATGTGTAATAAATCCAGTTATTAATAATAACTTTTTTCATCCTTTGCTTATTATAGATGTAAATGAGAGTATGTCTGTATTTCAGGAAGAAACATTTGCACCTGTATTTTGTGTTTCTAAAATTAAGAATATTGAAGAAGCTGTAAGTATAGCAAACAATAGTAAGTACGGACTAGGTGGAAGTGTTTGGACAAGCGATATTGAAAAAGGGAAGTATATTGCAAGCCAGATTAATACAGGTGCAGTTTTTATAAATGATATGACTAAATCAGATCCTCGACTTCCATTTGGAGGAGTAAATAAATCAGGTTATGGGGTAGAGTTATCAAAATATGGTATTAGAGAATTTGTGAATATGAAAACAGTTGTAGTGAAATAATTATTAAAATTTTTGAAAAATCATAATATTACCGTGGCTGAGTTTAAAACTAATTTTTTGTTTTACTGATTCATTTAAAGTTCCATAAAATAAGGTACTTAAAGTATTTTTATTAATGTTATACTTTAATCCACTTGTAGTAATTTTTATTGTATTGTCAGGCGAGAAAATTGATATTTGTTGTCCATGAAAACTTTTTACGGATTGATTGTCTTTAATAACTCTGAATAAACCTGAATCAGTATAAATTTTAATATCAGATTCTGGATATTTAATAATACTAAAGATATTCCCTATTGTATGATCTTCTCTTAAACCTGTCGCACCAATAATATTTATTTTTTTAAAACCTAATTCAATAGAATGATTTATAGCTTTTCTTAAATCATTTTCAGATTGGTCACTATTAAGTATAATTTTATCTTTAAAAAGTTCTCTAGATTTTTCTGAAATTGAATCTAAATCACCAATAATTAGATTGGGTTTATATCCCTTTTTTAGAAGTAAATCAGTCGCTCCATCACAAGATATTATAAAATCTGTATTTGATAGAATAGTTAGCGGTATATCATGAAATGGAAATTGTCCATTTGCAATTATTGTTACAGATTTTTTTCGATTATTCATTTTAAACTAAAATTGTTTTATAAAAAAATATATACATAAATTAAGAATATGGATTCTAAAATTAAAAGAACGAATGATGAATTAAAGGCAGATAGACCATCTTTGGAAGAAATAAATCAAATTCCAAGGCTCCCAATTTCAATTTTAGTAGAAAATGTGCGTTCTGTCCATAATGTAGGCTCAATTTTTAGAAGTGCAGATGGATTTGGAGCTTCTAAGATATATCTTACTGGATTTACAGCATATCCTCCTAGAGATGATTTGTCAAAAACAGCTCTTGGTGCAGAAAATTCTGTTCCTTGGGAACATTTTGAAAATCCAATTGATGCGGCAGATCATGTCCTGAAAAATGGACAAGAGTTAGTATTGCTTGAGCAAACAATGAAATCAAAAAATTTATATGATTTAGATTATCCATTTCCATTATGCTTTATAGTTGGTAATGAGGTAAATGGTGTTTCTGAAGAATTGGCGAGTCTCGCAACAATTCATGTTGAAATACCAATGAGGGGTATTAAACAAAGCTTAAATGTTTCAGTTGCAACGGGTGTAGCAGGATATGAGTTTTCTAGACTATATTCATCATTTAAAAAGTAATAAAAAAAAACATATTAAATATGTAATTTTAAAGTATGATTAGATTATTATTTTTAACCATTTATATTATGTCTTTTTCATTCTGTGAAAGGGGTGATTTGGTTTCATCTTTTTTTATTGATTCAAAAAGTCCCATTGAAATTCAAGATTATTTAGATTCTAGTATTGGAGATTTTGGATTATCTGCCTCTTATGGTGCAAAAATGTTTTCAATAGTATATGAAACTGTTGATCAATTCGGGGATATTGCGATTGCATCAGGCATGCTTGTTATTCCTGATGATAGCACTCATGCATTTCCTTTGACATCCTTTCAGCATGGAACTCAGGTGAGAAGAGAAAGTGCCCCTTCTATGAATGGTTTTAATACTTTATCACAGGTAATGGCAAGTTCTGGTTTTATTTACTTGGAGCCAGATTATCTTGGATTGGGACAATCAGATATCTTTCATCCTTATCATTTGAAAGATGTATCTGCTTTTACTGTAATTGATATGCTTAGAGCTGCTAAACATTTTTGTAATCAAAATAATTTTATTCAGTTTAATGAACAATTATTTTTAGAAGGTTATTCTGAAGGTGGGTATGTAACTATGGCAGCAGTAAAAGAAATTGAAGAAAATTTATCTGATGAATTTAATATTACAATGTCATTTCCTATGGCTGGAGCCTATGATTTATCTGGAGTAATGGTAGATTTAATGTTATCTGAAGAGGTTTATCCAGATCCATATTATCTACCATATTTTATTTTGACTTACATTGAAAAATATGAATTAGGAGAAATTGAAGATTTTTTTAAATCAGAATATGCTAATATTTTACCTGAGTTATTTAATGGAAATCATTCAGGAGGATATATTAATTCTCACCTACCTTCTATTCCCATACAAATGATGACTGATGAAATGGTAAATGATTTTACAAATAATCCTGACTTCCCATTTAGGTTAGCATTGCAAGAGAATGATTTATATGATTGGACTCCTCAGTCAGTAATGTATTTATTTCATGGTATAATAGATGAGAGTGTTCCTTATCAAAATTCTGTTGTTGCATATAATAAATTCGTTCAAAACGGTTCAGAAAGCGTATTTTTTGAAACTTTAGAAGAATCTTATGGTGGTCATGCAGAAGCCGCTCCATATTGTCTACTGGGTGCTTATAATATTATTTCAACAGTTCATATGATAAATGATTTGGGAGACCTTAATCAAGATTCAGAATTAAATATTCTTGATATAGTTGAATTATCAAATCTTATTACATCAAATGGTTTTATTTCTAATTATCAAAATTGGGCAGGTGATTCAAATCAGGATTCTAGTCTAAACGTATTAGACATTATAAAAATTTTAAATACAATATTAAACTAATGTTTCAAGAAAACAAATATTTAAATAATCATGAAGATTACATGAACCAAGCTATTAATTTAGCTAAAAAAGGTTCAGGTAGAGTATCACCTAATCCACTAGTTGGTTGTGTTATTGTAAAAGGAGGAAGGGTAATTGGTGAAGGTTTTCATGAATTTTTTGGTGGAGATCACGCTGAAGTATCCGCTCTTAAAAATTGTATTGAATCTCCTAATGGTGCTTCTTTATATGTCAATTTAGAACCATGTAGTGTTTATGGAAAGACACCACCTTGTGTAAAAAGTATAATAGAAAGTAGTATTTCAGAGGTATATATTGGAACGAGAGATTATAACCCTGATGTAAATGGTTCAGGAATGATTGATTTAGAAAAAGCTGGGATTAAAGTTGAATATGGGATTTTAGAAAAAGAGTGTTATGATTTAAATAAGTTTTTCTTTAAGTGGATTAAAAATAAAATTCCTTACGTTATTTCTAAAGTTGCTCAATCTAAAAATGGTTTTATGGGTATTAATAATACTTCATCAACTTGGATTACAGGTGAGAAATCAAGAATACATTGTCATAATCTTCGTTCAATGACTGACGCGATTCTTATTGGTAAAAATACAGCGCTTATTGATAATCCAAGTTTGACTGTTAGAGAAGTTTTAGGTCATAATCCTAAAAGAATTATTCTTGATACTAATAGGTCGTTACCTCTTAATCTTAAAGTTTTTAATGATGATGAAGCTGAAACGATTGTAATGTGTTTGGATAAAAATTTTAGCAATACCTCAACATCTTATTGTAAATATATTCCAACGAAATCTAAAGATAATATTTTATGCCCTAATGATATTTTGAAAAAACTTGGTCGATTAGGTATCACCTCAATTTTAATTGAAGGTGGAAAAATGGTTCATCAAAGTTTTAACGAATCAAATTTAATAGATGAATTATATATTTACACATCCAATGAAAATTTAAATGATGCTGAATTAGATAATCCATTAACTATTGATGAAAGTTGGGATATACAAGATCAAATTTCACTTGATGATGATATTTTAAAAATTGCTAAAAAGAAAAATTTATGTTTACAGGAATAATAGAAGAAATTGGTCAAATAATTTCAATTAATGATAAGAAAGATTTTTTAGAGCTCGAAATTGACTCTACATTTTCAAATGAGCTTACCATTGGTGACAGTATAGCTATTAATGGTGTCTGTTTAACTGCTGTAAAAGTGAATAAAAATACTTTTATTGTAAATGTAGTGGAAGAAACACTAAGTAAAACCAGTTTGAAGGATATTCAAGTAAAAACTTATGTTAATCTAGAGCGAGCAGTTTTGGTTTCCTCTAGATTAAATGGACACATCGTACAAGGTCATGTTGAATCAGTAGTCGAAATTATTCATAAAAAAGAAACAGAAGAACAAACAGATTTGAAAATTTATGTAGGTGATGAATTTTTAAAATATTGTATTTATAAAGGTTCAATTGCTTTAGATGGTATTTCTTTAACGATTGCAAATATAAGTCAAAATGAAGTAAGCGTTGCAGTTATTCCTCATACTTTAAATAATACAATTTTAAAGTATAAAAACGAAGGAGATATTTTAAATTTAGAAACAGATGTTTTTGCAAAATATGTTGAAAATATTATTGCAAATAAGTAATATCGAAATATAATGAAGGATACAATGAAAGACTCAAATAATAAAATTTTAAAAGCAATTAAAGATTTTAAAAAAGGTAAAATGGTTATCGTCGTTGATGACAAAGATAGGGAAAATGAAGGAGATTTTATAATATCTGGTGAGCTTTGTACAACTGAAGATATAAATTTTATGATGAAAGAAGCTAGAGGTTTAATTTGCATGTCTATATCAAATGATCGAGCTCAAAAATTAAAACTTTCTCCAATGGTTTCATCAAGCACAGCTGTTCATGAAACTAATTTTACAGTAAGTGTTGATGCAGTTAAAAATGCTACGACTGGAATATCTGCTAATGATAGATGGCAAACGGTACAGGTTTTAATGGATGATAGCTCAAAGCCTGAAGATTTAGGAAGACCTGGTCATATGTTTCCATTAATTGCAAAAGAAGGAGGAGTCCTTCAAAGAGCGGGACACACTGAAGCTGCAATGGATTTATCAATATTATCTGGTTTAAAACCCGGTGCTTTACTTGTAGAGATAGTTAATGATGATGGTACAATGGCTAGGATGCCAGAATTAAAAATAATAGCAAAAAAATATAATTTAAGTTTAATCAGTATATCAGATCTTATTAAATACAGAAGAGAAAATGATAAAATAGTAGAAGAGATATCAAGAATTCCATTTCCATCACAGTTTGGAGATTTTGAGTTAAGATTATTCGAAGATAAAATTCATAATGATCACCATGTTGCAGTAGTTAAAGGTGATATTTTAGCAGATAAGGAAGCCCTTGTACGTGTTCATTCACAATGTTTAACTGGCGATTTATTTGCATCATTAAGGTGTGATTGTGGAGAACAATTAAATAAGGCATTGGAACAGATTAATGATTCGGGTCATGGTGTTTTAGTTTATCTGAGGCAAGAGGGTAGAGGTATTGGTCTCAAAAATAAAATTAAGGCATATCAGTTGCAAGACCAGGGTTTAGATACGGTAGAAGCAAATCAAAAATTAGGATTCAAAGCTGATTTAAGGGAGTATGGTATAGGTGCTGAAATCTTGATAGCTTGTGGGGTTTCAAAAATGAAAATTTTAACTAATAACCCTAAAAAAATTATTAGCTTAGATGGATTTGATTTAGAAATTACTGGAAGAGAACCAATTGAGATTAAAACAAATCATGTAAATGAAAAATACTTAACTACTAAAAGAGATAAATTAGGTCACTTAATTTTAGGTAATAATAAAGATATAAAAATATGAAAATAGCAATTGTAATCAGTGAGTTTAACAATGATATTTCACAAAATTTATTAAATGGTGCTTTTTTGAGATTTAAAAATAATTTCTTAAAAAATGAAAAAATGAAATTTGAGTATGAAAAAGACTACTACGGCAGTGAAGATACTAGTTTAACAATTTTTAAAGTACCTGGAGCTTTTGAGATACCTTCAGTCGTAAGTCAAATTTTAAAAAATAATTCGGTATATGATGCAATTGTTACATTAGGTTGTGTAATTAAAGGGGAAACAGCTCATTTTGAATATATTTCAGCTTCAGTCACAGATTCAATATCACAAATATCAATTCATGAAAAAACAAACATACCAATTATTTTAGGTGTATTAACAACATATGACTACGAACAGGCTTTAAAGCGCTCTAATCCTAAAGATAAAGATAAAGGAGGTGAAGTAATGCAAGCTGCAATTGATACAATTAAAACATTCAATAAAATTAAGAAATAACTATTTTGATATTTTTTAGAAAAATTAGTTTTTTTTTATTTTTTATAAATAGCCTTTTTTGTTCTTATAACATTCAACATATAAAAAATATCTCATCATTAGTTAATTCTACATCAGTTGAGCAATTTAGTGATAATAAGCTTTTGGTTTCAACAAGTGGTGGTATATATTCAATTGACTTATCAGATCACAGTATTAATGATTTTACAGATAATTTAGAATATGCTGGTATCAATACCGTTGCACTGGATGAATTATTTAATCAAATCTGGCTTGGAGGTGAGGATGGTAATATTCAGATAGTTAATAAAGATTTAGGCTTAATTAGTATAATAGATTATTTACCTTTTAATAGTATATCTGAAATAATATTTTATGAAAATTATGTTTTTGCGATTGCGACCTATCAAAATCAAGATGTGATTGTTCAATTCTCTAGAGGCGATTCACCTTCGTATTTGAATTATTTTACGTTTAATAATTTTCTGATTAAAGCAGAAAATAATGGTAATCTATGGTTTGATACAGATTTTGATACTGAAAAGATAATTAATGTTAATAGAATTTATGATATTTATATTGCTATAAATTGGTTGTATTTAGCGACTAATGAAGGTGTATTAAGAGTAGATTTGACAAATTATGAAAATAATTTATTATTACTTCTTGATTGGGGTTTATATGATTCTTCATGTCATGCTTCATCATTTATAGATAATTGGTTTGAATACAATTATGATAATTTTTCATTTGCTAATCCAATATATTTTTGGCTTACTTCAGATCAGTTGCAATGTGGGACAGGAATTAATGAATGGCTTTTACATGAAAATAATTTAGAAACCGAATTAATCGCTCCAGAAAATCATGATGATATAATTAAATCAGAAGTTATTAATCAAAATGGAGAGTTTCTACATTACTCTCTTAGAAGTGATATGCTCCTGATACGAGAAAATATGACAGTTATTTCACACTATAATAAAGTTTTTAATATTCCTGATGAAATTTTTTCAAATTTTACTGATTTGGAAATAATTAATGATAACATCTATTTGTCGCTTGAAAACCATGGAGTGATAAAAACTTCAATTTCAAATTTAGATTATTACGAATATATTATCCCGAACACAATTTTTACCAATAGAGTAACTGCGATTGATTTGAACGAAAAAAAACAATTAGTAGGATTAGGTGGTGACCCAGACATTGGACAAGGTGGTTTTTTGATAGATGATATATTAAATAATCATAATATCAGAAACTTTTACTCGGATGGCGATAATTACATTGACTTGAATAATAACGAATATTTTGAAACGTATAAAAATAAATATCCTATAGTTGATGAAGATG
>Ga0066378_10000924_pt1 | contig 11503 bp, 7 predicted proteins | sample Knorr_S23_td_DCM_FD_70947 | JGI IMG/M metagenome (GOLD analysis project Ga0066378, IMG submission 70947) | Marine microbial communities from Southern Atlantic Ocean transect - Knorr_S23_td_DCM_ad_71m_LV_A | ecosystem: Environmental > Aquatic > Marine > Oceanic | place: Southern Atlantic ocean...
AAGCTAGAAATGGTTTGATAAAAAAATATAAGCTATCTGAAATTCAAGCAAAAGCAATCCTAGAAATGAGACTTCAAAAACTTACAGGGCTAGAGAGAGATAAAATAAATAAAGAAAATGATGAACTAAATAAACTCATTAAGACCTTAAATTCTATTCTATCAGATAAAACAAAAAGAATGGATATTATAAAAGATGAGTTAAATGAAATTAATGAAAGGTACGGCGATGAAAGAAGATCAGAAATTGAACATGCAGCTGCAGAATTTACAGTAGAAGATATGATACCAGATGAAGATATGGTTATTACTATATCTCATCAAGGATATATTAAAAGAACATCATTGGATGAATATAGAACACAGAGTAGAGGTGGAGTAGGTGCCAAAGGTGTTAAAACTAAAGATGATGATTTTAATGAACATCTCTTTGTTGCCTCTACTCATAATTATTTACTAATATTTACTGAATTTGGAAAAGTATTTTGGAAAAAAGTTTGGGAAATACCCGAAGGATCTAAAGTTTCTAAAGGTAGAGCAATACAGAATTTAATTAATATAGAATCAGGAGATAACATAAGATCTGTTATTACAATTTCAAATTTAACAGATGAAGATTACTTAAATAATAACTTTTTAGTAATGTGTACTGAAGGAGGAACGGTTAAAAAAACAAAGTTAGAAGCCTACTCAAGACCTAGAGTTAATGGTATTAATGCTATAAAAATTAAAGAAAATGATAGATTATTAGATGTTAAATTAACTAATGGTGATAATCACATTATTATTGCGAAAAGGTCTGGTAAAGCAATAAATTTCCATGAAAGTAATGTTAGGCCAATGGGTAGGACAGCATCAGGAGTTAGAGGCGTTAAATTAGAAAATGAGAAAGATAGAGTGGTTGGTATGATTTGTGTTGCTAGAGAGGATTCAGATTTACTTGTAGTTTCTAAAAATGGTTATGGAAAAAGATCTTCTATAAGTGACTATAGAATAACAAAAAGAGGTGGTAAAGGAGTTATGACATTAAAGATAACCGATAAAACAGGTAACCTTGTATCTATTAAGGAAGTTAAAACGAACGATGAGTTGATGATTATTAATAAATCAGGCATTACAATAAGAACCTCAATCACTGATGAAAATATTAGAGTTATGGGTAGAGCTACCCAGGGTGTAAAGCTCATTAAATTATCTGATGGTGATGAGATATCTTCAGTTGCAAAAATTGAGAACATAGAAGAAGAAGATTAATTTTTATTAAATTTGATATCATATAAACAACCAAAAATGAAATATTTAAATATATTTATAATAACATTTCTTTTCTCCTTAAGCTTAAATGCACAGTACAAGGGTAGTGTCAATAAGGCTAGATCACTGCTAGATAAAGCTGCTTTAAGTACATACATGAGTGAAATAAAACCTTTATTAGTAGAAGCAAAAGGAGAAGTTGATCAGGCTATAAAAATAGAAAAAAATAGGTCGAAAGTTAACACATGGATTATTAGAGGAGATGTATATGCTGCAATAGCAAAAGGTCTTCCAGAATTAGATTCTATGGCTATTGAAAAGTCACTAGAAGCCTATAATAAAGTTGGAACTGAAATAAAAACTAAAGATATTAATGCAATTCAAAATGCTAATGCAGGAAGACAAAACCTTTCAACCTTCTTCATAAATGATGCAATTACTGCACTTCAAGGAACAAATGATCCAAATTATGAAAGAGCATACAATTCTTTTATGCTATCACTAAGGGTAAATCCAAGTGATACTCTTGGTTTATTATATGGAGGATTTGTTGCAGAACAATTGAAAAGATATGAAGAAGCACTTTCATACTATTCAAAACTTATTGATATGAATACTCTAAATTCAAAAAATTCAAATACAATTTTTCAGAACTCAATAAATATATATTACCAAAATTGTGAATTATTCAGTGAATGTGAAGATTTTAATAAATCTTTATCATTAATTATGAAAGCTAAAGATCTTTTTCCTGATAATAATTATTACCCGTCAGTTGAGATAAATATTGCTATGAGATTAAATAAAGTAGATGAAGCTAGAACAAAAATTGATCAACAACTTCAATCGGATCCCGATAATGCTAATCTACATTTTAATAGAGCAGTCCTATATTACAATTTAGGTTTGGCTTTAACAGATAGAAATGATTTTTCAGAAGCCGAAAAACTTGATACTCTTGATAATGTTTTTGGTACAGCAATAGAGTCCTATAAGGAATCTTTACAATTAGATCCAAGTAACGAAAGAGCACTTTTATATATGTTAGATGCATTTAAAGCTCATGCTAAACCATATTTTGATGCTGAGAGAAACTTAGATTTCCTAGCATTAAAGGGTAAATATGAATCTGAGTCAAATAGATTAAAAAATGAAGGTAATTCAAGAATATCTGAAGGATCAGCATATGCTATTAGTTATATGGAAATGAAAGGGGATGAAATAACTAATGACGATATAGCAACTATTTATCCAATTTTTTCAATAACTGAAGATCATCAAAATTTGATTAATCTATTATCTATTTCAATTTTAAGGGATAATACAAATATAGAATATCTAGAGGTATTGAGAAGATCATACATTAAGCTTAAGGATTATGAAAATGCTGAAAATATCTATCAGATGATCCTTGAATTGGAAAATAATTAAATATTATAGTTCTATAATTAACAAATAAGATTGATTAAATAAAAAATATTAATTATTCATTTTTTAAGAATAACTTAATTTCTTTTGAATACTCAATTAGTAAATCGTTCGGTATAGGTAATAATAAATTATATTGCTTTATTTTCCATATATTATTGCTTTTTACTAAAACTCCAGTTCCTCTAAATACACCATATTTTTCATTATTTAATTCTTCATCAAACCATGCTGTATTCTTGTCATTATCTAAATAAATATTTCTTGATATTGAATTATATGTCCATCCAGATCCAGTTTTAAATCTTTCCATGGCATATTCCTCGAATTTTAGTTTAGTCCATCTTTCATTGGCATCTGTTCCAAAAAATATAGCATCATCATCAAATAATTTAAAGTATTCTTTTCCTTTAGCTTGACTGGCAAATAAATGTAAATCATCCAAAACTTTATTTATGGATACTTTATCATTATTTATTATTAAAAATACTATAGTAATTAACTTCATTTTTTATTTAACATAATATAAATTATATAACAAATATCATTTAATATATATTTCTTTCGTAAATGTATTTATTGATAATTTAAACTTACCCTCTTCTACAACAGGTGAATTATTAATATTATAGAATTCTAATTCTGATACTGGTAATGAGAAACTTACAGTTTTAGCTTCACCAGATTTAATATGGATTTTTTTAAAATCTCGTAATCTTTTAACATCTGGTGTTATACTAGCATATAGATCAGAGGAATAAAGTTGTACTGTCTCATAACCATCAACATCACTATCATTAGTAATAGAAACTTCAATATTTATATTTTCATCTATGTTGAAAGTATCTTTATTTACAGATAATTTTGAATATTTAAAGTCGGAATAACTCAAACCATAACCAAAATCATATAAATTATTAACCTCTCCAACATAATTATAAGCCCCTTGGGCATTATTTTGAACCTCAGATGGTTTATAGTAGTAAGGCAGTAATGAATTTGGATAAGCAGGATAAGTATATGGTAATTTTCCTGATGGATTCACTTTACCGGACAGAATATCAGCCAGAGCATCAGCACCAAAATTTCCAGGCAAGTATACATTTACAACAGCACTCATAAGTGGCTCAATATCAGATATTAATCTAGGTCTTCCTAAATTTAAAATTAAAATAATAGGCTTACCAGTTTTACTTAATTCTATTGCTAATTTTGACTGTAATCTATGAATATTAAGATCATTTAAATCACCAGGTTTTTCAGTATATGTATTTTCACCTAGGCATAAAATAATATAATCTGATCTCCTAGCCTCATTGACTACTTTTTGAATATCAATTTCATCCATTTCATAATAATTCGCACCTTTTCTATATGAAACTCCAGGTATATACTTTACATTACTTGATCCATATGTATTTCTTATTGATTCATAAATTGTATTATATTCTCCTGCAAAATCATCAGTCAATTCACCTTGCCAAGAATATGTCCACGCTCCATTTAAAGTTCTCATATTATTTCCATTTGGACCTGTAACTAGTATCCTTGGTTTTCCTTTAAGAGGTAATATATCATCATTATTTTTTAATAAAGTAATTGACTCAGAAGCAGACTTATAAGCTAACTCATGATGTTTTTTTGATCCAAAATCATCATATTCTTCATAATTTGTTACTGGATTATTAAATAAATCTAGTTCTAACTTAAGCTTCAATATTCTTTTCACAGCATCATCAATTCTTTCAATACTAACCTCCCCCTCTTCTACTAATGATTTAAGATTTTTAATAAAGTGTTCATACTCATATGGAACCATTGACATATCAATTCCTGCATTTATAGCAATTTTTATTGCTTCTCTTTGAGTTTTTGCAACTTTATCTCTGTCATGAAGTTTTCTGATATCTTCCCAATCAGTTAATATAACACCCTGAAATCCAAGTTTATTCCTTAGAACATTAATCATTAAATTATAATCCGCATGAACTGGAACTCCATTTATTAAACCAGAATTAATCATTATAGTTTTAGCTCCAGATTCAATTGCTTTTTTAAACGGCTCTATGTGGTATTCAGACAAAACATTATCTGGTATGTAAGCTGGTGTTCTATCTTTACCTGAAATAACAGCCTGATAACCCACAAAATGTTTCATACATGCCGCAACATTATATTTATTACTAATATCATTTTTATCTCCCTGATAGCCTTTAATCATAGCGTCACCAAATCTCTCAACTATAAGCGGATCCTCTCCAAATGTTTCAAACTGCCTAGGAAACCTGGGATCTAACCCTAAATCAAGAACAGGTGAAAAATTCCATGGTATACTGGATGCTCTTGTTTCATAAGCACAAACTACTGCCATATTATAAGCATTTTCAGGGTTCCAACTTGCTGCTGTTGTAATTTGTTGTGGAAACATAGTTGCTCCATCAGTATATGTTGTTCCATGAATAGCATCTATGCCATAAATAATTGGTATTTTCATTTTAGTACTATCAATAGCATATGACTGAATATCAGAAATAGTTTTAAACCAAACCTTAGGTTTTTGAGCAGTATTATTAATTGTATTAAGAACTGATCCAACTTTATAATCTACAATTGCTTTTTTGGTTTTTTTATGATCTATTTCTAAAGGAAAAGATGAACTCCATTTATTTGGACCTTTAGCTATTACAGTTAGGTTAATTTGAGTCATTTGCCCAACTTTCTCATCTAAAGTCATTGATTTTAGTATATCATCTACCTCTTTATCAATATCTGAAAATTCTTTGGTTTGATTACAGGAAATTAAAAACAAGAATAAAATAAACAAGTATTTCATGATAAATGAATTTTAAGTTGTAGAGTTAATTTAATCAGATATTTTCCAAAAAGCTATTCCCCCAGCCTGTTTTCCAACATTTAATGAGCTTACTAACTCAAGTTTCTTTAAATCAATAATATCAACCTTTCCAGGCTCACCTCCAATTCCTTCAACTGATACAAATGCATACTTGCTATCAGTAGAAATTGCAATACCATGTGAAACATTCGTTGAATTATCAACCACCTTAATTAATGATTTATCCTCTAGACTCCATATTCCAGTTCTACCCTCACCTTTTAAAGTTGCTAATAGTAATTTACCATCAGGTGTAATTTCTACATTATAAGGCCCCTTTCCTGTTTTAAATCGGTCTAAAATTTTCCAAGTATCTATGTCTATCTCAATTATTTCATCCGAACCATTTCCAGCAATATACAATAGATTTTTTATAGGATGAGGTATAACCCATGTAGGTTGAGTTTTTGAATGTTTCATAGTCATATTTTCTTTTTTATTCATTGAATGATTCATCATATGATTACCATTATCCATTTTACTTTCTAAGTCTAAAACCCTACTAACCTTTAAACTTATTGCGTCGATCTCAAATAATTCACCTGACATCATTGCAACAGAATATTGAAATAAACCATCATTTGATATTCTTGAGCCGTGAGGCATAGAACCAGTTTTAACTTGAGTGATTTCTGTCATAGACTCTGGATCAACAACTGATACTGTACTTGGTTTCATATCACCATGAAGGTTAAAGTTCACACAATAAAGAAGACCTGTAATAGGTGAAATCTGCATTGAAGCAGGAAAAAGACCTAGTTTTGTACTTGATATAGGTTTATTTGTTTCTGTAGAATATTTAACTAAGCTCCCAAAAGGATTACCATGGGCTAGAGATAAATACCAATATTTCCCATTAGGATCAATAGTAATTCCATGTGGTCCTTCAATTTCTGTTGGCATAATACCAACATCAATGCGATCTATTTCTTCTGAAATTTCTCCATCAAATTTAATCAGGGATACAACATCGTCAGATTCAGCAGCAACATAAACATAATAATTTTGGGAAAACAGTTCATTTCCAAAAATTATTAGAAAAATTAGAAATAGATTTTTCATTTAATTTAGATACTGATTAACTTTTGAATTATCTGGCTTAATAGGCATAACTTTTGCTGCACCTAATCCACTATTCCAATCAGAATAAAATACGTGTCCTTTGTATAATTGAGCACCCCATGCCATTGTAGCAAATGGAATATAACTATCTTTTCCGCCAGGTAATATATAACCAATCTCTCTACCCTGTTTAAAAAGATCACCCATAAGATCGCCACTTATATCAACAATACGTATTCCTCCAGAGTACATTGCTACATATAAAACATCATCTTCAATCCAGTAATTATGAGATCCGTGACCTGGAAGTTCATATCTAGCCACCTCTTCAGGATTATCAGGATCTGTAAAGTCTACAAAATGAAGAAATCCAGCCGTTTCATTTGGTGCATTAACATCAATACCTTTTGGAAAAATTTCGTCACCAAGCACTGTGTAAAATTTTCCTGTAGACTTACTTTTAAAAGGAAATGTCATATGATGAGCACCTGAAGCATAATTATAATTTCCAAATGCAACTGGATTTGATGGGGATCCCCCTGCTACTCCATTTCCAACATCAACTAAATATACACCATCTCTCCAATTTGAGGAGTACGCAATCCCATCTTCTACCCAAACATCATGAATTGCTTGACCTTCTTTTCCCAACTCAAACATACCAACCTCAATTGGATTAGTTGGATCTTCAATATTTAAAATATAATACTTTCTACCAGCACTTAAAGCATAAACATGATTATCATATATAAATAGATTATGAACTCCTCCAGTTAGATTAGTTGTATACTCTTTTATTATTTTAACATCATATGGATTAGATACATCAATAATTATAATACCATTTTTTCTATTAGATGCACCTTCTCTACTAATTATACATATTTTCCCATCTTCAGATACTTTAACATCATTAACAGTTCTTGCATCAACTTGTACACTATCGATTTTTTTAATATTAGAAGGTTCAGTAACATCCCAAAAGTATGAGGTTCCATCAGCACCCCATGTTCCAGTTACTGCATAGTCTCTACCATCTACACCCTCAAATACCCAAAAATCAGATGTATGTTTGTCATTTACTAGTCCAGTCCCTACTTGAAGTACATCTCTCTTTATATTTCTATCATATATATTTATTGCCTTTGTTGAAGATATATTACCTAAGGATGCAGTAATAATATAATCGCCAGCAACATCTCCTACAAATTTTCCTTCTTTAGAAACAAGACCAGAAGCAGTGTTACTCTTATCATATGATTTTCCTTTATAAGTATATTCAAATGGAATTTCTGATAATTCTTGACCCTTTTTATTATAAGCAACAGCTTTAAATTGAATTACATCACCAGTCCTAGCTTGATCTGATGAAGAAGTTATCTTTATTTTTTCAACAGGGTTTTTTAATACTTCAATGTTTATTGATCCAGTTATACCCTCAAATGTAGCCTCGAGTGTTGTATTCCCGTCTGATATAGCTTTTATATTGTTTACATTATCAATTTCAAGAATATTTGAAGAAGATTTTAGTGAAAAATTAACATTGTTTCTCTTAAATCCCATCACATCAATAACTTCATATGTTATTGGAATATATGTTCCGGCATATATTTTAGATGAACCAATAATGAGTTTTATTTCTTTAACCTTTGGATATTTTACTATTACATTAAATGTTTTACTTATTCTTTTACCTGTTTTATCAAAACATATCGCAACTACTTCATGATTTCCTGGTTCATTTGCCTTTATTGTTCCAGATTGACGATCAACTGCTATAGAATTAGCACTACTGAATACCCCCCTTTTATTATAGTATATAATCCTTTGACAATCAGCTTGATTTCCATCAGACATCAAAACATATGTATTTGGCGTATAGGATTCTCCGATTTCAAGAGAAAGGTTTTCAAGATTAGATTCTATAGTTTTTGTCTGCGACAGAACACTAAAGTATGATAATAATAGAATTAATGTTATATGCGGTTTTCTCATTTTTTTTAAAAATTAATTTAATATTCAGCAATTTAAATCTCATTAAAGTCCCATTGAGCTAATAAAGTTGTATTTGGGTCAATAATTATCCTTACTGGACGATTTTTTGAATTTATATAAAATTTTTTAGATTTTCTATCTAAAACTATTTTATCAAATTTATTTTGTCTTTTATCTTCATACTGTATCTCTATCTCAATAGGCATTTCAAATAAAAACCCGTCATCTTGAACTTGATCTAATCCTATTATTATATTTTTTTTATTATCATCATATTCCCAATTACCATCTAATACCATATTACCACCTTTATATAACCACTGATCAAAAAACTTATCTAAGTCAATCCCTGAAACTTTTTCCATTTCAACCTTAAACTCCTCAGTATTTGTATTTGAATTAAAGTATTTAGTATAATAATTTCTAATACCCTTTCTAAAATTATCTTCACCAATATAATTTCGTAACATATGAAGAACCCAAGCACCTTTTTGATATTGTATATTATAAGTTAAAACATCCTTCATGTCTTTTAAATTATTATGAACAATGGTTGCTTTTTTATTCTTTTTATAATAATCAAAAACTAATTTTTTTGCATCATCAAGACCACTAACAAAATCATCTCTCCCATATGCGTGCTCCCTAAACATTAAAGTGAAATATGTCGCAAAACCTTCACTTAACCAAACATCATCCCAATCATATTCAGTTACACAATTTCCAAACCACTGATGAGCTACCTCATGAATTACAACATTTCTCCATCTTGTACTCCTATCTCCAGTGACTGAAATATCACTGTAAAATAAAGCTGAAGCAGATTCCATTCCTCCTTTTACACTATTTGTTTGAACATTAGCTAATTTTTCATAAGCAAATGGACCAACATAATCTGAAAAAAATTCTAAAGTATGTTTAGTCGGCACTTTAAAGTCATAAAAGCCATTATCTCTATCTTGTTTGTATACCCATGTCTGAATTGATTTTCCTTCAAAATAATCAACATAATCTATCGCAAATTGAGCAACCCCTAAAGCATATAACCAACATGATGTAGGCACAGATTGTCTCCAATGTGTTTTCTTAATATTTTTGTTAATATTTGTTTCTTCAATTAACAAACCGTTTGAGATAACCTGGTAGTGATTTGGAGCTATAATAATAAATTCAGAGGTAGATTTGTCATATGGATGATCGACTAGAGGGAGCCAATTTCTTCCTTTATTTGGCCAATTATCACTAAAAAATGTTCTGTCTCCATGCATGTTTGGACCAATTATCAAACCTGTAATTGGAATTCCGCTGTATTCAATGGTAATTATATCGTCTGAGGTATAATTAACTTTATCTGTATTAATATTTATAATATTTTTATCGTGAGTATATGGTACTTTCGCTCCATTAAATAATATGTTTTTTACTATCATCCCCTTCCCTAAATCATTTTTTGAAACCAAATCAAGCCTTACATTATTTTCTGATGGTTCAATATGTAATTTTATATTAGCAATCCCATAAATTATATCTGTTGAATCATTTAAGTGAAGTTCAAAGGAATAATTTAATATATCAATATTAGGATTTTTTGGGTATGGATCTTTAGAGAAAAGATTAAATGTAATTAATAATAAAAATAAGTTGGTAAAAATTTTTTTCAAGACATCATTATTGGTTAATAATTAAAATTACAATTTTTTTTAATTATTAATAAAAAATAGAAATGAATTGAATTTGATGGATAAGAAATTTCAGTTAATTATATATTTGCAACTTAATTAAATAAATATGATTAAAAAGGTTGGAATTATTGGTGGAGCAGGTAAAATGGGAACTTCATTTAAAAAAGCATTTGAAGATTTATCTTTAAATGTAGTAATATCGGACAAGAAATCTGATAAACAACTTCAATTAATTCTTGATTCTTGTGATTGGATTATATTGTGTGTTCCAATAGATAAAACCTTATCTGTATTTCAAAAAATTAAAAAGAAAATAAAACCTAACCAAATTTTTAGTGATTTCACATCAGTAAAGTCAATCTTATCTAAGGAAATAAAAAATTGTAATTTTGAGTTCATTTCTTGCCATCCCTTATTTGGTCCATTAAATAACTTTAGTGGACAAAATATAATAACCATACCAATTTCACAAAAAAATAAATATAAGGAAGTTAAAAAAATCTTTGGTTTATTAGATCTTAAAATAACTGAAATGAAAAGTTTTGATGAACATGATAAATATATGAGTTTAATTCAAGGAATGACTCATTTTACACATGTTTGCTTTACCACTGCTATGAAAAAATTAGATTTAGATTTAAAAAAAGTCATGGATATTTGCAGTCCAATTTATCAATCTAACATTGCATTTTCTTCTAGAATAACTGGCGGTGATGAAAATTTATATACCAATATAATTATGGATAATCCAAAAAATAAAGAAGTTTTAAACATGTATTTAAACACTTCAAAAAAAATTTTTAGTCTCATTGAAAATAATGATCATAAAGCGTTTAAAGATAACTTTACTAATAATAGAAAATATCTTCAAGATCATATTCATGAAATGATAAACCAAAGTGATTTTCTAGTAGATAAAATGGCAGAGTTCAAAAAAGGCTCAAAGTAGCCACTAATCAATACTTTTAAGGAACCTCATTTCAAAAACCTGTTACGATTAACACATTTTCTGTTACGAGTATAAAGAATATTTTACTAAAAAATAGGTCTTATCTCTAAAGCCTCAAACACTACCCTTTTGAATTTTTCTAAGATAATTGTAGATTAGGTAGATGACTCATTCTCGAAAAAAATTAACTCAAGAGGAATTTCTTAATAGATGTAATCAAATACATGGAAATAGATATGAC
>Ga0066378_10000925_pt1 | contig 11502 bp, 4 predicted proteins | sample Knorr_S23_td_DCM_FD_70947 | JGI IMG/M metagenome (GOLD analysis project Ga0066378, IMG submission 70947) | Marine microbial communities from Southern Atlantic Ocean transect - Knorr_S23_td_DCM_ad_71m_LV_A | ecosystem: Environmental > Aquatic > Marine > Oceanic | place: Southern Atlantic ocean...
TATTTGAACACAGACAAGATTCTTGAAATTATTGAAACTGCTGGAATCGATGCAGTCCACCCCGGATACGGATTTTTCTCTGAAAATGCTGAATTTGCACAAGCTATAACAGAAAAGGGCGTCACCTTTATTGGTCCTCCTGTCGGAGCGATTGCCGTTATGGGTGACAAAATTAGTGCGCGCCAAGCTGCAGAGAAAGTAGGAGTGAGTGGTGTGCCTGGCACTACAGATTTCATCACTTCACCTAGCGAAGTGGAGGATTTCGCTGCTGAGCATGGCTATCCGGTTGCTATCAAAGCTGCTTATGGAGGTGGAGGCCGTGGCATGAAAGTTGTCCTGAACAAGGATGAGATTCAAGCCGCTATTGATTCTTCTCAGAGAGAAGCGCTCGCCTATTTCGGCCGAGACGAAATTTATATGGAAAGATACCTCACCAAACCAAGGCACGTTGAAGTGCAGGTTCTTTGCGATCAGCACGGAAATGCGGTTTACCTTGGCACCAGAGATTGCTCAGCACAAAGAAGACACCAAAAGCTGATAGAAGAAGCGCCAGCTTTTGATATCCCAGAATCAATCCTTAAAGCAATGGGCGAAGCTGCAGTTGCAGTGGCCAAAGGGTGTGATTACGTCAACGCAGGGACGGTAGAATTCTTATATGAAAACGAGGAGTTCTACTATTTAGAGATGAATACCCGTCTTCAGGTAGAGCACCCGGTTACGGAAATGGTAACTGGAGTTGACCTGGTTGAGCAACAACTTAGAGTTGCATTTGGAGAAGAGCTCAGCATCAGGCAGGAAGATGTTGAAATCGCAGGCCATGCCATAGAGGTCAGAATTAACGCTGAAGATCCAGCTGAAGGAAAATTTCTCCCAAGTCCGGGTAGGCTCACAACATTCAAAGCATCGGCTGGTTTTGGAACAAGGTGGGATGGCGGTTACGAGGAAGGTGACGAGATCAGCCAATTCTACGACAATCTTGTTGGCAAATTAATCTGCTGGGGCAAAGATAGGAAAACTGCTATTGCGAGGACTATACGAGCTCTTGAGGAGTTTGAAATAGCTGGACTGAGCACAACGATCCCAGCTGATCTAGCTATCCTTAGGCACCCTGATTTCCAAGAAAATAAACACTCTACGAAATGGGTTGAGGAAGAACTTGATTTAACTGGCGTAAAAGGTTCTCCTCTAGAGAACACTGAAGCCGGAAGCGGGTCAGTCATCCGATCGACTGAAGTAGAAGTTGACGGCAAACGCTTTAGCGTCTCAATGTCAGTTCCAAGTGGGAAAAGTCAGATCCGACGTAGCGCATCTGCAACAGGTGCTAGTGCTTCAGGTGGGGATGGGAAGATAACAGTCCCCATGCAGGGAACAATAGTTAAAATTCAGGTAGCTGTGGGAGACAAAGTCCAATCCGGCGATATTCTTCTAGTTCTAGAAGCTATGAAGATGGAGAATAATATTGCATCAGATGTGGATGGAACTGTATCTGAAATTGGGGTTTCTGAGGGAGATTCTGTTGGTGGCGGAGATGTCGTCATAGTGATTACTCCTGATAGCTAATATTCGTGCAACCAACATCGCATACAGCGAAAGGTATCAGTGAACAGGAATTTGCTTCTTAAAGGAACTAGATTACGGGCCCTCTATATTGCAGATTCTTTTGTCCTGTTTGCTGTCTTATTTGGTTCATTGCTCGTAAGATTTGGCACCTCATGGCCTAAATCATTCGGTACGTATTGTGTTGGATTTTTAATAGCAGTTCTGATTCACCTGTTTGTTTATTATTTCGGTGAGTTGTACGAGGCCTCCCCAAGGATCGGTGCAAGGTCACTTTTGCCGCGTATCACTGCATTAACTACATTCGCTGTCCTAATTGATGCAACGCTAGCGTTGATAACGGGATTTTTCCTGATGCCGCGAGGCAATTTAGTAGCCTTCGGTATTTTCAGTTCGCTCGGAATAGCATTCAACCGTTGGTTATCTCATAAAGTGCGAAATAAGCGTTTTGGCAAACCACGCGTACTTCTTGTAGGCAACGATATAGATATCTCTTTGGGAAGTGATCATATTCTTATGTCTGAACCCGACATCACAGTTGTTGGCTCAACGAATAATCCGATAGGTTTAGCAGGTCGTGCTAGAGAGTTGTCAGCAACCGATATTCTATTGATGAGCGCAGGAGGCCTTCAGAGCGTCTATCCTGCTCCGTTGACTGACATTGAAGAGCAGAGAATAGGCATTTTCCAGCGAGTGATACCTTCGGATACTCTTCTGGGTCTCAAACGAAGCCTTCAGATCGGGGGGATGCCCTTTATCGCTTTGCGCGCTCACTCTCTCTCGAAGCCTCGATTAACACTTAAGCGAAAGATAGAACTTCTGTATCTTGCGATTGGATTAATTCCGTTGGTGCTCATCACAATCTTCGTTGCAAGCTATGTGAGGCTCCTAGCTGGTAAGAATATTATCTTCAGGCAAGAACGAACTGGGAAATTCGGTCAACCATTTTTAATGCTAAAATTTCGCACGATGACCGAGAATGCTGAGATCAGCACCGGAGTTATAAAGGCAGACCACAAAGACGCTCGTGTCGTCAAAGGTCTTGATTGGGTAAGGAGAACGCGTTTAGATGAAATTCCCCAATTCATAAATGTTCTGAAAGGAGAAATGTCCATTATTGGGCCTCGACCAGAACGGCCGGACTTCACAAATCAATACCAATTAGAAATCCCCGGCTATGAGCGTAGACATGATATTGCACCGGGCATAACTGGGTTAGCTCAAGTCAAAGGCCGATACCACACTGACCCTGCATACAAATTAGGGCATGACCTTCAGTATCTGGTTAACTGGTCTCCGATCCTTGATCTCCAGATTCTTTTCCAAACTATTTGGACAATTCTCGTTCGAAGACTTTAACGATGGCCCACTTACAACCACCAGTATCTATAATAATGCCAGTCAGGAATGCTGCTAAGACTCTTGAAAGGACTATAGAGTCAATTCGCAATCAAAGTTACGCAAATATTATCGAGATTATTCTGGCAATTGGCCCATCTAATGATGGGACGGGAACTATTGCAAAGGAATATAGCAAGCAAGATTCACGAATCAACATAGTAGAAAACAAAAGTGGAGGAACGGCTCGTGGTTTAAATTTAGCTGCCGAGCGAGCGACTGGAGCGTACCTTGTTAGGGTTGACTCGCACTGCCAACTTCCCGAAGACTACGTCCGTGTCGGGGTGGAAAAAATTATTGAAACTGGTGCAGGCAACGTCGGCGGTATTCAAATGGCTACTGGTGAAACTAGTTTTCAAACCGCTGTAGCTACTGCAATGACATCAAAATTCGGTGTTGGTAATGCAAAGTTTCACTACGGTGGAGCAGAAGGTCCAGTTGACACTGTATATCTTGGAATTTTTGACACTATTCTTTTCAGAGAAGTAGCTGGGTTTGATGAGAGGCTCGTCCGCAACCAAGATTATGAACTCAATATCAGAATTCGTCAAACAGGAAGATTGGTTTGGTTCACCCCTGATCTTGTGGTCAGATACTTCCCTAGATCGAACATTTCGCAATTATTTTCTCAATTTTTTCAATATGGAAAGTGGAAACGAAAGGTTATCTTCAAACACCCTAAATCGTTAAAATTAAGGCAACTTGCTCCCCCGTCGCTAATAATTATGATGCTCACTTCGGTGATTTTATATGCGTTATTAAACGCATGGTATCTGGTCCCCTCTCTTGCATATTTTCTAATTTGCATAGCCGTATCAACTTTTCAAAAGGGGCTCTCAGCTCAACTTAGAGCTTCTTTGAGTTTAGTGTTTATCACGATGCACATTGCCTGGGGGTTAGGGTTTCTGTTTGGTAGAACAAAGATTCCTGAATTCTGCAATGAATGACTTGAACCGGCCACTTATTTAAGAGATCATTAAGTAGGCGGGTGGAATGCCAAAATGAACTCCTTTACAAAATCTCACCGCACTAACACCAATTTGATATGGGCTCTATCTCTAGTTGCCCTGTTCTTTTCGTTACTGAATGTGTCCGCCTCTATAACGCATGCTGACGAGGTTGAGACCTTCATAACTATCGATGGGAAAGGGTGGGGTCATGGTGTAGGAATGAGCCAATACGGAGCTTATGGGCGGGCTCTTAACGGCGACACCTCGGCTGAGATCCTAGAATTTTACTACCCGTCGACAACTCTCACTGCGTCTGAAAGCCTTCCGGATGATCTGCGAGTGCATTTGTTTAGCGGTGAAGGCGCCACAGTTATGACATCGGGAGAAGTCGAAATAATTAACGGGGAGGGAATCTCCATAGCTACGTTAATCGATCCAGTTAGCATCACCATTATGGGCTCAAGCCAACCCATTTCAATCCAACTACCTGATGGCACAAACCTATGCGAACAAGAAGTTGATGACGAAATGATTGACCTATGTGAGACTGCACCAATTTCAATGAGTTTGACTGAAGGAGAGCCAGTTCAGACCAATGTTATTAGCCAATTTACTAATATAGGAACCTCAGGAAATAGTTACCAGTGGGGCACACTGACGATCAGAGAGAGAACCTTTTCTGGTGGCGGAATCTTTGTAACGATTGAGGATCTTCCTATTGATAAATACCTCTACGGACTAGCAGAAGTTCCTGCTAGTTGGCCAAATGCAGCTCTAGAGGCACAAGCAATAGCAGGGAGATCATACGCAACAGCCAAAGTGAATTCCAGGCGGAATAACTCAAGTTGGTCTCTTCCTTGGGATCTGTACTCAACTGTCAATGACCAGCATTACTCTGGTTATACTTATGAATCTGGTTATCAAAGCGAAAACTGGATAGCAGCAGTAAATAACACTTCCCAACTTGTTATGTTGAGTGGAAGCAACCCCATATACGCATATTACTCTTCATCAAATGGTGGCTATATGGAGTCGTCAGCCTATGTCTTCTGCTCAGCTTCAAATCATCCGTGTTCGGCTACTGCTTATTTGCAGTCAGGAGCGGATGAATTTGATCATGTTAACAACCCGCGACATAACTGGATCCGAAGTTATTCTGGAATTGATTTAGGCAGATGGATTGCAGACTCATCACTTGGTTCGATCGGAGCTATTACAGGTTTAAAAATTGGAAGTGATAGGGGTGACTCTGGAAGGACGGACCAAGCAGATATAACCATCTATGGAACCGCCGGAACCGCAACCACTAAAGGCGATTCATTCATGTCTATAGTTAATGCTGGCGTAACTGCAGATGGCCTTGATTATGATCACCAAATACTATCTACTTTGTACTCTGTTGATGACTTTTACAACGACGTAAATAGAATTTCCCAAGAAACGCAAGGACTGCTTCCAGAAGCATGGAATAAAGCGGAGTTCTATGATTTGTTTGGCTCTTCCTCTATTTCTGCTGATTTCAACGGCGATAATTCGAGCGATGTTGCTGTGGGGTCCCCTGGTGAAGGGGTGGGTTCTCTTTCCAAAGCTGGACTCATACATGTGGTATTTGGGGGGTCAGGCGGATGGTCGAATACGCAAAATATTTATCAGGGGAATGATTCGTGGCCTGGGTACGCTGAGGCTGGTGACGAGTTCGGAGCTGCGTTAGCGGCCGGTGATTTCGATAATGACGGTTTCGATGACCTCGTTGTCGGAGTTCCCGGTGAGAGCATCGGATCACGTAACAATGCTGGCCTTGTCATGGTCACCTACGGCAGTTCCAACGGGTTAGAAAACCCAGAGAACATTTACCAGAACACCCCCGGTGTTAAAGGCGGTTCAGAACCCGGTGATCTCTTCGGGTCTTCTCTCGCTACCGGCGATATCAACGGAGATGGCTACGACGACCTCGTCGTCGGAGTGCCCGGCGAAGGCATCGGATCACGCGACGACGCAGGCGCCATCAATATCCTCTACGGATCAGCGTCCGGTATCACAGCCGATAATGACCAGTTCTTCAGCCAGAACTCCCCTGGCATTCGAGGCGGTTCAGAACCCGGTGATCTCTTCGGATACGCAGTCGATGTCTTCGATATAGACGCAGACGGCTACGATGACGTCATCATCGGAGTTCCCGGCGAAGGCATCGGTTCCCGAAACAACGCAGGCCTCGTCCATATCCTCTACGGATCAGCGTCAGGAGCAAGCGGAGATAACGACGGACTATTCCACCAAAACAGTTCCGGATGGCCAGGAGCTTCCGAAACCGGTGACCGTTTCGGATACGCAGTCGATGCCGCTGATATAGACGGAGACGGTATCGGTGACCTCATCATAGGCATCCCCGACGAAGATATCGGTTCCATCTCGAACAGTGGACTCATCCAAATACGATTCAATCCCGACGAACATTCAGACACCACCCCATCAGTGCAGTCGCTGCATCAAGGCTCAACCGGTGTTGAAGGCAACCTCGAAGCCGGAGATAGGTTCGGAGCGTTCGTTCTCGCCGCAGACGTCACCGGTGACGGCACAGACGACGTCATCGTCGGCATACCCAACGAAAGCATCGGAAGCGACAACAACGCAGGCGCCGTCTCACTATTCCCCACCACCGCCGGCATCCTCGACGTCGACACAGACGAACTATTCCACGCCGACCTCACCACCTTCGAAGGAACAGCCCAAACAAACGCACTCTTCGGTAGCAGCATCATCACCATAGACGAAGACATCATCATTGGCGCACCAGGCCAAAACGTAAACGGCAACACCAACGCCGGATCAATCTACTACCTCAACAGATAATCACAAAACAATCTCAAGAATCGGTAAGTTCCTTTTCCATTCTCGTCAGCTTCATGAGAAATTCCTCTGCTTTCTTTAATTTAATATCCTCAAAGCCTCTCACCTCATTTGGCAGGACAGCTAGCAAATAAATTTTTGAATAATTATCGTCATTTAGGAATTCCATTGAAGTATCTACTGCTTTGATGTACCTATCACGGATTTGACGTTCAATTTTTCTCAACTTTGCGTAACCAAATGGATCCAATCTTGTTCCGCGTAGGTGCTTACCATTCCGAAGTAACTTCATGACGGGAGAAGCGATGCTATAAGGAATCTTTAATTTCTTTTTTAAACCCATAGCTCTTAAAAATGGTGGATGAAGATACCAAGTAGCTCTTTTCGCGCCTCGGCTTTGAGGAAGATTATTGATTTGACCTTCTACCTCAGGCGAAAGAAATAACCGAGCGACTTCGTATTCATCTTTGTAAGCAATCAATTTATGAGCATTTCGGGCAACAGCGATTATCAAAGACTCCCTATCGTCATTACTGGTTAGCCCAGTTGATGAGCGGTCAACTCTTTCAAGGAGACTTATGAACTCTTCAACAGTTCGGAAGTTCTGGAACCCCAAAACATCATTAGCTAGGAAACTGATCAAATGGGCATCGTCATCTGACAACTTCAGTGAATGAATCCGGCTAGTTATATCATCATTCAGGTGCAGTTGTGGTTGTGAATCGGTTACTCGTCTTTGATCCCGAATGACATGCTCGACATAGTCGCTGTCAAATACCCATGCCCGACCCCATTGAAATGCATCAAGGTTGCCTTCAACATTGACATTGTTTAACTTTATTGCCTGTTCAAAGGATTGAGGGCTGACGGGAAGTGCACCAAATTGAACTGCGACTCCCAAGAGGAAAATATTTGATGAAGTTACAGATCCGAGCAAGTCCTTGCAACGTGCCCCTGCGTCAACAAGGTAACTTGATTCTTTTTTAATGCAATTTGAAAGACGTTCTAGCAGCATCTTGGTAGTAGGAAGCGTTCCTAGAGGATTTCCTACCATTTCGCCGGTCGGGGTTTCTGTTTCCGAAGCGATCAGAATAGTTTTGCCAGACTTAGCTACATCTAAAGCTTTATCACTGGCAGCTACGAGCAAATCAAATCCAATAATCACATCGGCGCTTTGATGCATCAGCAAGTTTGATGGTCGAGGAATATCTCGTGTTAAGCGTAAGTCGCTAACAACTGGGCCAGCCTTTTGGGAGAGCCCTGTTTGGTCTAACCCCCGCACTTCATATCCATCCAGCATTGCTGCAGTGGCTAAGATTTGAGCCGCAGTCACTACTCCAGTCCCACCTATACCCGCAATACGAAGATCTAGTTTGTCAGTAGAGACTTTAACTTCAGGCGCAGGAAGCTCTATATCCTCTCTCCCTTTTGAGAGCGCTTTACTGGGCATTTCTGGATCAATCTCTACAGTCATAAAGCTTGGGCAGTCACCATTGATACAGGAGGCATCAAAGTTACAAGAGTCTTGGTCAATACGCGCTTTAGGTCCCAATATCGTTTCTTGATTTTGGACTGATAAACAATTTGAAACCTCTCCACAGTCACCGCATGCTTCACATATTCGATGATTAATCAAAACGCGAAAATCTGGTTTAACTTCAACATTGCGTTTCCGCAAGCGCCGCAATTGAGCTGCACACGCCTGGTCGTGTATGAGGACTGTTACACCATCTACCCCGGCAAGAACATCCTGAGCTTCCACAACACGAGATCGATCCCACACACTCACATTATTGGGAAGTTTAAGTCTTCGATATTTTCGAACATCATCAGTTGTGATAATGATCTCTTTCACTCCTTGCGCAACCATAATCCTAGATATTTCATCTACAGACAACCCGCCCTTTGGGTCCTGACCCCCAGTCATGGCTATTGTTCCGTTGTATAACAATTTAAAAGTGATGTTACTGTTTGCTGAAATTGCTGATGCAATAGCTAACTGCCCCGAGTGGAAATACGTTCCATCACCGATGTTTTGTATGAAGTGCTTTCTCTTAACAAACGGCTCCATTCCTACCCATTGCATGCCCTCATTGCCCATGGCCGTAACGCCAGCAATATTGCCCACTTGGTCTTCATCCATCAAAAGAACCATTGTATGGCAACCTATTCCAGCCCCTATTAAAGAGTCTTCAGGGACCTTTGTACTGGAATTATGTGGACAACCAGAGCAAAAGTATGGACTTCTTGTAGCACTCAACGGAATGAGTTCTCGTTGATTATTCTGCTTATTCCGCGGTTTTGGAGAAACTAACTTATCCGCAACACGAAGCGATAATCGGTCATAGATACCTTGCACCATCGTATTCGCATCTAAAATTCCATGGCTAGGCATGAGAGGCGTTCCATCTGGGTAAGACTTCCCTAGCACTCTTGGTTGGTTTGCACTGCCATAAAGTGCATCTTTGACTAACCACTCCGCTGTAGGGTTCTTTTCTTCGATGACAACAATTTCTTCAAGGCCTCTAGCAAAGTTTCGAATATTGTCAGGGTCAAAAGGTATCGGTAATTGCAAGTGCAGCAATCGAATCCCTGCCTTCTCAATATCATTTAGCGTACGTAACCCGATCGAATGTAAAGCATGGCGGAGTTCATGGTAGGTGAACCCGCTAGCTATCAAACCGATCCAAGCGTCCGATGGATCAACTATTGTCGGATTAAGTTTATTCGCTACTGTATATCTTCGAACCAATTCAGATCTAACTACTCTTAAGTCCTTTTCTATAGCCAGATTATTTGGTGGCAATAATTTAGCGTCTGGTTTGTGCTGGTATTCAACGCCTTCAATTAGCAAATCGGGAATTATTGGTTCTATAACAGTGGAGGCAAGGTCAACGGTTCCGCTTCCATCTGCTACCGCATCAACCACTTTTAACGCTGTCCAAGCACCAGTGATGCGGCTCAACGCTATGGCATGCATCCCAAGTGTCATTATTTCTTTCACATCACCTGGATAAAGAATCGGCATGTGGAGATCAACCAATGTTGCGTCAGAACTTGAAGGTAGCGTTGAGCTTTTCGCAGCTGGGTCGTCACCAACTACTGCGACTGCCCCTCCATATCGAGATGTGCCTGCAAATACTGCGTGACGGAGTGCATCACCTGCTCTGTCTAGTCCAGGTGCTTTCCCGTACCAAAACCCTACGACTCCATCAAAATAAAAGTCAGGTTGCTCGGCAGCTAACTGACTGCCCATAATTGCCGTTGCCCCATGCTCTTCGTTAAGCACTGGACGATGAACGATAGGTAAATCCGACGCAAGCCTAGCCGCATTGTCAATCTCAAAATTTAAACCTGCGAGTGGCGAACCAGGGTACCCGGCTAACAAGGAAGCCGTCTTCAAGTTTTGATTTCTATCAGCGCGAAGTTGTTGAATGGGAAGTCTAGCTATGGCTTGAACGCCAGTGAGAAAAACCTTCCCACTATCTTTAACGTAGCGGTCATTTATGCTGTAACTTTTGCTTTCCGCTATCGACATATTCCCCACTAGTGACCGTGTTAGTTAAGTCTTTCATATTCTTTAACCAAAAGATGTCAACTTTCGTTAAATATAACGAACCAAGCGCCCTCGACAGGAATCGAACCTGTGACCTACCGCTTAGGAGGCGGTTGCTCTATCCTACTGAGCTACGAGGGCAATGTGTTGAGAATACTAGGCTATCTGATTAGAACCTTCTTGAAAGTCGACACTTCATTCTGCAAGGAAACCAAAAGAAGGCGCGTACATCTCTGATTTGTTATCTATGCTTTTACGCATGCGTATTTATGACACGATGAGCAACACGATACGAGATCTTAAACTTAAGGACCCAAGCAAGGTTTCCATATATGCTTGTGGCCCCACAGTGCAAGATGTTCCTCATCTGGGTCATGCTCGAACAGCCCTAACATATGATGTCCTGAAGCGTTACTTAGTGTGGGCAGGGTTTGAGGTATTTCTTGTAAGTAATATCACGGATATTGATGACAAAATTATTAATAGAGCCCTCGATGAGGGAATCTCTGAAGAAGAACTTGCTCAAAAGTATGCAAATATACACATTGAACAACTCCGAAACTTTGGAATCAAGGACCCAGATGAAAGGCCTAGGGCGACTCAATTCATTCGGGAAATGATTTCAATCATTGAAGAACTCATGGAGAATGGGTCAGCATATGAGATTGAGGGAAGCGGAATTTACTTTGATGTTAGCGCATTCGAAGGTTACGGGGCTTTGGTAAATCGGTCTGTCGAAGAATTACGTGATAGTGCAAAAGCAAGAATTGATGCAGATATGGATAAAAGCGACCCCCTTGACTTTGCCCTTTGGAAGACCGCCAAACCCGGCGAGCCAACGTGGGACAGCCCTTGGGGACTAGGAAGGCCCGGTTGGCACATAGAATGTGTGGCAATGTCTTTGAATCTTTTAGGAGAAGGCTTTGATATTCATGGCGGCGGTTCGGATCTAACGTTCCCTCATCATGAAAATGAGCGTGTTGAGTGCGAAGCGGCTGGATATTCATTTGCTACGCACTGGATGCACAGTGGCATGTTAAATGTCAGTGGTGAAAAGATGTCAAAATCACTGGGGAATTTTCAGACATTGGGTGATGCCATGGACCAATACGGAGCAAGACCCTTACGCCTCGCAATGCTACAAGCCCATTACCGTTCTCTTATGGAACTCTCTGAAGAAACTATGGCCGGAGC
>Ga0066378_10000926_pt1 | contig 11498 bp, 4 predicted proteins | sample Knorr_S23_td_DCM_FD_70947 | JGI IMG/M metagenome (GOLD analysis project Ga0066378, IMG submission 70947) | Marine microbial communities from Southern Atlantic Ocean transect - Knorr_S23_td_DCM_ad_71m_LV_A | ecosystem: Environmental > Aquatic > Marine > Oceanic | place: Southern Atlantic ocean...
ACTTCACGAAGAACTATGGGCTCCAGGTCAGTAAGGGGGCGGCCTGGGACGATCGCAGAGCTGAGGTGGGGACCCTGAACCTGGCTGACCCGACCCAACACGCGGCCCTGATGGCTGAGGGGGTGCTCGAGATCAAAGAGCTGGACCTCAGCGGAGAGGAGCGGCCGCTACAGGCTGAGCTGGCCTCCTTCGTGGAGTGCGTCCGGACAGGGCAAGAGCCGCTCGTCTCCGGCGCAGACGGACGCCGCGCCCTCGCTCTGGCTGAGCGAATCGTCGCAGAGCTGCACGCCCTGGACTGGTAGGAGCTCTGCTCCCTCCGACCTCAGCGGTTGCACCCTAGGGGCGGCCTCCTCAGACTGTCCCTCTAGCCCTTTAGGGCAGGAGCCACATGTGAGTCACGAGAGCCCCTTCGAGAAGGTATCCCCGCAGGGGGACTTCCCCGCAATGGAACACGCGGTGCTCGGGCTGTGGACAGAGCTCGACGCCTTCCACGAGTCAAACCGTCGCCGCGAGGGGGGTGAGCCCTACGTCTTCTACGACGGGCCACCCTTCGCGACAGGCACCCCTCACTACGGGCACCTCTTGGCGGGGACGATCAAGGACATCATCCCTCGCTACTGGAACATGCGCGGACACCCCGTGGCCCGGCGCTTCGGCTGGGACTGCCACGGGCTCCCGATCGAGGCGCTCGCGCAAGACGCACTAGGGCTCTCTGGCGCAGGCCAGATCGCTGACCATGGCGTCGCAGAGTTCAATGAGCAGTGTCGCTCAATGGTGCAGACCTACGTCTCGGACTGGCGCGAGGTCGTCAACCGGATGGGGCGCTGGGTCGACTTTGATGATGACTACAAGACCATGGACATTGAGTTCATGGAGTCTGTGTGGTGGGTCTTCAAGTCGCTCTGGGAGAAGGGTCGCGTCTATCGCTCGCACCGGATCATGCCGTACAGCTGGAAGCTGACCACGCCGCTCTCGAACTTCGAGGCCAACAGCAACTACAAGGACGTGCAAGACCCTGCGGTCACCGTCGCGATGAAGCTCACGGAGACGCCGGGGCTAGAGGTCGAGGGCGATGTCTCTGTGCTCGCTTGGACGACCACTCCGTGGACGCTGCCCTCTAACCTCGGCGTCTGCGTCGGGCCAGAGCTGGATTACTGTGTCTGCAGCGCTCCGGAGCGTGATGGCCGCTACCTCTTGGCCGCAGAGCGGGTGGAGGCGGTGCTCGGAGAGGGCGCAGAGGTCCACCAGACCCTGAAGGGGGCTGAGCTCGTAGGGTGGCGTTACGAGCCTCTCTTCCCGTACTTCGCCGACGCGGCGGGCGCCTTTCAGGTGTTCTCAGATGACTTTGTCTCGACCTCAGACGGCACCGGGGTTGTCCATATGGCGCCTGCTTACGGCGAGGACGACTATCGGATCTGCACTCGCGAGGGCCTAGCGCTCGTCGATCCGCTCGACGCAGAGGCATGCTTCACCGCTGAGGTGCCGGACTTTGAAGGCGCCCACTGCAAGGATGCTGACAAAGCCATCATTCGCAGCTTGAAGGACGCAGGGAAGCTCTTCGCCCACGCCACGCTGACCCACAGCTACCCCTTCTGCGAGCGGACGGATACGCCGCTCATCTATCGCGCGATCGACGCCTGGTACGTGAAGGTCGAGGACATGCGAGAGGACCTCGTCGCGAACAACGAGCAGGTGAACTGGATCCCGCGAGCTGTGGGTGAGGCTCGCTTCGGGAACTGGTTGCGTGACGCGATGGACTGGAACGTGTCGAGGAACCGCTTCTGGGGGACTTGCATTCCGCTGTGGGTCAACGAGGCTGACCCGAGCGATGTGATCTGCGTCGGTTCACGAGCAGAGCTTGAGGAGCTCTGCGGGCAGGAGGTGGCCGATCTCCACAAGCACGTGATCGACGACCTCCTCATCTCTAAGGACGGGAAGACGTACCGCCGGACGCCAGAGGTGCTCGACTGCTGGTTTGAGTCAGGCTCGATGCCCTATGCGCAGTTCCACTACCCCTTCGAGGGTACAGAGGGGCTCGACCAGATCTTCCCTGCACACTTCATCGCTGAGGGTTTGGATCAGACGAGGGGCTGGTTCTACACGCTGCTCGTCTTAGGGACCTCTCTCTTCGGGAAGAGCCCCTACAAGAACGTCATCGTGAACGGGATGGTGCTGGCCTCGGACGGACAGAAGATGTCCAAGAGCAAGCGCAACTTCCCTGACCCGCGCGAGGTCCTCGAGGAGTACGGAGCCGATGCGCTGCGCGCATACATGGTGAGCTCGCCGGTCGTACGCGGTGAGCCCCTCGTGTTCACGGACCGCGGGCTCAAAGACGTCGTGAGGACGGTGATCCTCCCGTTCTGGAACAGCCTGAGCTTCTTCACCACCTATGCAGCCATCGACGGCTTCGACCCCCGCAGCTGGGAGCGCCCAGAGGTCTCAGAGCGCGCTGAGATCGACCGCTGGGTGCTTAGCGTCCTGCAGAGCCTCGTGAGGGATGTGAACCAGGAGATGGAGGGCTATCGGATCTACAACGTCGTCCCGCGGCTCGTTGAGTTCGTGGACGACCTGACGAACTGGTACGTCCGGCGCTCGCGCCGTCGCTTCTGGAAGGCAGGCGAGGACGCAGACAAAGCTAGCGCTTACTTCACCCTCTTTGAGGTCCTCCAGAGCTTCTCGAAGCTGCTCGCGCCGTTCATGCCCTTCATCACAGAAGAGGCGCATCAGCGCCTCGCGCGCCGCGTGGACTCTGACGCTCCCGCTAGCGTCCATTGGTGCGACTACCCAACGGTGGACGATGCGGTGATCGATGACGACCTCGAGCGACGCATGGGCGTCGCGCGAGCTTGCGTTGTGCTCGGGCGCAAGCTGCGCGAGGACCACCGCCTCAAGGTGCGGCAGCCGCTCGCCCGCCTCACGGTCGTGCACCGCCGAGAGGAGGTGCGCGCTGACGCCCTCGCGCTCGCGCACCTCATCTCCGAAGAGCTGAACGTTAAGGCCGTTGAGGTCGAGGCTGACGAGGCAGCCTTCAGCAGCGTCGAAGTGAAACCCGACTTCCGGAAGCTCGGGAAGCGCTTTGGGCCTCGGATGAAGGAGGCCGCCGCGGTGATCTCTGGCTGGGGGCCTGGGGAGGTCGCAGCCCTCGAGGCTGGTGAGTCAAAGCTCGTCCTCGATGAGCCTGTCAGCATCGATGAGGTCATGCTGCACCGCGACGCCCTTGAGGGAGCGGTCGTGGCGACAGACGGAGAGGTGACGATCGCCTTAGACACAGAGGTGACCCCGGAGCTCTTGGCAGAGGGGCTCGCGAGGGAGTTCACGAGCGCGCTGCAGGCTGCGCGGAAGTCGGCTGGTTTTGACGTCGTCGACCGCATCCGCGTCGCTTGGGAGACGGATGATGAGGACCTGCGCAACGCGGTGAGAGCACACGCTGAGACCATCGCAGCTGAGGTGCTAGCGGTCTCATTCACGGATGATGCTGGCTGCCCCTCCGGTGAGGCGCTGGAGCTCGGCGGCGGGACGCTTCGTTTCGCGCTGCTCGCTGTCGAGGGCTAGGCCCTCCCAAGTGAGGGAGCGAGGCCCGGTAAGTCTGCCCGCTACCTTGTGAGCTTTAGGGGTCGCTGCTAACGTCAAGTCGGGGACCCGGCGCGGCTTGTCCAAGTCATTCCCCGGAGCCTTATGAGAATCAAACAGGGCACCCGCCCTCATGCGAGGCACACCTTCGCAGGGGCCGCGCCCACCTGGAACCTATGGTTCCGGGAGCGTTTGGGCCGGCTCGTCGGGTCCCCCGTCTCTCCCCGTTGAACGGGGAGGGCCTGTTTGAGGTGAGGGCCTGTGCCGGCCGCTCGTGAGTGGACTTCGAGTACGAATCCGTAGGAAGTGCCTACGTGCCGCTTGAACCGCGCGTTCCAAGGCGAGAACATCGGAGCATCACGTGGCTCTCGTCCGCTCTGCGATGACGAGCCCGTGTGCTCCTCACCCTGACTCTGCAACTCAGCTCACACCATGAAGACCCGCGCTCTGCTCCTGGTTCTCTGTCTGGCCGGTCTGGCCACTGTCATCTGGCCGCCTGAGGTCATGAGCCCAGCCCAAGAGGAGTTGATTGCAAACGCCCCTTCTGAGGGCTCTGGAGCTGGCGAGCTGCTCGATATGAGCGCCTTCGAGGAGGAGCTGATCGAGCAGGAGGCGACCGCCCCGTTGGTTGAGGAGGTCGTCGTCCAGAATGCTGAGGTCGCAGCCCCCCAAGAGGTCGACCTGGTGCAAGGCTCCCTCAAGGGCCGAGACCAAGGAGCCCTGGCGCTGCAGGGGGAGCTCCTCGCGCATGATCCTGGAGCGATTGAGGCCTATCTGAGCTCGAACGAGCTGCACCCCGGACGAGAGCGCTTCCTCGGTGCTTGCGCTCACATCGCCCTAGAGCAGCCCGAGGCCTCCCGAGCCTTGTGGGAGACCGTCTCCGAGGAGGACCCCATCTCCAGCGCAGAGCGGGCCACGCTTGGCAGGCTCTTGGGGGATGGGGGAGCTGTGCCAGCCTCGGCAGGCGCAGCTTCGAACGCGCTCCTCAGGGGCCTTGAGATGGCCTATATGCGCGGTGAGCTAAGGAGGGTCCTCCAGGAGCGTGACTATGTGTCGGCGTGTGGGCTGCTCTCTGGCCTCCTAGAGATGGAGCTAGATGCAGAGTGGCCGACGCACAAGGAAGCGCTCGAGACCTGGGCCAAGCAGCTCAAGGACGCGCAGGGCTTCCACCGCTGGAGCGCGCGCGGAGAGTGGGCCTCTGCGGAGTACGAGGTCCGCTCAGGCGACTCTTTGGTCGCGATCCGCAAGCGGGTCATTGAAGATCATCCCGGTTTGAACATCTGTACAGGGCTGATCGCGCGCGCAAACCAGCTGCGTGACGAGAACAGCATCCGCCCGGGGGACAAGCTGCGAGTCCCGCTGGATCCGGTGCATACGCGCGTCGATCTGAGCGCGCGCTTCCTGCTGTACTACCACGGAGAAGAGGTCGTGAGCGCTTGGCCCGTGACCATCGGAAAGGACGGCCGAACCATCCCGGGGGAGTATGTGGTCGGGAAGAACAAGCAGCGAAACCCCGCTTGGTGGTATCAAAAGTCGGGATACGAGCCTGTCGCTGCGGACGCAGACCCTCACGGGAGGGGCTTCATCACGAACGATCACCCTGAGAATCCGCTCGGCTCGCGCTGGATCCCATGGGACGGCACAAGGGGCCTCGGCTACCACGGGACCAACGACGAGGAGAGCATTGGCGATGAGGCGAGCCAGGGATGCATCCGCCTCAGGAACCGTGACGTGGAGGAGCTCTACGACATCCTCCCGGTCGGTTCTTCGATCCTCGTGCAGCCCTGAGGGGGCTTAGAAGCGACTTCCTGCGGCTCTCGGGCCCTTTGAGGTGCTGGGCGAGGGACGTGAGCGTGATTCCTAGGGGGTGCTGGACCACTTTTGACCTCTTGGGCTGCACCTAAGGCATTGTTCAGGAAGGGGTTACAATAAATTGCTCAGATGTGCATAGTTTTTGGTCCGAGCGCTTGACCCAGCCTCTTCAGGCCCTATCATCCTCGTCCGCTTCATCGAAGCACAGGAGGTAACTCGCCTAGCGAGAGCCTGTGCCCCGTCCCCAGGACTGGTGAAGCAAAAGACAACACGGCCCAACGTCAGGCTCTGCCAGGCGGGCCGTGTGCTCTTTGGAAACGAGGGTGACCTTTGAAATGCGTGTGGACGGGACGTCCGCATGGCGCCGGTATGTCTGGCGTCGGTCGTCCCATGATAAAAGTAATCCAGAATTCAAACTTTCATGAAGGGTTTGATCCTGGCTCAGAGCGAACGTTAGCTGTGTGGATTAGGCATGCAAGTCGTGCGCGAAAGTCTTCGGACGAGTAAAGCGGCGAAAGGGTGAGTAACACGTAATCAACCTACCCCTTAGATCGGAATAACCACTGGAAACGGTGGGTAATGCCGGATGGTCCTTTTTGGAGGCATCTCCTTAAAGGTAAACGGCGGCTTCGGCTGCTGCTAGGGGAGGGGGTTGCGGCCTATCAGCTTGTTGGTGAGGTAATGGCTCACCAAGGCTATGACGGGTAGCGGGTCTGAGAGGATGATCCGTCACACTGGGACTGAGACACTGCCCAGACTCCTACGGGAGGCTGCAGTCGAGAATCTTCCACAATGGGCGAAAGCCTGATGGAGCGACACAGCGTGTGGGATGAAGGCTCTAGGGTTGTAAACCACTGTCACACTTTAGGAACCGCGTGTCGTTAATAGCGGCACGTCTGACCAAGGTGAAAGGAAGCGCCGGCTAACTCCGTGCCAGCAGCCGCGGTAATACGGAGGGCGCAAACGTTGCTCGGAATCACTGGGCATAAAGGGCATGTAGGCGGCCCGATCAGTCAGATGTGAAATCCTCCGGCTCAACCGGAGAACTGCATTTGATACTATCGAGCTCGAGGATGGTTGGGGTAAGCGGAACTCCTGGTGGAGCGGTGAAATGCGTAGATATCAGGAGGAACACCAGTGGCGAAAGCGGCTTACTGGACCATTTCTGACGCTGAGGTGCGAAAGCTAGGGTAGCGAACGGGATTAGATACCCCGGTAGTCCTAGCCGTAAACGATGGGCACTAGGTTGGGGGGACACCTATGGTCTTCCCAGCTGTAGCAAATGTGTTAAGTGCCCCGCCTGGGGAGTACGCACGCAAGTGTAAAACTCAAAGGAATTGACGGGGGCTCACACAAGCGGTGGAGCATGTGGTTTAATTCGAAGCAACGCGAAGAACCTTACCCGGTCTTGACATCTATGGATTAGCTCTGTGAAAGCAGAGTGACAGCTCTTCGGAGTCGGAACATAGACAGGTGTTGCATGGCTGTCGTCAGCTCGTGTCGTGAGATGTTGGGTTAAGTCCCGTAACGAGCGAAACCCTTATCGTTAGTTGCCAGCGGGTAATGCCGGGGACTCTAGCGAGACTGCCGTTGTCAAAACGGAGGAAGGTGGGGACGACGTCAAGTCATCATGGCCCTTATGACCGGGGCTACACACGTGCTACAATGGCCTGTACAAAGGGTTCCGAGACCGCAAGGTGGAGGCAATCCCACAAAGCAGGCCCCAGTTCGGATTGCAGGCTGCAACTCGCCTGCATGAAGTTGGAATCGCTAGTAATCGCGTATCAGCCATGACGCGGTGAATATGTTCCTGAGCCTTGTACACACCGCCCGTCAAGCCACGAAAGCGGGGAGCGCTCGAAGTCGTTTTGTCCAACCTTCGGGGGGACGACGCCGAAAGCGAGCCTCGTGATTGGGACTAAGTCGTAACAAGGTAGCCGTAGGGGAACCTGCGGCTGGATCACCTCCTTTCTAACGGATTTGTTAGACGTTTGGTGTTTCGCCTAGCGAAGCTCCAGATGACGATCATAGGGTCTCACGCAAGACGAAGGTCACCCTCACCCTCTCACCGCTCCGCGGAGCCTCCGGGCTCCTGGGACGGCTCTGGGCCTATAGCTCAGCTGGTTAGAGCGTCCGCCTGATAAGCGGGAGGTCAGTGGTTCAAATCCACTTAGGCCCACCAACCCGCTACTCGGGCGTGTGCTCTCATCAGCAGAGCGCGGCTTTGATCGGCGGACAGGCCCTCCCAAGCGGATAACTCCTAATCGGGGGCGTAGCTCAGTTGGTAGAGCACCTGGTTTGCAACCAGGCGGTCGTCGGTTCGAATCCGGTCGCCTCCACCAGGGGCTATCGCGAGCTAATCACCTTTGAGCTGTATTACACGAGAGGTCATCCAATAAGAAAAGCTGCCGTGCATCGCATGGCGGCGTTCTTTGACATTCAAGGCAAGCTGGAAAAATGACGTGGCGAACTACGAATACAAATTAAGAAGAGCGTGGTTAAGTTAAGAAGGGTTCATGGTGGATGCCTTGGCGTCCAGAGCCGACGAAGGACGTGGCATAGCTGCGAAAAGCCTCGGGGAGCCGTTAAGCAGGCTTTGATCCGGGGGTATCCGAATCGGGAAACCGTCTAGGGGTAATGCCCTAGGAGCGCGTAAGCGTGGGGAACGCAGAGAACTGAAACATCTAAGTACCTGCGGGAAAAGAAAGAAAACTCGACTCCCATAGTAGCGGCGAGCGAACTGGGATCAGCCTAAACCAATGCAGTGCCAAGGTTACGGCCATTGCTGCATCGGTGTCGTGGGACCTACCGGGCCAGCCGTAAGAGGCCCAGGGAGTTACAAAGTATCAAGATAGCAGAACGGCATGGAAAGGCCGGCCGCAGTGGGTGAGAGCCCCGTATGCGAAATCTTCGATGCCTCCCGTAGTCATCCCGAGTAGCACCAGACACGAGAAACCTGGTGTGAATCTGGGGGGACCACCCCCTAAGGCTAAGTACTACTGGACGACCGATAGCGTAATAGTAGCGCGAGCGAAAGGTGAAAAGTACCCCGACGAGGGGAGTGAAATAGTACCTGAAACCATGAACTTACAAGCTGTCGGAGGCCTATGGCTCCTCGGAGCAATGGCTGACGGCGTGCCTTTTGCATAATGATCCGGCGAGTTACTCTGTCTGGCGAGGTTAAGGACTTACGGTCTGGAGCCGAAGGGAAACCGAGTGTGAATAGCGCGATTACAGTCAGGCGGAGTAGACCCGAAAGCGAGTGATCTATCCATGGGCAGGGTGAAGCGGATGTAACAGTTCGTGGAGGCCCGAACCATTGTAGGTTGAAAACTGCTTGGATGACCTGTGGATAGGAGTGAAAGGCTAATCAAACTCGCAGATAGCTGGTTCTCCCCGAAATAGCTTTTGGGCTAGCCTCTAGTGATAGTTAACGGGGGTAGAGCTACTGATTGGGATAGGGGCCACACCCGGTACCCTACCCTGTCAAACTCCGAATACCGTTAACCGTATCTAGGGAGTCAGACTATGGGCGATAAGGTCCGTGGTCGAGAGGGAAACAACCCAGACCACCGGCTAAGGTCCCGAATACACACTAAGTGCAGAAAAGGAGGTGGGACTTCTACAACAGCCAGGATGTTGGCTTAGAAGCAGCCATCATTTAAAGAGTGCGTAACAGCTCACTGGTCGAGAAGTCCTGCGCCGAAAATGAACGGGGCTCAAGTGTGTAACCGAAGCCGTGGCTTGCATGATTTCGTTGATTTCATGCAGGGGTAGGGGAGCGTTCCAAGTGGGTGAAGCGTGACGGTGACGACACGTGGACGCTTTGGAAGTGATAATGCCGGAATGAGTAACGAGAAAGCAGGTGAGAATCCTGCTCGCCGAAAACCTAAGGTTTCCTGGGCACGGTAAATCCGCCCAGGGTTAGTCGGACCCTAAGTCGAGGCTGAAAGGCGTAGACGATGGACAACAGGTTAATATTCCTGTACCACCACAGACGCGTTTGACCGATGGGGGGACGCGGAAGGAAGCGTGATCGCACTGACCGAATAGTGCGTACAAGCGTGAGGCCGGCGCATAGGAAAATCCGTGCGCGTAAAGCCAGGCGTGATGTCGAGCTCATTTGAGCGAAGTCACAGGACTGACCGCCGAGAAAATCCTCTAGGGAGTTTCTGTGGTGTCCGTACCTAAACTGACACAGGTGGGTGAGGTGAGAATCCTAAGGCGCTCGAGAGAACCGTTGTGAAGGAACTCGGCAAATTGACCCCGTAACTTCGGGATAAGGGGTGCCCTTGGAGGTGTAGGTCTTTTCGACCGAAGCTTTTAAGGGCCGCAGAGAATTGGCCCGTGCGACTGTTTACTAAAAACACAGGTCTGTGCTAAGTCCTAAAGACGCTGTATACAGACTGACGCCTGCCCAATGCCGGAAGGTTAAGAGGAGGGGTTAGCTTCGGCGAAGCTCTGAATTGAAGCCCCGGTGAATGGCGGCCGTAACTATGACGGTCCTAAGGTAGCGAAGTTCCTTGTCGGGTAAGTTCCGACCCGCACGAAAGGCGTAACGATACGGGCACTGTCTCCACAACGGGCTCGGTGAAATTGTAGTCGTGGTGAAGATGCCACGTTCCCGCGTCAAGACGGAAAGACCCCGTGAACCTTTACTGTAGCCTGATATTGAGGCTAGTCATGTAGTGCGTAGCATAGGTGGGAGACGTTGAAGCCTGGCTTTCGGGTCGGGTGGAGTCACAATGTGAAATACCACTCTCTGCATGGTTGGTCCCTAACACGGTGCCTTGAATCAGGGCCGTGAACAGTGTCAGGTGGGCAGTTTGGCTGGGGCGGTCTCCTCCTAAAGAGTAACGGAGGAGCGCGATGGTGCATTCAGCACGGTTAGCAATCGTGCGTAGAGCGTAAGGGTATAAGTGCGCCTGACTGCAAGAGATATAGCTCGAGCAGATACGAAAGTAGGTCCTAGTGATCCGGCGGATTCCGAGTGGAAGGGCCGTCGCTCATCAGATAAAAGGTACTCCGGGGATAACAGGCTGATCTCCCCCAAGAGTCCATATCGACGGGGAGGTTTGGCACCTCGATGTCGGCTCATCGCATCCTGGGGCTGTAGGAGGTCCCAAGGGTTTGGCTGTTCGCCAATTAAAGCGGTACGTGAGCTGGGTTTAGACCGTCGTGAGACAGGTCGGTCCCTATCTGGCGTGGGTGTAGGATGATTGCGGAGGTGTTCCCCTAGTACGAGAGGATTGGGGAGCACGACCCTCTGGTGCATCAGTTATCACGCGAGTGGTACTGCTGAGTAGCTACGGTCGGAACGGATAAGCGCTGAAAGCATCTAAGCACGAAGCCTTCTCCAAGACGAGTCATCCCTATTCAGTCCCCTGGGAGACTACCAGGTTGATAGGCCGGCGGTGTAAGCACAGCAATGTGTTCAGCTAACCGGTACTAATCGGACGATAGACTTAACTACCTTCCTCCAGTCGTAGTGTGTTCCTCGGAACACAAGCGTCAGGTGGAAGGAAAGTTCTCCTTTAATTCCTGGTGCGTCACGTCGTACTCCAGCTTGCCTTTTTCTTCAGGAGAAGGGCCCACTGTGGCTTCTGCCTCAGTAAAGGCCCTTTCTCCCAAGGAATTCCCGGTGAATATAGGTTCCTGGCCATACCCGTTCCCATCCCGAACACGGTCGTCAAGCAGTAACCGCCGATGATAGTGCTATGCGCGAAAGTAGGTTATCGCCGGGTTTTTATCAGGCGCCCCTAGAGCTTGCTCTGGGGGCGTCTTTTTTTTTGCGCCCTCTATTGGTTTTAATCAATCAATCGATGGACCGGGGATGCATCACCATGGCCTTCAAGATTAAGAGCTGGCTAATAAATCTGACTGGCGGGCTCAGTTGGGTCTCTGCAGGCCTCATCACAATCCTATCTGCATGTTGTCCGTCGCCTGAGGTCGAATGGTCGAGTGAAGGGGGTGTCATGCTCACCTGTCCTGAGTGCTGGGAGGTCACTGATGATCATCAAAATGACCTCGGGGGACGCTACCTTCAGCTGGAAGAGGGGTCGTTCAACTCAAGCGAATTGATGATCTTCAATTGGGCGGACGGTCTGTTCGACCGT
>Ga0066378_10000933_pt1 | contig 11454 bp, 12 predicted proteins | sample Knorr_S23_td_DCM_FD_70947 | JGI IMG/M metagenome (GOLD analysis project Ga0066378, IMG submission 70947) | Marine microbial communities from Southern Atlantic Ocean transect - Knorr_S23_td_DCM_ad_71m_LV_A | ecosystem: Environmental > Aquatic > Marine > Oceanic | place: Southern Atlantic ocean...
GAAATCAATTACAAAATGATCATGCGGTCCATCCCCAGTCCCTATTACAGCCCCGTGAGCAAAAGTTCCTGGAGTAAAGGATACTTTTCCTCCTGTCAGTGTCCAACGGCCACTCATGCCCAATGAATTGAGTAAAATCGAATTATTCTCCATTCTAAATAACAAATACTTCCCCCTACGATCGACTTCATGGATGATTTGTCCTGTCAATTCTTCAACAATATCTGGAGGGAAAGGAAAGCGTAAATCAGGTCTTCGAATCTCAATTTTCTCAATCCGATTTCCATCTAAGTGAGGAGAAAGACCACGCCTAACAGTTTCTACCTCTGGAAGTTCCGGCACATGAATCACTCCTAATGCGGCCTAAGCACATACATGACATGCTGGTCTTCTAATCCCTTAAGATCAATACGTTCAACAAGTTTCATTTGAGAATCTGATATTTTTGATTCTGCATCTGAAAATCGTCCTTCATCTCCCCCGTCATTCCATCTTTCAGATGCCGCCTTCAAAGATAATAGAGCAATACCATTTTGGCTCAAAAATCGATTGCATACTTTGAGCATCAATTCTACTTGACCTGCTTGAGAAACATCTTGGAGAATCCATGGGACTCGATTTGGAAGAAAAATAGAGTAATCATCCAATTGACGTGCATCAGCAAGAACTGGAAGAATACCTGGTCTTTTTTCTGCTAACGAGATTAGATCTCTGATACAACGTGCTGATAAATCTACAGAAACTATTGAACCAGCATGATGATTTCCTGAGCCACATACATGATCATGAAGATGAGAAATTGTAGTTCCATGTCCTGCCCCAATGTAAAGAACGTTGGAACCTGGTTTAGGAAGTAGAATCTCTGCATCTCCTGAAGTTCGAATTATTGCTGCCCCTAACTTAGACGACCTTGGATTCCACGACCTCCATTCTATTTTTCCATCCCTACGAAGGCGTTCATCTCTTACTTGTTCTCCTTTGACAGCATTACGACTCCATAGTCCTCGACCCTGCCGCATTACACCCCAACCAATCAAATCAGAATTAGCTCTCTTAGCCATTCAATCATCTCCCTTTTTTTGAAGGTGGTTTAGGATGACGTGTACGAATAGAATTGACTGATTTTTCTATCTCTGAAATATTTTCTTGGGTCCATGGAGTACCTCCATGCTCATCAATTCGTACTGCTATTGATGCCTTACCAGCTAACATACGTGAAATCTTTCCCCTCACCCATCGTGGGGATCTGGAAATCCAGGGATGTTGGAAAATCATACCATGCTTTGGAGGAGGAGAACCGGTTTTTAGATGAGCAAAGAAAGCTTTCTCTGCCCCTAAGACTTGTACGGTACTACTAGGTAGACGAGAAAGTCGAGATCTACCATGAGCTGCAACGCATAATCTTGCAGCAAGTAAAGGACCTAAAAGTAATGATAAAGATGGAAGATAATCTTCAACTTGCTTTCTAATTGCTGTTTCTGTTTCATTTATCCTCGCGGACATTTCGACTGCGGTAACTGCAGAACCATGTATTGCAGACCATTCTTCTTTTGAGGGACTAAAGAGGGGGTTTTCAAGTTCTAAATCACTAATTAGTGCACTGAAATTTTCAGCCGAAGCAACTGCTTTAGAAATAGATTTACGTTCCGAATCTAGATCTAGGTCGATTAAAAATAATCCAGCCCATTCAACTACCCTAGAATCCATTGTAGTCCAGGCAGCCCGTAATTCCTCAACAGAATGAACGAGATGTTCTAGTCTTCTATCTCCATCTCCAGCTGCTCGTGCAATCCCTCTGCGAGCAAGAATCAAAGCCGCTTGTTCCATCAACATAATATCCTCTTTTTGTAATTCAGGCCATCCTTCAGGGGCACTAAGAATTGCCAGTGATTCAGGAAATCTATCCACAAGTTCTCTTGCTTCCACGGTCATATGATTTTCTCGCATTTTCTCCAATCTGTCTGCAACAGCACCTGGAGATCTAATTCCATCCCAAATCACCTCATCCACTATGGAACCAGATTCATCCATGAGACGAGCCATACGCCAATCCCAGTACAGTTCCATAACCTACTCGAGAAGGACTCCTAAAATGAAGTCCACGGAACAAAGCAGGCTTGGAAGAGACTTTTTGTTAGGTCGTGATGGAAAAGGCATGGTCGGACGAGCCCTTCTTTTAGTTGCAGTGGGTGGAGCATTAGGGGCAGTTGCTCGTTATCTTACAACTTCGATATTACCAATCGATTCGTATTGGTCGACTTTGGTAATCAATCTCATTGGTTCTTTACTTCTTGGCATCATTGCAGGTGGCTTACATGGTTCAGGGATTGTTTCAGACGAATTGCTACTCTTGCTTGGCACTGGAATTCTCGGTGCTTTTACTACAATGAGTACATTCAGTTTAGATTTAGTAAAATTAATTGATGATGCACAATGGATTACAGCAACATTATACTTTGGATCTACTGCATTGATTGGTCCTGTATTGGCGTTAATTGGGTGGAAATGCACATCAATGATATTAGCACCATAATGCTTCAAACTACTCGATAAAATACGTAACTTCTTATGGGCGTTATAGTTCCTCTAACTATTCCGTGTTAATCGGGCTGTGGTGATTAAGATGTTTTGTCCAGTGTGTGGTGCCCTTTCATTTCCTGACCCTTCCGGGAACATAAAATGTCCAGATCATAATTGTGGATATGAAGGAAGCCTAAAGGGTGCTGATGGCAAAGGTGGAGTTTTGAAAGACGAAGCAGGGAATGAAATCGATTTGGTAAATGCGAGTTCAAAATCTACCGCTACTGATCTAAAACATCTCAATGAATCTATTGCAGATACAGGAGGACAAGGTGTACTTATGGAAGGAGCAATGATGTGTCCAAAATGTGACAGTCAGAAAGTATACGTTGTTATGATGCAAACACGGAGTTCAGACGAACCAGAGACAAAAATTGGAACCTGTGCAGATTGCGGGCATAAGTTCCGAGATTATGCTTAATTGCACTAAATTCCCGGAATTTTGATAACGAACCCTTTAGGACTCATTTAAGCACCCTCATTTCTGTAAGAGGGTTGATACACATGCTACAGTTCACTGCAAGACCAGAAACCATGAGAACAATTGTTGATGTTCTTAGCGTAATTGTTGACGAAGCTAGAATGCGTTTTTCGCCTGATGGACTGGACATTAATGTCGTAGATGCTAGTCATGTTGCCCTGATAAAAATGCATGTTGATGCTGCAGCGTTTGAAACATGGGATGTTGAAGAAACAATCATTGCGATTGAATTATCTAAACTTAGAGATTTGCTTAAATTAGCAGGACCTGATGATTTAGTCGATGTTAGTTATGATGCATCTGTCGGACAATTCGACATCAAAGTCGGAGAAGTAGATCGTTCAATCAGGCCTATTGACCACACTTTGATGAAAGACCCGAAGGTTCCTGACCTTGAATTAAAAAGTAAGGTAAAAATTGCATCAAATAAGTTGCATAAAGCCCTACAAGCAGCTCGTTTGGTTGGAGAATTGGTGACTCTTTCCCTCGATCCACGTCAATTCAATTTACATGTTCAAGGAGATCAAGATTCGGTGTCAGTATCTCATGAAGCAGGTCAATTGGAAGACTTAGTTGCTGAAAAACCGGTTAAATCAACATATTCTACAAATTATCTTCAGCCTATAGTGAAAGTTATTGATGGCGCAGTAGGTTCTGTAGAGGTTTGTTTTGACGACAAATATCCTCTAAATCTCAACTTTGAAATTGCAGATGGAGCAGGTAATGTGACATATTTCTTAGCACCAAGAATTGATGATACAATCTGATGAATATATGCGTCGGAATCTTGAGGGAGAACTACCTCGGAGTACCATGGGTGATGGCAGTGTATGTGTTATTATACCCAGTGTGAACAACTCTGAAGAACTCGAAATTGTCCTAAGAGGATTAATTGCACAGGATTTCGAAGGCAAATTGGAAATTGTTGTCGTAGGACCTGGGCAGGATGAAGGAAGAGAAGTTTCTGAATCGATTGGTGCTCGATTTATCGATGATGGTGGAGTGAGAACTAGAGCAGATGCCTGTAATGTTGCAATTAAACAAACTCAATCTGAATTTGTGTTTTTCACAGATGATGATGTAATCGTTCCCAAAAATTGGATTTCGAGTTTAATTCGTTGGTTCGATCGTTCAGAAGTTGCAGCGGTTGGGGGCCCTAATTTTGCACCTCCAGAGGAATCAACATTCTGGCAGAGAGTTATTGATGTGACATTCTGTAGTAAATGGGTCACTGCAGGAACCAATTATGGAAATCGTGCACAAGGTGAATTGGAAGAAGTAGAACAACTTCCTGGGGTAAATGCGGCATATCGTCGTTCTATATTGGAATCGGTTGAAGGATTCGATAAGGGAGCAATTGGATGTGAAGATGCAATGTTAGATTACAGGATCCGTAAGGCCGGTCACAAACTGTGGCAAGATCGAACTGCTATAATGTGGCACCGAAGAAGAGGCCCTTCCAGAGTAAGAAAGCAAATCGGAAATTATGGTTTAGTTAGGATTTTAGCAAGTCATATCCATCCTGAAATGAGAGCATGGTCCCATTCAGCAGTAGGAATATTCCCATTACTATCAATTATCGGAATTATTTCTTTGATTTATGGAGCATTAAATGGAGGTGCAGAAAGTTCACTTTGGTTTACTTTTGATGGGAATTGGGATACTCCAAGGATTCTATTTCATGGAGCCCTAGGTATTATCGCTGGTTACATAGCGATATGTTGGGCTGGAGCACTACTAGGAAGTTCACCATCTCGGTCTATTTTTACAATCCTTGCTGCCCCATTGATGACATTCACCCTTCATTGGTCATATGGTGTAGGAGTCATGAAAGGATGGATGCGAATTCGTTCAGGTAATCCGGGACTACAAATCGACGATAGGATACGAACATAATCAACGTAGCCCATGATTCGCAAAGAAAAGAGGCAGAATCGTGATAATTCCACAAAAGAACATCCCACAAATCGAACCAAGTGCTGCAGCACCTTGAGATAATAATTGAACATCTATTCCTGAACCCGGATATACCTCAGTATCTCCTTGCGGATATTCTACGGACAAATTAATGAGAAGCGTCGCAAAATTTGAAATTAAAACAACTCCGAGTGTTATCCAAATACCTTTTTTCTGATATGTTTGAACCTGATAACCAGAGTACAAATACACACCACCTGCAATTAATGCTATCAAACCTGATGCAGCATAAAACCAAGAGGGAAGTAAAGCAGCACCTCCAACTTCTGGACCCATGGTTGACTCAAGCCAATTATTCAATCCTATAGTTCCAAATGAAAATAATGAGCCAAGCATCTGCATTCCCCCAATACACATTATACTGATACCAATTATTTTCGTAATCACATGTGGTTCATCTTCCATAGGAATTATGACTGGATGAGAAGAGGTAGTCCCAGTCAAAGTTATGCCATTGGGATCCACTGGCATTACCATATCACAACTCGATAACGGAAGAGAAATAACACTATCCTTGTTTTTATTTCTTGAAAATAGGATATGAGGGTCGCCAGAATATTGCACTAAATACTCCGATAAATACTCCTCCAAGAACTAAACCAGGCCAGCCCTCACGGATATATCCAGAACTAGCATTGAAAAATGCCCAAATAAATGATGGAATTATTCCCAAAATGGTTGCTATGATTATCTCTTCACTAAATCTTCTAATCGGATCAGGACCAGTGGGCAATGTATCTCCATCGTTAGTCCATTTTTTGTCGGTATTTTCATGTCGAACTAGTCGAAATACAACATTCTGATTTTCCTCAAACAATAATCCAGACTTTGGTTTTTCATGATTATTTGTTTTCCAATCTCGAATACACTGTAGTCCATGTGGACCTTTTGGGCGCCCATCTGTAGGTTGCCCCCAATAACCTCTATCTGAGATTCTATCCACCAAAATTTCGATACCTACCGCTGATTCAAGTTGTTTATTTTTGAATGCTAGTTCCCATTCTCCCTCAGTTGGGAAACGTAAAGAATGATCAAAAAGTATGTCTTCGATTGAACCTTCTCCTGGAAATATTTGTTGGATTTCCTTGACAGTAAAAACTCGTGAAGTAATCTCAAAACTAGGGATTAGACACTCATGTTTAGGACCTATCTGTCCAAAAAGCACTCCTCTTCTACTCCCACCAATTGTCACTATTCCGCCATCATTTGATACCCAAACAATGTCTGATGGATCCATTTATTCCACCTAAGTTTCACCAGTTTGTATTTGCCACTGAGAAGCATATACTCCATCTGAAGAGATTAATGAGTCATGAGTTCCTCTTTCAACAATTACACCATCTACCATGGAGATAATCTCATCTGCATTTCGAATAGTTGCTAATCTGTGAGCAACTGCAATTGTCAATCGATTACCCCCATTTACTTTGAATAAGGATTCCTGTATTCTCTTTTCAGTCTCTGCATCTAATGCAGCTGATGCTTCATCTAGAATCAAAACATCGGGATTCATCAAGAGGGCTCTGGCAAGGCTAATTCTAGCTCTCTGTCCTCCTGAAAGACGGACGCCACGATCACCTACCATGGAATCCATCCCCTCTTCTAGTTCTGAAACAAATTCCCAAGCACCTGCTGTCTTCAATGAAGAGATTACTTCCTCATCTGATACTTCCCTTGCATATGCGACATTTTCCCGAATTGTTCCAAAAAATAAGAAGGGGTCTTGGCTAACAAATCCAAATCGAGAACGAATTGATTTAATTGTAAATTCTGATATCTCTTTTCCGTTAATTTTCACTGCACCTGACTGAGGCTGGTAAAACTTTTCAACTAATTTTAGAATTGTGGATTTCCCTGCTCCAGTGTGACCCATAATTCCCAAGAAGCCTCCTAAATTAACATTGAAGGATACATTGTTCAAGACATTTATCGAGGTACCAGGATAAGAAAATGTAACTCCATCGAATGATATTGAAGTAATTGGCTCATCTAATTCCTTAGCGTCTTCAGAATCGGTAATTGAAGGTTCAAGGTCGATTAAGGCAAATACTCTACGGGCGGCTGCCTCCCCCCTCTGAAGTTGATTCATCAATAAGCCTAGAATGAAGAGAGGCATGGTCATTCTAGTAGAAATTAACAGGAAAGTAACAAATTGACCAACTGAAATTTCACCAGAATTGAGAATCCATCCTCCTGCTGAAACTAACATTCCAAATGATAAACCAGCAACAACATATATCCCTGGAATGAAGCGATTTCTGATGAATGCAGCCTGTATTGCCTGATCTCGATAATCACCACTTTGGCCATCTATCCGTTGCCTTTCAAATGATGTTGCGTTGTACGCTTTAACAACAGTAATTCCTGACAGAACATTTTCTAGGATGGCAACAATCCCCCCTGTACTTTCACGTTGTTTTCTGTATCTTCGCTGAACTCTAGTGGAGAACCATACCACCATTGGAACAATAAGAACTAGAGGACCAAACAAAATCATACAAAGTGTAGGAGACATCCAGAATAAGATAGCAAATGCAGTAACAAAGGTAGTAAAAATTCGAATGATACTGGTACTAGAATCTGAAATCACATCTTCTAACTGAGCAACGTCTGCAGACAATACTGACATTAAATTTCCAGTCTGACGAGTCTCAAAATAAGATGCTTCCATTTCCATCAAAGACATCGTTGCATCCATTCGAATATCATGTTGGGCTTTGTATGCAATCGATTGCCAGAATTGGTTACTTAATCCTTGAAAAATCGCAAGAGCAGTGAATGAGATGAGAATCAGAAGTCCAAATCCAAATTCAATCGAACCAATAGGCCCTATATTTGGGAGAATATCTGAGGAAACTATCCTTTCTACTGTAGCATCGGTAAACATCGAGTTATTTGGATTGTAATAATCAGCAGCCATCCCAATTGCAATGAATGGAATAAGGTCAAAAGCACGCGCACCAATATTCGCGAGTAAACCCCCGAGAGCACGTTGCCAATAAGCAAGAATGTAAGGAATAATTCGGTAGATTTTCCTACCCACTATTTGATCATCATCTCCCAAATCTGATGAGTCAAGAGCAATTCCATCTTCCGACATACAATCACCAGTTTAGGGGGGTAATCGAAGGCATTTGAACCCGTGACCTACTATTCTTCCTCGAAAATTGAACTGTCTTCAATCATTTGACCAATAAATCGTAATCTGGCTTGTGCATTTCGAATGGATGTTTCTACTACGTCTGCAATTTCATCTAATTTATCAGTACTCAAAACTATCATTTGCAAATCTAAATCCTGAACAACAGATGATGCTGCACTAAATAGTGCATCTGGAGAAGGGTTGCCAAATGTTGAAGATAATTGTTCGAGAATATCGAGTTGTTCTAGTTCTATTCCCCCAAATGTAGAAGCAACTGAAACAATATGTTGTGACCATTCTACTAATAATCGATTCCAACGTTCTCCATCAATAGTTCCAGTGGGTGAGGGAATAGGCCTGACAACTCCTCGAAGATACAATTTACCATCTGGTATCTCATCAATGAAATCTTCAATTAGTTCATCAACTGAAGGAAAAGCATCGCCAAAATCTTGTGCATCTAAAGCTGGTTCTAGAACTTCAAGAACTTCAAATCTGTTAATTCCAATAGCTGTTAGATGGAGGTTAGATCCTATTTCATGTAGATTTGATATTTCTGCAATACAACCGTAAGTTGAGGGGGAGAGCCAACCTCTGATCCGACCACTATCAGGATTTTCAGGTAAAATCCCAAACATTCCATTTCCTAAAACACAATCATCTAACATCTGTTTGTATCTTGGTTCAAAAATTCTCAATGGCATTTGTTCTCCAGGCATTAAGGCACCAAGAGGAAATAGTGGAATCAGTAAACAATCTTCAGGAACCACTGGAACATTGGACGCTTTGACCTGCTTCATACCCTAATGACATTGAATAGACTCAAGAAGATTCGTCTTTAACCACAACACCTACAACCGAATCGAATAAGACCCTGTACTGATTCGCTCTGGTTACGCGCCTGTAGTGAAGGGGTTATCACAAGAGGTTTCCAACCTCTTGTCCCGGGTTCAAATCCCGGCGGGCGCACCAACAATCACACGCTTGATGAACAACCGATTCTTCGAAGTAACATGAAGCCCCGGCAAATTCTAGGATTGGCGATGCTTTTCCTTTTTCTTCCAACGAATTCGGGCCTTTATCTCAGTTTATTAGAAGGTGCAACACCAAGTGACAAAGTTCCCGGAGATTTCGTTACATGGATGTGCTGCTTATTCATTATCGGTATCTTACTAGTTTTAATTCCCTCAAGAGAACAGGTTCAAATATCCATTGAAGAATCCGAATAATCGATTACTATTACTATGTTATGTCCTTTGTATTCACGTCTTATTACTCTAAAAATTGAGGTATCATAATATGCATTGTCACCTACAATTTCTATTTCTTTAGCAATTGACATTCCATCACCGATTGCCTTCGAAACTGCCTCCTTTATCATCCATATTTCGAGTCTCTCTACAGGACTGGAATTCATCAATTCCTCAATTTCTTTAGTCGAACAGAATTGGTCCAGAATCGCAGTAGAAATGATTCTTTCATTAGATTCAATATCCACTCCAATCGAATTACAATTTAACCCCAATACCGCGACTGCAATAGAATCACAATGGGAAATACTAATTGGTTTAATTCCTGTTTTTGTTTGAATAGTCAAAGGATAGCTTCCAGAAATGTCCACACAGTTAATTTCTGCTTTATTGATTACAGAACGTAAACAAAATCGCCCAGCAGCATGTTGTTCTCTTCTTCTAGGGATCATGGATTCAAAATTAGAATGAGTGAACGGTATTTCTTCAAATGAAACTTCCCTAGGAATCCTTGGAATCTGGAGTAACGAACAGAATACCCCTACTTCGATGTCTATAAAGATAGGCTCATGCAAAGGAGTCCAAGCATTGACTGCCATTTTGACACCTCAAACATCTGTAAACGTAAATCGCTGATCATCGGTTAGTGGTGCCATTGCTTTCAATTGAAGACCTTTGAGTTGAACAACAACTGCATCATTTTCATTCACAATTATCGCATCATGAGTTGTCACACCATCTTCAGAAATTGAACGGCGAACAGATCTAATTCGTAAAGGAGTCGTGAATGATTCAACATCAATATCTACATGTTGAATACCAACTGGTAATGATTCCAGTCCGTCTATTTCCATTGATACAAGTCCTGCATTCTGGAAACAAGCCTCAACCAACATGGGAAGTGACTCTAGCTTCATCTGTTTGCCACCTACTTCTTCCGCAAACAAATCTGACTTAGGCAATTCATCACGTGAAAGTGCATGGGAATCCAAACCTCTGTCGCCATTTACGTGAATTCCTCCAATTACTCCACCGTGAACCTGGAATCGTGGACCATGGAACATTCTATCATAAACAAATTTAGGACCATGAATTGCTGAACCAGAATTCACTTCTCCCAAATCAATAGCTTCCACTCTTTCTGCTAGGCCGCCTGTCTTCAACATCCTAACGGTTCCCTTATGGTGAGATTTAGGATCTCCAAATACTTCTCCTCTGGAATTCATCAAATCGGTTTGCAAACTACATTGTATCCAAATATGATTGTCATCTTGTCTTTCAAATGATGCTGTGATCCTAATCGATTTCGAATCTTTTGTGACCTTTACTGGAAGTCCAAATTCTATATCTTCGAAACCATCTACTACACACATTGGCCACATAATTCGTGCTGCTTCAGCAAATGCTTCCATTGCCATGACGCCTGGCATATATGCCACACCATCTATTGCATGGTCGACTAAATAGGGATGAGAATTAACATCAAGGATTGAAGAAATTATTACCTTAGAATATGGCTCTATTGATTCCACACGATCGACAAATGGGAAAGACAACGGTTCAGAGATAAGTTCAGAAATTTCTTCTGGTAATGGTTGTGGAGGAAGACGAGTAGATTCTTCGTCATCTAGTTCCCCTAAAGAACCTGAAATCAATACCATTCTATTTCCTCCCCGAAGAGCCTCATCGACAAATCGAGACGCGCCCTGATCTGATGGAATCATGTCTATTCCTGCACGTTGAAAGATTGTCTCAAGAGATCCTCTGGTTGCCATTCCGATGTCGCTCCAAGGTGCCCAAGCAATAGCTACTGCACGAGGAGCTTCCTCATGTGCCGCAATCCTAGCCATTTCAACATCTAAAATCTGATTTGCGGCACAGTAACCAAATTGCGTAGCATTACCTTGCCGTCCAGCAATACTTGTAAATGAGCAGAGGAATCTCATATTCGGGAGATCTTCTTCCAATGCGGTTACAATATTTCTCCATCCATCTACTTTTACAGAAAGAACTTGTTTCATAGT
>Ga0066378_10000935_pt1 | contig 11432 bp, 12 predicted proteins | sample Knorr_S23_td_DCM_FD_70947 | JGI IMG/M metagenome (GOLD analysis project Ga0066378, IMG submission 70947) | Marine microbial communities from Southern Atlantic Ocean transect - Knorr_S23_td_DCM_ad_71m_LV_A | ecosystem: Environmental > Aquatic > Marine > Oceanic | place: Southern Atlantic ocean...
CCATAAGCGGAGAGGTTGGGATAACAATAGGAATCTTCCGGCTTCCATCCGGGCTCCAGCAATCGCCCGTTCATCGCCATTCCGTACATCGGATAAGGTCCAGTGGAAAGATGCTGTCCTAGGAGGCAATCTAGCGTCGGTGCGATGGCAACATTCTCTGAGTCATGAAGCGACAACGTGCCGAATCCTTTGGTGTGATTACCCCGGAAGCCCACACCGGATAAGCTCTGAATGATCGTCATCTGATCCTTGAATTTCTCCAGAGCCGCAAGTTTTTCCGGCAGTTTGTGTTTCGTCAGCGGCACATCCACCAGTGCCCCTTCCCGGCGCGACCGGTTGCCCAGTTTCTGGCCGGATTTTTCGTCCACGAAATGATTGGTTAATCCGTCCGGCACGAGATTGAATTTATCGATGCCGGATGATTTCACCACAAAGACAAAACGCTTTGGAAAAGCAGCCTCGTCACCTTCCGCGTGAACACGAAGGGAGTGGAGAAATGGCGCCATGGCCAGAGAACTACCACCCAGTGAAAGATCCTTGAGAAATTGTCGTCGTTTGTAGGTCATAAAATATGTGTGGCTATCGTCTGTATAGAAATGAATCCGAACTCAGCAAGGACACAACCAGTGCTTTAAAACTACCGTCATTATCCAAATAGGCTTTCTCGGCTTCAATCAATGTTTTTGAATCACTAAGCATCTCATTTCGCCCCATAAAATAGCGGAAGAGATGTCGGATAAACGACTGCCGTGCACGATCCGAACGCCCCAACCGGTGCATCATCTCGACCGCATCCTTCACGTCGCCGTCCACTTTGGGATCGCCCGAGAATGCAATTTCTCCGGTGGCGTCGATCTTGCGGGTTGTCAACTTACCTTCCTTAAGGAGGCGATCGAATTGGCCATCCCGCCGCATATAAATCTTCCCGTCCTCATCAAAATAACTCACCTCACGATATCGGCCCCAATCATCAAACATCTCAAAAGTTTCACCGAGCGGGTTAATCTTGCGATGACATTTCCAGCACTGGGCAGCGCGCAACGGTTCCATGCGTTCCCGGAGTGTTTTGTGAGGATCAATCGGCACGGCGGCATCAACATCCGGAGGCACATCCCCCAGCACCCCGGCGAGCAACCGTTCGTATATCCAGATTCCTCTATGAATCGGATCATTGTCCTCATTAAGTGAATAAGCCGTCAACCAGGCAGGATGGGTGAGCAAACCGGCTCTTTCCTGCTTGGGCATCTTCAAGGGTTGCTCGATGGGCCAGTCCCATTTTTGTTCCCCGTGGCGACCGTTGCTAGGTAAATTGTAAGGCTCGATATAAAGGAGATCCGCAATGCCGCGTCTCTTGCCCTCGAAAGGAAAAGCGGGATGGCGGTGCATTCCCTTGTCCAGTGTCGCTTGGTACATCGCAACCGTTTTCTCGGCATCCCGTCGGGCGGCAACCAGCGCTTTCTCGGCCTTTTCGGGCATATTCTCAAAATTGAAATCCCCCTTGATCTGTTTCTTGCGCAACTCGATGCGGGCTTCTACGTAACCGGGGTCCATGATCTCCGCGATTCTCTTATCGTAATGCTCGCGGGCATACTCGTTGTCACCGGGATGCGCGATGAAGTATTCATTCGTGGTCAACAGCTCGGCGATGACGTCCTTGTCCTTTTTCAACACGTGCTCAATGAGCATCCGGGCGTCGTGAATGAGCATGGTCGTGTTCCATTGGTTAATCTTTTCCGCACCCCGCCGGTCGTTGTCCTTGAACACCGCCCCCGCACGGTGGAAGCCGAAGTACTCATCAAAAAACCGCTGCACGCGCGGCAGGTCTTTACGATTCCAAGCCCCGGTCGTCAGTTGTTCATCCAGCAACTGCCTCACGAGCTTGGCCACGTCTTCCCGGGTTTTAATCTGCCCCTGCTGAATTGCCGCTTGGATGTGCCGATTACGGTCAGGTCCCTGATCGGTTAATGCGTAGGCCACCGCATGCGCCAGTTCATTCGGCGACAAATGTCGGCGCCCATGCGTGTCCACCTTACCCAACCCAAACTCCATCCGGTAAATCGATTCTGGGCTCAGGAACATCGCTTTGACCGTCGTCTTAAAGCCATCCAAATGACCGCCGGTTTCGATATTCTGTTTGAGAAAGGTCAGGTACTTCTCTTGTTCTTCCTGAACCGGGTAGCGCCCAATCACCCGCATATGCTCCCGCCGAACAAGTTCCGTCAGGTCTGAATCGTTCAACTCCTTGCCCACATCTGCCAGTTCTTTGAACTCACCGCGTTTTTCCCTAGCCACCAGAAACGAATCCGCCACGATCATCATCATTTGCACCGTGCTTTGATCGGCCACCGACATTGCTGCATAATCGCGAACCCCACGCTCCGAGGTCACGTAACTGAATGGACTTTTCGCATTGCCAAATCCTTTATGTGAAAAAATTTCTGAGTTAAACCGCCAGAGTCGGGCAGGCGAAAAAGGAGGCGTTTTGATTTCACCGGAGAACAGTTTTTGATGATTCACCCAGTTGCCATATTCTGGCGCGAGCAGTTTTTTGCGATACGCGTCGCCAGAACCAGCCGTCAGCAACGCCCGATCGATCCACTCAATCACCGAGTTCCGTTCCGAATCACTGGGCTGCCGCTCTTCGTCCGGCGGCGGCATATCCCCTGCCGTCAACTGCTCCAGCACCTTGAGCCACAGTTCACCGGTGTTTACCCGGGTAAAATCAAAATCAACCTGATGCAGCGCCAGCTTACCCTTCTGCTTTTCCTCCCCGTGACAACGAAGGCAATGAGTCTTGAGAAATTGCCGGACCCCATCGGTCCCAACCGCCCCATCGATAGCGCGCGCTTTCGGAATCCCGACAATCAATGTCACTAAGAAAACCTGAACAACCCGCATCATCTTATTTCAGCCTAGAGAAAACACACGGAACAATCAATCAATACTCTAAGAACGCGCTCTAGAGAACCCTCGGCTGTGCGCGTGCACTTGGAACGTCCCACCTTTGCCCTACCCTGAGCCCTCGTTATTTCTTCTTGGGAAACGGGCGTAAGCCGAGGAGCATTTCTGATTTCTCAGTGAGCGGCTGGTCCGCGGCGGCGGAGTCCGTGAATTCCGCCAGGCTATCCTTGAACTGGGCGTAGACCGCCTGACGACTCTGGCTGGTATCAATCTCGACACACAAATCTTTACTTCGAAACAATTCCACCGTCGGCAAGGTTTCCGCCTTAAATGTCTCGAAGCGCATTCGGATGCTCTCAATATTGTCATCACGCCGCCCGGTGAAGTTTGCCCGCCCCAAAATGCGTTGCTCCAACACTTCATAGGGGCATTCGAGGTAAAGCATCTTGGGCAGCGCGGTCTCGCGCCCGTAAATTTCATACCACGCCTCAAGGTTGTTGAGGGAACGGGGAAATCCATCGAGGAGAAAATTGGTTTTTCCCGTTGTCCGAATAATGCGCTCCATCGCCTGTTGAAGCAACGTCACCACAATCTCATTCGGCACCAATTGGCCGGCTTCCAGACATTCATCGATCACGGCCGCACGAGGTCCGCCGCCTTGTTGGACTTCGCGGAGTAATTCGCCGGTGGAAAGATGGGTCCAGCCCAGTTGGGTTTCGGCCAGCTCACACATCGTCCCCTTGCCTGTGCCTGGGCCGCCCAATACAAAGATGACATTGGGTTCGGGACAAGACTCTCTCGGATCACTGTGATGCAGCACCACTTTGGGCGCTGGCGCGACGCCTTTTTTATAAACGTTCCATTCGCGATCCGTAGGGGGTAACGCATCGTCGCAGGTAATTTCATAGGCCAGATGGCCGTCTAAACGGGAGATACGCCAGGATCGGTAACTGTTGGAATACGATAATGAAGGGCTCCGAGCCGAGGCACCGTCTGCCCGGTCCCACGCCATTTTCCCGTTCCAATAGCCCGGACTAGAGACCGTTCCTGATTCCGATTGGGCAGGAGGCGCGGTGGAAGGAACAAAGAGTCCGTCGACTTCAGGGAGTCCTGCCCCGGTTACTTCGACAAAAAGTGTGTTGGGTTCGTGTTCGCTGGAGTCGGCCATAGCATATGTTTTGATGCCTAAAAGCCCTGCACCCTACGCCTCCATTCTCAAGCGTCCAGCCATTTCAGGTGATCGTCAATAGGCTGAAGGCGAACCGGCAACCGCTCACGTCCCTTGATCGTTGCTTTTTTACAACCCCACACACTAGAGTCACCCAAATGAATCGATTCCTCTTTCCTTTGGCAGCACTATTATGCTGCGTAGTCGACCACAGTCTGCTGGGTCAAAATATAAAGGTGGAAAAAATGGGCGAAAAGCTAGCGGCTCAAATCAACACCTTGAACCCAGATTATCTTGTCTTTTATCCAACCCCCAAAACGCCCGAGCCGTTGCCTTTGGTGATTTATCTTCATGGTGCAGGGGGAGTTGGGGATGAAATCCATAAAATCAAGGGTCAGGCAGGCCAAATTGCACGTAGCATCGCGCAAGACAAAAAAAACCCATGCCTAGTCGTAGCCCCGCAAGTTAGCCGAAAAAACCGTCAACCGGGAGGATGGATTCCAGCGCATCTAAACCTATTTCTTCGGCACCTTAAGACTTCGCTCAATTTGGATGATCATAGAATCTATCTTACCGGCAACAGCATGGGCGGGTACGGATCGTGGGCATGGGGTGGATTACATCCAGAACACTTTGCAGCCATTGCCCCCGTATCGGGAGGCATCGGCCCCGGTGGACCAAAAGATGTAACGACAGACCTCAACAAATGGGCGGCCAATCTCTCAAAGATTCCAGTATTCGCATTTGCCGGAGCAAAAGATCGCGTCGTGCCCGCGGAACGCTCTCAACGAATGATTAATGCTATTCAGAAAGCTGGAGGAAAGCAGGCACGCCTGAAATTATACCCCGAGGAAGGTCATGGAGCAGGACGCAAAGCTTTTTCGGATGCAGACTTCTATGAGTGGATGTTTTCACAGAAACGAGAGTAGTTTTTGGCTTCCTTAACCACTCGGCAAATCTGCTTATCTCGGACCGCTTGCTACATCTCGAACAGTTCAATATTATGGACTAATTGTTGCAGGAAGAATTAACAGAAATGCTGTGTTGTGGCCCGGAAACTTCACCCAACCGACTAAGAACCTTTGGTCGTTTCTGCAAGAAACTAGTGATCAGTACATCTGCCAAAAAAGCCCCCCCGCAGCATTGGAGGCGGGAGGGCTTTTGAACGGCCCCAATTTTTCTCAACCCGGGGCCCATTGTATCCTCCCTCTAATATGACGTTTGGCCGTCAACCGTCAAAATAAGCTACCCAAAACGCGAAGAAGCTCCCCAAGGACGCAACCGAGAAGAGCTTCAGGCGCAACGCTGTGTTGTGTGATCGGAGTAGCCACCCAACCGACTAACAACCCTTGAGCGTCACTGTAAGAAAAGGATACCGACATTTGACCAACTGTCAAAAAAGCCCTCCCACGGCGTTGGACGCGGGAGGGCTTGGACAGGCAGCCCTCGTGACGGCGTGAGAGCAGCCTTATGTGTGATTAATTTATCGATAATGCCCCGCCCGTCAAAAGAACGCACACGATAATCTCGACGGTCTTTTGAGAGACCCTTTGCCTATGCTTGCAGCAAGAGCCAAACACCATGGAAAAATATTGCATTTGAGTGCAGACCAGTACTTCCTGCACTCATAAGCGCAGGTATTGGAACGGCCTTGGAGTAGAGCCTGCCATCGTCCGGTGTCAGGCCCTGAATCGGAATGACGATCATCAGAATTAAACCAATGAAATATGTGCAACAACGTATTGTCACCGTGCATAGATAAATGTTCTTCAAATGGTGTGAACTGCCCTAGTTGTGGTAGAACGATTGAAGAAATACAGGAATGGCTTGATGCAACTGAGAGCAGGAAAGAGAAGATATTAGAAGAATGTGTAAAACGTTTAGATCCTATCGCATACGATTATTGGAAGGAACTTTATGATCACAAAAAAGAAGGACAATAAAACTCCCAAGGCCCGTCGCAATATTCATCATAAACGTCTCACTCTCAAGATTCAGCCTGACGGTTGTGCGCAGGCAACTAATGCGCCAGCAGCAGTAGCGAGGACGTGCAACGGCAACTTAGCACTCTGTCCTCTATTTTGTTGATTTTCATCAAACCGCGTGGATCTTCACCCCCCACGGATGTCCCACCTCTTTGCTACAGTCGCCCCATGGCAATGCACCCAAACACAATGAAGAATGCCCTGAGCGCCTACACTTCACCCACGCCGAAAGAGAAGCCAAACAGAGAACCAGTGAAGCGAATCGGTGGTTGCGGATTAACCGACCGATATGCTCACGTTACGCGTCGTCCCGCCGGGTGCGTGTCAGCCTTGCCCCTGAAACTCCTTGAGCGCGTTAGCGAGCCTCCAAACAAGATCGACGATTGAGATAATAGCCTACTTTTAGGCCAAGAGGGACTTTTCGAGGATAAACAGCCTGTTCATGTAAACCATGAAATCATTTCGTTTCCCTCAAATACGGTTTCGTGGCTGATTTGAACTAAGCGCGGTCTACTTGGGAACGCTGCGCTTGAGGAAAAAACAAATGCGTAGAAAGCCTCCCCGGGAAACTGGGGAGGCTTTTTTGACAACTATATCCTGATCGGCATACTTGAATTTGAGAAGGAACCACGACCCCTTTATGTAATTTCGGGGGTCTCTCAAAAGCCTTCCTGCGATCTGTGACGCGTGGGAAGGCTTTTTCAATTATTCAAAGATCATCTCTAAACTAGCTTTAAGTAGCGGTGGAGATTTCTTTGAAGTTAGCCTTTTGATAAAATATTGGATTAGGCAGTAATAAAATCCGACACCCAACCCTCAGGTGTTCTCTTTGCACGAACACGAATGTGCCCACTGTGATGAAGGCAAAGTATATCGCATTTATCAGGCACAATTCGGACTACTACAAAGTTGTCTTTAGCTGTTGAAAGCTGACCAGATGTAAGTGGCGATTGGATATCGGGCTGGAGCTCCTCTTTTGTCTTACTATTTAAGATCGAACCGGGCCGGGCCCCATAAGCGTAACATTTTTGGGCGTCTTCACTGGAATTCTCGAATTGATACTGAGTTATTTCTGGATCCTTCTCGATACATGCCACTCCATTGAACGAAACCTGTAACCGTAATTTGTAACCGTAAGACAGCGAAGATACTTGAGGGCATTTTTGCAAATGATCTATTTTTGCTGACCGTATATCAGTATGAAACAGTATATTTACGCACTCCCTTTCAAACTTACGCAAAACGACCGTTCGTAAATAAGGAAACCCCTGGTGAACTGTACCGAGAGTAAAAGTGTGAAATTCGTGTTTAGCAGTGCCCGTAGCCTTAGCCATTTCCTCAAGAGCTAAGACAAACAGATCATCTGGTTTAGAAATTTTCTCAATCATTCTTAAGGCTTCGCCTAAATTTAATGGTTAATTCAACGTCGTGAGAGTCAAAAACCGAGGTGACTCAGCCCGCACCCTATGCCTCCATTCTCAAGCGTTCAACCCATTTAACTGACCGCTTAAACATTCTATTTAATGTCAAATGCTTAGACCCAAACAACTCGAAATTGATTTACCTAAACAACCCAAAAGCCTAAATTAGCGTCCATGAACCTTTCCCTTGAGCAAATCGATGCCTCCATTGAGGAGCTTGAAACCCTCCTTCCGCAACTAGAGAAAGCATCCTCAAAAAAACATACCCATACGGATGCAGGCTGGTGGCTCACCATGGCCGGCAGTTCAGGAGGAACGGCCTTGGCTGTATCTGCCGGCAATCAAGCACATGAACTAGACCTGATGATTTCAAAAGTGGAACGAAAACTAGTGTTGCTTCAGGCCACAAAAATTTGCCTACAGCAGAATCTGCAATCTCGAGAAAATGAGTAACCGGTTGGCTATTTTCCTAGGGGTAGTTCTCTTGCACACTTTAGTTGTAGGTCAAGCTGCCAACGAGGTTCCGGTTGCTTCAGTATCTACCGCGCTTCCAGGAAGCCCTTCATGGTCGGCAACGGCACCATTCAATACACTGGTTACCAGGAATATTGACCCGATCACCGGACAGTTAGGGGCTGCAGTACCAAGAAATTTTACGCATAATATTTCTGCCTTTGGCAGTGGAGGAGCAAATCAATATGCTGAACCTGTCGGCAGTTACACACATTCATTAACTCCGGCGAACTCAGATATCACCGTGGTTGGAACCTTTTCACTGGGCAGGCATTACAGGATTGATTTCACCATTCCTGAACAAGCTTTTCCAAAAGCTTTGGGTGCCGAGGTAACATATACTATCGAGGTAACATTTACTCACGCCCCAGCCGGGCAGTCGATAACGCGTACTGACCGTGTGGGTAGCATAACCCTCCGAAATGGGGCATCACCCCCACCACCCACAAATCCTCCACCACCCACAAATCCTCCACCACCCACAAATCCCCCACCACCCACAAATCCTCCGACAGCTTCGCCACCATCAACACCAAAACCAAATTCCATTGTTGGCTGGTCACGTTGGCCATTCGGATTAATGGGAAACAAACCGCCGCCACCTGTAGTTCCAATCTCGGTGTCTAACAACATATTGGTTTTAAAAAACCGGAATACGCTCCGCAGAATGCTTCGAAGCGGCCTACGCCCCTTCTAATCCACCCCGCAAAACTCCTTAAGCGCGTTAGCGATCCTCCAAAAGGACTGGACGGTTGAGGGCGATTATAAAATTCCTTCCGATTTGCAGTAGGAAGACTAAAGGCAGTGGCGTAGGTTGATGGGCATGAATTAATTCCTCTTGCCCAGCTAAAGATCTTTACTCACGATGGACTCATCCTTGTGGTATCGCACAGGAACAAAGATATGAATCATAATCTCAGCAGACGTCATTTCATCAAAAGTTCCTCCTGCCTATTGATCCCAAGCTTCTCTCAGGGGAGGGAAAAAAAGGCAGCCCTCGCAATGGGCTTCGGAACCTATGGTCTGCCCGGGTATTCCGTGCCGGAGGCAATTCGTCTGGTTGCCAAAACAGGTTTTGACTCGATTGAGCTTGCAGCCATGCCGGGCTATCACGGATCTCCCGAAAAACTTACAAAGCCCGTAAGAATCGAAGTTCGCAAACTGATTGAAGAATCGGGCATAAAACTTGGGGCGCTCATGGGCTTCCCCAGGCCAGATCCCTCGAAAATGAGGGAAAATATAGACAGAATGGAAAAGTTGCTGGAATTGAACTTGGATCTAAGCGGGAAGAAGGAGCCACCCTTGATTCAATCCGTTCTCGGAGGCGGACGATGGGATGAAAAGAAGACTGTTTTTCGTGATTGCCTTGGCCCGCTCGTGGAGCTCGCTTCAAAAGCAGGGACACAACTCTCCATCAAGCCTCACAGAAGCCATGCGATGTCTCGTCCCGAACAGGCAGTTTGGCTCATTGAACAACTTAACGCGAAAGGCAAGCTTAGCCTGACGTTCGATTATAGCCACTTTGCCTTCCGCGAAATGGCAGTGGAAAAAACGGTAGCCATCGCACTACCTCACACAGGCTACGTCGTGGTCAAGGATGCCGTAAGGCAGCAAAACGGGGGGATTGACTTTCTTCTACCCGGAACAGCGGGCGGATTTCCTCACGCCCAAGTCCTCAAGGCTTTTTCCCGAGGGGGTTACCATGGTGAAGTCTGTTGCGAAATCAGTTCCATGGTTTGGCGTAAAAAAGGGTATGACCCGCAAGCTGCGACCAAAACTTGCTTTCGAAACATGAAAAGGATGTTTGCGGAAGCCGAAATACAAAGAAAACCGTGATACGTCTGGAGCCAGAAGCCCATGATCTTCCCGATGGCCCACACTAGCCTGGCTATCGACTATAAAAATAGTGCTATTTTACAGTATGCAAACTTAATACAGTTGGCGTAAAGTTGGGCGTTATGGGTTTGTTTGATTGGATTGAATTGATTCTAGACATCTTAGAAAATCCCAAAGGCTGCCTTATCACCGGCCTAATCATTATGCTGCTTTGCGGGGGGCTTATCTTTTGCTCAGACTCAGAAGATGAATCCATCGGTTCAAGAAAGGCAACTCAATCCTCTCCGTGAAACTCCTAAACGCGTTGGCGAGCCTCCAAAAGGGTTGGACGGTTGAGGTCGGTGGCGTAGGCTGAGAGGCATGAAGCAGCTTCTCGTGATGATGGCGGCGGTGGTGAGCTTCTCCGTGATGGCGGATGAAGTGGTCTTTAAAGACCGCGCAATTGGGGATGCGCTTGCAAAGCGATTCAAAAAGCCCGCTGGCAAATTTCTTCCGTCATCAAAATTCACCGAGGCGGAGTTGGAAGAAATCAACGGCCTTGACTTGGCCGACACCCAAATCTCCGATGCGGGCCTCAAAGAGTTGTCCAAGTTGAAGAATCTTAAAAAGCTTTCCTTGCGGGGCACCCAAATCTCCGACGCGGGCCTCGAGGAGGTGGCCAAGTTGCAAAATCTCGAAATTCTTGCCTTGACCGGCACCCAAATCACCGATGCGGGCCTCAAGGACATGACCAAACTGCAGAAGCTCAATACGCTTCGGTTGGAAGAAACCCAAATCACCGATACGGGCCTCAAGGAGGTGGCCAAGTTGCAAAAGCTCGAAACTCTTTTCTTGAACGCCACCAAAATCACCGACGCGGGCGTGGCAGAATTAAATAAGGCGTTGCCGAATTGCAAAATCGAAGGCCCCTAATCCTCCCCGTGTAACTCCTTAAGCGCGTTGGCGAGCCTCCAAAAGGGCTGGACGGTTGAGGGTGGTGGCGTAGGCTGATGGGCATGAAGCAGATTCTCGTGATGATGGCTGCGGTGGTGTTGGTGGGGTGTTCTAAAGACACGCCTGAATCCTCCCAAGCCGCAGAAGCCGAGTCTCAAGTAGCTACCAATCCAACGCCAGAGCCTGATCCGGTTCCTCCGGTGGATGAGAAGCTCATCGCCGACCCGATTGTTGAGAAGGCGGTTCGCAAATCACTCAAGAAGCCCGAAGGCGAACTAACCGAGGCGGATTTGGAAAAAGTCACATCGCTCGGCAGGGGCCTCACCAAAATCACCGACGAGGGCCTCAAGGAGGTGGCGAAGTTGCAGGAGCTTCAGAGGCTTTTCCTGACCGGCACGCAAATCACCGACGCGGGCCTCGTGGAATTGGCCAAGTTGCAAAACCTACTGTTCCTTAATATGACAAACACCGAAATTACCGACGCGAGTCTTATGGAGTTAGTTAAGTTACAGAAGCTCGAAATTCTTTGGTTGTTTGGCACCCAAGTCACCGCCGAGGGCGTGGCTGAATTAAAGAAGGCGTTGCCGAATTTAGCAATCTTCGGCCCCTAATCCTCCCCGCAAAACTCCTTGAGCGCGTTGGCGAGTCTCCAAAAGGGCTGGACGGTTGAGGGCG
>Ga0066378_10000937_pt1 | contig 11416 bp, 14 predicted proteins | sample Knorr_S23_td_DCM_FD_70947 | JGI IMG/M metagenome (GOLD analysis project Ga0066378, IMG submission 70947) | Marine microbial communities from Southern Atlantic Ocean transect - Knorr_S23_td_DCM_ad_71m_LV_A | ecosystem: Environmental > Aquatic > Marine > Oceanic | place: Southern Atlantic ocean...
GGATGATAGGGATTTATTAAATAGTATTAAAAAGGAGTATTTAGTATATAATAATGTGCGTCAAATTAAACGTCCAACAACTATAAATATATTACCTCATAAAGGAAATGAAAATTATGTCATCAATGATCCAATTGATATGAAATATTATTTTAGATATACTAATAAGGACAATAAATTATTTTTGAATAAATATTGTAAAGATAATAAAACTCGCGGAATAGATGGATATGGAGGTTTAAACCCCAATAAATATAAAAAATATATTAATAGTATGTGTATAGATAAGGCATCTTTAGATGAAAATATATATACACAAAAATTATTTGAAGAAATAAATAATATAATAAATAGTAAAAATATTGAAAAAATCCCTATTATTATCAAAGATGAAAATGATATAGATTTTGAAAGTGATATATCAAGAACATCTGAAACTTTAAAACAATTTAGAAATGAATTAACAAGTACAATTGATGGTAATAAAATTGCAGGTGATATAAGAGCAAATTTAGGTTCAATGTCAAGAAAATACAATACATCAGAAAAATATACTAATCAAGCAAAAAATAGATATGTTAAAAATATTATCATAGAATATCGTAAAACTATATCATTATTATCCAATGGATTAAAAGTATGGCAAAATAATTATAAATTTAAAAGAGGTAATGAAGATTATTTAATAGGTGATATTGTATTGAAGCATATTGAAAGTAAATATGAATTAGGACCAAAATTATCTATACCACGCCCATCTTTACTTAGAAAAAATTTAAATAAACAAGAAGATACAGATTTATTTTATGGACGTTCTAAATATACTGAATATTTATCTAATTTTAAAAAATATAAAAGAATATTTAAAGAAATAGAATTCCAATATACTTTAAATGATATTCATCTTGTTAATACAAACAAGGAATATACCAGTGATATATTATTATTATATTTAACAGATGAATTTATAAATTTATTGAATGTGTTTAGAAGAAATAATTTAGAGGAAGTTGGAAGTACATTTATTGAAGTTTTTATAAATAAAATGTTAAATAAATCAAAGATACTTGATAATTCAAATGAAGATATAGAACATATACGAAACATATTTAAATATCGTAGAAATATTCAAGATGATAATTTAACAAAAGATGATTTAGAATACCGAAAAGTATTAAAAGAAAGCGGATTAGATATAAAATATGAAGTATTAGATTCAACAATAGATTATAAAGATGATTTAGATAATATATTAGGAGAACAAACAGATGAAACTTTAAGAAGTAGAGAATTGGAAAAACTTGAAGCTCTAAATAATTATGATAATCCTTATGAATATTATGGAGATGTTGGAGATCGTATAACTTCTGATGAATTTGATTATGTAGATAGTGATAATATAAATAATTTATACGATGAAGAATAATTATATCAACAAAAAATATATCAACAAAAAATATATCAATAAAAATATCTAATTTAATATATATATATATTAAATGGGAGAAGGAGCAAAAATATTTTATTTAGCCTTATTAACAGGGTTATTAGCAATTATAGCAGAAAGAATATATTTAAATTTTAATGAAAAACAAAATAAACAAAATTATGTTAATCGTTTTCCCGAAAGAAAAAAACAAACAAATACAGAAGCAATGATTGTTGGTCCTAAAATGAAAATAACAGAAATATAAATATTTTATCATATAAATATCATATAAATATCATATAAATATCATATAAATATCATGTTATCATATATAAATATGATAATAGATATATTAAGTTTAGTGCATTTTATCCAATATTTTTTCATAGCATTATATATTCCGAATGACTATGAGTTTGCAATAAAATTAAGTGTAATATGGGAGTTATTTGAATATACAATGACAAATAATCCTAAAATAAATAAATTGTTAGTAAAATATTGGCCGATACCTAAAAAATATTGGGAGGAAAAAAATATATATAATAGACTATTTGATATTATATTCAATATGTTAGGTTATTATATTGGAAGTAAACTCCAACAAATAAAATAATTCCAACAAATAAAATAATTCCAACAAATAAAATTAAAATATATCCATATAGAGTATAAATGATATATAAAAGGATATTTTATTTATTTGTATTTATCGTGTTTATAATCATAATAAATAATAATGAAGGTTATACCAATTTTGTTAGTCCAAGGCAGGAATATATTAATTTTATATCAAAATCTGTCCCAAATAATATAATAGTAAGTAAGGGAAAGGAAATCCAGGGTAATGCCAATAATTCTTCTTTAGAGAGGTTATATTTGCATACAGGAGAAGATTTATATCGTAATCAAAATAAATGGTTATTCAATAATGAAAATATCAAGAATAAATATGTTTTATAATTATAGAATGATTAAATTTAGAACATACATTTATTATATAATTATAGTAATTTTACTAATTATTCCGTGTATAATATCTTTAGAAAATTCTGAAGAAAATTTTGTTGGAGAGTTATGTGATATTGGTTATTGTATGTCAGAAGATAATATTAGTCCAGAAAGAATATATAGTTCAATGGAACTAAATGATATGAGTAAAAATTTAAGAAAAGATAATAGAGGTATCGTTCAAGTTCAAAATCAAAAACCCTCATGGAGAAAAGAATATTCTTGTTTCGATTCTCAAACAGGTAAAGAATTATCTAAAAATAAAAAATTATGTAATGAAGAAGGAAATATATGGGATAAACCGTGTGAATCTAATTATGAATGTCCTTATTTTAAAAAGAATAAAAATTATTCTAATAATAGAGGAAAATGTAAAATAAATGGAACATGTGAATTACCTATAAATATGAAGCGTATTGGATATAGAAAATATTCTGAAAATCCTAAAGATCGTCCATTTTGTTATCAATGTAATGAATCCACCCCCAATGTTGCTGCCGATTGTTGTGATGAACAAATAGTAAATAAATCCATACCATCACCAGATTATGCATTTGATAAACAAAAGAAAAAACAAAAACAATCATCGCAAAAAAATAAATATGAGTGTTATCTCACAGCATTAAATACAGCATTAAATCCATCATTGTGTAAATCTGTAAATACATAATTTACTATCTAAAAAAATGATTCTAATTTTTGCAATATAAATTCACTAGATTGTAAAAATCCTTTTTCAGAAAATTTAATATTATTTTGAATATCTAATGAAATTGCTGATAAAGTGTATAGACTATAAAAAGTCATAACAATAAATAAAAATACATGGAATCCAAATAATATATTATGTTTTCTTAAAAAGTCTTTTATATATTTATATTTAGTATCTGATACATCAAAAGTGTATTTATATAGAAGTATAATTACTCCAATAAAAACAAGTCTTTGCCAATGATTTAATCCGAAATTATATACTTTCATAACTGAATTTTCATAATTTTTACTTGAAATAAATAATGATATAATATTACAAATGAAAAATAGTAAAAACAGTTTATATAATTTTTTATTTACACGAAATTTATATACTGCACGTTCATAATTATCTGTACTAACTCTTTTAGTAGCATAATAAATATCAATTCCAATTTTATATATAATTAATAATCCAAAAATACCACCTGAAATTATCATAGAATAGATAGTACCTCCTATTCTGTCTAAATCAGTATTTCTAATAATATTATGTTTAATTTTTTTATTATAAATCTCTTGTGGTTTTGATGTCATATATAATAATTAAATAGAAATTAATAAATATAATTGTAATACAAATTAAGTGTAAAATAAAACCAATCAACTATAAATAATAACTAATCAACTAAAAATAATAACTAATATAAAGAGACTATTATAAATAGTAGAATTTTTTATAAATAATAAAAATTTATAAATAATAAAATTTATCTATATATTATATAAATGTTTTCAACAAAAAATAACCCATTAACAAATGCAGTAATATTATATATAATTATTGTAATGTTAGTTATATATTTAAAACCAAATTTTTTGTATACAGAACATAATACTTTAAAAACATATGGTTTAAATTTTAATGAAAATTCAATTATCCCATTTCCAATGTTTGTTGTATTATTATCTATATTTATATATTTGTTATGTCTTAAGATGTAAAATGTTTATTGAAATTAGAAATACTTTTTTTGATCGTATTTTTTAAGTCTTTAATAACTTGTAATAATAATTCTTCCTCTGAAATCTTAATTTTCTTAGAATCATTTTTAATATGAAGTTCCATATCAGGAAGTAATTGATGTAATTGTTTATATCCAACAAAATTATCTCTGGATTCTCCTAGAGTATTTTGCATTTCATTAGTATGAAAACTTAAAAGATTACCTAAAGTATGATTTTCTCCTGGATGTTCAATTGTATCATCTCCATGAAATATAAATTTAGTTAATTTATCAATAGTTGTTGACTTATCAATAGACATATAATATGTGCTTTCTCCTTTAAGTATTTTTTTAATAGAATTTTCAGTTAAATCTAATTTATCAATTAGAATATTAAGTGCCATATTAATTACAATTTGAGGAGTGTAATAATCTGACCCGATTGTTTCAATTTGAAATATAAAGTCTGTTGGTTTATTATGTTCAATCCCAATATAATTTCTTTCATCATCTACTAATTGATGTTCTCCAGTAATATCTTTTTTTGTTTTGTATTTATAACCAACTTGGCTTACTGGACACCAATTAGAACCATTTTCTTTATTATATTTAAAACCATTTCTAACATTATTATAAGATAATTTAAATCTACATTTAAATTTTTGTCCTGGTTTTAAAGCAAATATTAAGCTATTACCAATAAATGGTTTTTCATTAACTAATTTATTATTACGATAAATTTTAAAATCATCACTATAAATTTTATGATAGACATCATCAATATTGACAAGTGGTTCATTTGGATCTTTATCATCATGAATTTGTATTTCATATTCTTGATAATTTTTTGGATTAATATTACAAGGGAGAAGAACAAATCTTTTTCCAATAAATTGATTATGAAGAGGAGAGGTATTAACTTCAATTCCTTCATCAACACTATTTGGATCCACAGAAACAAAATTTATTTCACTCCAGCATATTCTACGAATCGCATTTACTAAAGATGTGTCGGAATCAATGATTTCAAATTTTAAGTAATTAGGTTTTTTTTCTAATATTGTAAAATTAACCATAATCTATTATTTTAATATATGTTAGAAATTTTTAATTGGTTTCAATTTTTTTATATAATAATAAATCGAATAAATCTACATAGTATAAATTAGATTATCAATTTTATGTGAAAATATAAAAAATAAAGATATCATATCAAATAAAATAATAAGTTCTAATTGAATATGCGTAAACAATTTAATAATAATTTATATAATATACATAAATCATTATGAAAAATTTATATTTTTATAGTAATAAGTGTAAATATTGTTCTGAACTCAGTACATATTTAAAAAGTATTCCTATAAAGTTTATTTTCATTTGTATAGAAAAATATCCTAAAAATATGATTCCAAAAAATGTAAATATTGTTCCTACTTTAATTATGGGAGATGGAAATATGTTTAAGGGAAGTCAGGCATTAACTTGGGCTAAAACATTTAGTAGATCAAGCGGGAGTTCAATGCCTCAACAACAACAACAACAACAACAACAACAACAACAACAATCTTCAGAAATAGAACCAATTTATAGTCAAGAAATGTTTGGTTTTAGTGACAATTATTCATTTTTAGGTTCTGATAAACAAGATAATATTCAACCATTAAATCATTCATTTGATTTTATAAATAATAATAATAATAATTCTAACCAATTTATGGCAAATAACACTAATAAACCTAATAATACAAAATTAAGTGAATTAGATGATGCTTTTGAGAAAATGAAAGCTGCAAGAGATCGTGATATGATGTCTCAACAGAGAATATAAACAGAGAATATAAACAGAGAATATAAACAGAGAATATAAACAGAGAATATAAACAAAATATATACAAAAAAATAGTTATTTAATTATAGAATAATTAAATAATTATTTTTCTAGGTTCAGAGCCGTCAACTCTGTCTTCTAATAGAATTAGCGTGCTTTGTAATACACTAAACCGAAAAGGTAAAACTTAAATATTTATAAATATATATATCAATTTTTTTTGCGGTATAAAAATAAATAAAATATATAAAATAGATGTAATTAATGGATAAGATCCAAGTGCAAAATTTTTATAAGATTTTAAGAGAGTTCTTACTAAATTTAAGAGAGACTTTCCCTGAAAAATCAAGTGAAATAAATGATTATTGGAAATATGTAAGAAAAACGAAAAAACCAAAATATGTAAAACAATTTATGAATAAAATTGAGCCTTATTCTAAAGCAATATCTCATTGTGATGAAACAATATTCGATAGTGAAGAACCGGTATATTTATTAAAAAATATAGATTTTGTAAAATTATTTAAATCCGATATATCAGAAAATTCCAAAAATTCTATATGGCAGTATTTACAAGGTTTATATATTTTAGGAAATTTTATAACAAATACTAATATATTAGATAATTTAAAAAATATATCATCAAATGATGATAATAAAGAAACAGAGGTTATTAAAGATATGTTAACAAATATTAAAAATTTAAGTGAAAAATCTCAATCTCAATCTCAAGAGAAATCAGAATCCGAATCAGAACAATCCCAAGAGAAATCAGAATCCGAATCAGAACAATCACAAGATAAATCAGAAACATCAGCAACTCCTGGAACATTTGGATTAATAGAATCTTTAGCGAAGGAAATATCTGATGAAATCGATATTCCAAAAGATATAAATGTAAATAATCCTGCAGATTTATTTCATTCAATGTTTTTTTCCAAGGAAGGAGGATTTGCTAAATTATTAACCAGTGTTGGAGAAAAGATAAAGACAAAAGTAGATTCAGGCGAATTGAATGAAGATATATTAATGAAGGAAACTCAAAATATGATGAGTACCATGCAAGGTTTAATGGGTGGTGAAAATACCGGAGATAATAAAATGGGAGATATAGGAAAGATGTTTCAAGGTATGATGGGTGGAAAAGGAGGTGGTATGCCAAATATAGGAGGATTAGGCAATATACTTGGTTCTTTAATGAGTAATAAGGAAGGTAATGATGAAGATGATGAAGAATTTCCTGATTTAGATGATATTAAAAAGAAAATTCAAAAAAATAGAAATCAAGAGTTCCGTGCATCAATGAAGAGAGAACAATTAAGAAGAAAATTAGAGCAAAGAAGAAAAATGATGGATGATAAATCAAAAAATCCAAAAGATATATAAAAATCAAATTTCAATAAATTAGTGATAATTATTCTATAACTAATTTGTAATTATTTATTTTATTATATTATATAATATTAAGTTATTATAATAAAGATGACATTAAAAGAAAAAAGTGATGAATTTTGGTATCAAGACTTTAATGTAATATTTAGAAAAGATCGTTTAGTAGAATTCTTTCCTACAGAAGATATGAGTATGGAGGAGAAATTAAATTCATCTGTAAGATTATCTATATATTTAGGTTTAGTATTATACTTCTACAATAATAACTATTTGATGTTATATATCCCAATATGTAGTATGTTAGGAACAAAATTATTATATGATTATTATAAAAAAGATACATTAGAACCTAATGTTGGGTTTGAAACTAGCGAAGAAGATACTTTAGAGGATGAAAAAAATCGTATAATAGAAATAGATGGAGAAAAATGTGTCCAACCAACTAAAAATAATCCATTCATGAATGTTAATCATATAGATAATAAAAATGAAGCCGACCGTCCCAAAGCATGTGATATAAGTTCCGATCAAATAAAAACAAAAGTAGAATCTATGTTTATGAATAATTTATATCAAGACGTATCAGATGTATTTGGTAGAAATATTAGTAGTAGACAGTTCTATACCAATCCAAGCACCACAATTCCCAATGATCAAGAATCTTTTGCAAAATGGTGTTATGGAGATATGCCAAGTTGTAAAGACGGACAAAATTGTTTAAGATATGAAGACTTAAGACAAAAGAGAGGTCCTGCAAATGAAGAAGTAATTAATCAATTTACATATAATAAACAAGACTAAATAGTAATTCTAAATAGTAATTAATTCTAAATATTAATTTATTATTTATTTTTTCTTAATATATCAATATCAGATTGTAATGATATAACTAAAATACTTAAATTTTCAACTTTAGATTTTAACGTTTCAAACTCTTCTAATTTTATCTTTTGTTTATTTTTATTTTTAAACATATTTATATATATCTAAATATATAAAAATATATAAAAATCCATAAAAATCCATAAAAAATATAATTGAATAAACAAATATATTTTTTGAATATAAATTATTATAAATATTAATTTAAATATACAATGTTGTAAAATTTAATCTATTTAATTAAATATATAGAAATGAAAAGTGAATTGGCATCTTCAAATTTAAAAGTATTAGAAAATGAAAATAGAGAAAGACAAAATAAAAAGGATTTTCGTCAAGCTGCTATAGGTGATTCTACAAGATTACATTATGAGCCTTGTTCTCAAACAGAATCTGAATTACAAGGGCAACGTACAGGAGAATATATGGTTAGAGATAATTTCGGTAGAATGTGTGAAGCTCCAGAAGCATTACATGTTAGTTTATATGAAAAAGGAAATTTATTTAGAGACGGATATGGTTGGACTTCAGACTCTGGTTGTAATATAGATAAAGATTCTGCTATGCGTAATGCCGATCGTTTAACAAATAAAAGATTAGTTCAACAATTATTTACAAGACCCTATAATGGTGTACCTTATATGGGTTCAGGTTCAGGACAAGGAGAAATTAAGGAAGAAGATTTAATTAGACCTGGACTTCAAACTACAACAAAAAGACCCTGCAATGTTTTATCTGGCGTTAGTATTCATCCCGAACGTATGAAACATTGTTTATATCATAATCCTCAAGATGTAGGACATATAATACCTTTATGGACATGGGGAGGAGATGATACAAGAATGGCAATGAGAAAAAAATATTATAATAAGAGATGTGGATATAATACTAAATAAATTAAATATTATTAAGGGACTATGTTTAAATAATAATTAAATTTAATTAATCAATATTAAAACAAATTTATATTATAAATTTCATAATATTATTTTTATAATAATATTTTATAATAATATTTTTATAAATAATATTTTTATAAATAATTTTTCTTAACCATTAATATAATAGATTCAATGAGTTTAAACCGTTTAATATATGATGATTGTGCTTATTCCAAAAGAATAAAAGAAAGTACAGGACCATTAGGTTATGTATTAAACCCTGTAAAATACGAAAACTGTCATAAATGTCGTGCTGAATTAGGTGTATTAGGTGGAACAAATGTCAGTATAGGTTCTGGTAATTTAGTAGATGCCGAAAGTGATTTAAGTGGTAGAACCAGATTATTATCTCAATGTCCTACTAACAAATACAAGCCTACAAATCCTTTAGGAGATCAACATTCTTGCAAAAATGATACAGGTATACCTCATGATTGTGATGAATGCCAACCTGCTAAAAGACATTTAAGACCTTGTGCCTTATTCCAATACAAACCTAGACCCAATAATGTAGGATACACTCTTCCTGAAATGAAATGTTCTAATGGTTCAAATAATGCTCTTCCAAACAATCTTAGAGGTAAATTATCAGAAGTATCTGGTAGAACTACAGAATGGCAAGGACAAACAGGTGTAGTACCTCCTGTACCTAATCCCAGAAAATCTAACCAATTTATATACTATTAGATTATCGTGTAAATGTATAACAAGTTAAAATATTAAGAATTAGATTATCCAATTTTTAATATTATATCGTATGAAAAAGAAAAATAAAAAAGATAAAAATAAAAAAAGAAAAATAAAAAAGAAAAATAAAAAAGATAAAAATAAAAAATAAAAAAGAAAAAAGAAAAAAGAAAAAAGAAAAATATAAATAAAAAAAGAAAAAGAAAAATAAAACAAAAATTAAATAGAAAATAACTTGAAGGTTGTAAATTATAATCTAAATTAAATCTAAGTAGATATTATTAAGATTATATAAAATGTCAGGAAGCTGGGAAAGAGAAAAATATGATATTGATGCATACCAACATGAATTAAGAGAGAACGAATCTCGTATTAATTGGTTAGTTAACAGACCTAAAATATGTTCACCTTGTCGTCCACCTGCACCTGGATATATTGCAGGACAAGGAGTTAGTGTAGATCCTACTCGTCATTTAGTTGATGTTGAGTCTGATTTACTTAACATGAAAAGACCTTCATCTAAATGTCCGGGAAAAAAATATGTACCTGATTGCCCCAAATTAGAAAACTGTAGTGAAGGATATCCTTGTGGTGGTGGTGTAGTATCAGGATGCAATAATTCTCAACCTAAATTATCTCATTTATCTCAATGTGAGATGTACTCTGTAGATACTCGTGGAACTCATCCTATTTGCACATACAGAGGTTTAGGATTTGATCGTTTTACACCTTTATGTCAAAACCCTCAAGAAAGAGGAAACTGGGAACATCCCGGAGAAGTTAACATTAATTATCGTCTTGTTGTTAAGGATAATCACAGACCTTGCATACCCCAACCAGTAGACCCAACAGCAGCTCTTCCGGTAGGTGGAGATATGCCTTGTGAACCAGTAGGTAGAGAAGCTTGTGCTGCCCCTACAACAAATTTAAGTGCCGATAGATGGACTCTTCAATAAAATAACAAAAAATTGAAATATGATTTAAAATTAATATTAAATACATTTAATATTAAAGAAAATAAAATTAATAATCAATTCTTCTATGAGTATATTAACTATAGATGATGATTTATATGTAATAAATGAATTAGGAAATCCAATTAAATTAACATTAAGAAATTGGACTAATTTGTTGGAAGATTGGATGAGAATGGAACGTCAATGGGTTGTTATTATTAATCGTATTATAGTATCATTAAATAAACATGTTAAAACTCCAAGTATGTATGGTATCAAGGAATGTGCCCAAGGAGGAGATTGTATGTTTGGTTGTATAGCTGAGGCATTTAATTCTGTTCAAGAAAAATATAAATATACAATTCAAGATATTAGAAATGAGGCAATAAAAAACATATCTGCCGAAAATTTTGAAATACTTAAGAATGAATATATAACAGCAAAAGAGTCTAATGAAATTAGTTGGGATCCCAGTGAATTGAAAACATATGAAGACTTACAGAAACTAATATCGGAACCTGGTACTGTATGGGGAGATTATAGTATATTAGATCTTTTAAGACAAAGTATGAATTTTAATGTAATTA
>Ga0066378_10000940_pt1 | contig 11400 bp, 10 predicted proteins | sample Knorr_S23_td_DCM_FD_70947 | JGI IMG/M metagenome (GOLD analysis project Ga0066378, IMG submission 70947) | Marine microbial communities from Southern Atlantic Ocean transect - Knorr_S23_td_DCM_ad_71m_LV_A | ecosystem: Environmental > Aquatic > Marine > Oceanic | place: Southern Atlantic ocean...
GCTGTCGGTGACGTCGTCCAGGAATTGCTGCCTGGTAATCCTAGCTACGGACATAGATGTGTGTTCCCACGGCCCCATTCTCAGGAAACCGGTGGCGAATATCATCTCCGGATTGTCGGGATCCCATTCGTCGCCGGCTATTTGCTCGATAGCGAATTGGTCAAAAGGCTTATCCTCGTTGAATGAGCGAATGACGTAGTCGCGATAGCGCCAGGCATGCGTCCGCTCGTAATCGTTAGAGTAGCCGGACGAGTCGGCGTAGCGAACGACATCCAACCAGTGCCGGCCCCATTGCTCGCCGTAGCGTTGGTCAGCAAGAAGCCGATCGATCACATCTTTGAAGGCGAGCAAATCGGAGCGCTTATCTTTGACGAATGCGTCGACCTCTTGAGGCGTGGGGGGCAGGCCGATAAGGTCGAAGGTAGCTCGGCGAATCAGGGCTCGGCGACCGGCCAGAGGAGCAGTTGGGATACCAGCTGTCTCAAGCTTATAGTCGATGAAGGCGTCGATCGGGTGGCCGCTCTGGCTTTGCGTCTCGGGAACTTCCGGATTCCGAATGGGCTGATAAGCCCAAAGGTCTTCTTCGTTGTAGCGCCGATTGGCCCAGTCTTCAGATAGAGCTCCGCTAGTTTGCACGACAACTCCTTCGGCATATTCGTCGCGGATAGTTTCCACCCGCTCGTCATCCGGCCAAGGAGCCCCTTCTCGTATCCAGTCACGAATAGACCAGATTTGCTCTTCAGTAAGACGGTCGTTCTCTTTCGGAGGCATCTCGTAGTCCGGATCCTCCCAGCGAATGGCCTCCATCATGAAGCTAAATTCGGCGTCCCCAGGAATGAGAACATCATCGAAGGATTCACCACCTTTGAGCAGTTCTTCGCGGGTCGTCATATCGAGCCCACCCTCTATTTCCTCGGGGTCATCCCCGTGGCAAGAAAAGCACTTGTTAGCCAGGATTGGTTTAACGTCTAGGGCGAACAGCATTTCTCCCTCGCTGACATCGTCAACCGCTCCCGCTTGCAGTATTCCTGCGCAAAATCCCATTAACAACGCCGCTGTCCAAGCCAGGCGATAATAGAAGGTCGCAGAATGCGCTAATTTATCGATTACAGGATGATTAACCATTATTCGTCATATACGTCCTCAGGTTCAGTATAGCATAGATTCCTATTCCGAGCTATAAGAATCGATGCATTCACTTTAAGAATTTACGCGGAGGGATCTTTCTGGAAATTTTCTCTATTTGGAAATCAATTATTCAAATCGAAACGCTGATTCCTCCCTTGCGGTCGGATTCGTAAATGGCTTCCGCGAGGCGAATATCGCGCAGCCCCATTTCGCCTGGGGTTTTGAAAGCGGTTTCCCCGGCGAGGATCGCGTAGACGAAGGCTTCGTGCAAGGCCGCTTGCTGGAGAGTTTGCGGCAGAACTATCTCATTGTTGTTGTGAAAAGGGAGCTTCGGGCTCGGTTGGCCACCTGATTGTCCAAACACGCTACCGCGTTCTCCGGGAAGGATCTCGATCTTTCCCTTGGGTCCCATGGTCGAGCATTGGTGGAAGGAATGGCTGAAGCTGGCCCTATTGATTCGCCTTTGAAGATTAGATTTGGCGTGGTAAACATTTTCTTTCGAATAAGATGAAGAGAAATTGATGGATTGATGTTGTCGGTGGGAATCGTCTACTCTCTCCAGTTATGCGTCTATTCGTCGTATTATCCTCAATTGTCACGGTTTGGTTTTCACTTTCGCAAATACTCGGCGCTGACCGCCCAAATGTGCTGGTCATCCTCGTTGATGATCTTGGCTATTCAGATCTCGGTTTTCAGGGTGGCGAAATTGATACCCCGCACATCGACCGACTGGCCAACGACGGATTGACCTTCACTCAGTTCTATAACTGCGCCCGCTGTGGCCCGACCCGGGCGAGCATCATGACGGGGCTCTACAGTCATCAGGTAGGGGTTTACGAACTTGAGCCAGTGGAGCCGGGCAACAACATCTTTTTATCCGAGCTACTGGGAGATAACGGATACGCGACTTACATGTCGGGCAAGTGGCACTTGGGGAATACGCCAGAAAAATTGCCACCGGCTCGAGGATTTCATCATTCCTACGCTTATCAGGGGTGTTGTGGCGATTACTGGCAGCCGCCGCTGTACATCTTGGAATCTCCTGAAGTCGAGCCTATCCACTATGGCGAAGGCGAGTTTCATGCCACCGATGCGACTACCGACTACGCGGTCAAGTTTCTCCAGCATCATCAAGAGAGCGAAGAAAATAGCCCTTTTTTCCTCTATTTGGCCTATCAAGCGCCTCATTCGCCGATCCAAGCGCCGAAGCATCTAATCGACAAGTATGTCTCTCGCTATGAGGTTGGCTGGGACAAGATTCGCGAAGCTCGTTGGAAAGCGATGAAGAAAAAAGGGTGGTTTGAGCAGTACGACTCCGTACCTCCATTTTCCGACTCGCCTCCTTGGCATGACGAGCATGCTCTGCCCACTCCTATTCGGAAGTGGAAATCCTTGAGCAAGGTAGAGAAGGCGGACAATGCTCGGCGAATGGCTACCTACGCGGCGATGGTTGACCAGGTGGACCAGGGAGTGGGCAAAACGCTTGCCCAGCTAGAGAAGATGGGAGATTTGGATAATACGCTAATACTATTCCTGTCCGATAATGGAGCAAATTATGAAGGAGGGCCAAACGGAAATGACGGACCTCTTAAAGGGAAGGCTCTCGCCAATATGGGGCAGCCGGGAACTAAGCATCATGTGGGCTCGCAATGGGCCGCATTGAGTAACACACCGCTGCGTTTGTATAAGCATTTCAATCACGAGGGCGGAATTCTGACGCCTTTCATTGCTCATTGGCCAAAGGGAATCAAACGGTCGGGAGAGCAGGAAGGGCAACGCGGGCATGTTATTGACTTCATGTCGACCATCGTGGAGTTGGCAGACATCGAGTACCCCGATACGTTTGCGGGAAATAAAATTCTACCGATGGAGGGCGCTAGTTTGGTTCCGGCGTTTAGAGGCGAGGAAATTGAATATCGGGCTCTTTTCTTCGAGCACGAGGCGAATCGAGCTCTTTTCAAGGGTGACTTTAAACTCGTATCCAAAAATTTTACATCTATGGACGGGCAGACTCATCACGACTGGGAGCTTTACAATATCGCTAAAGATCCGTTAGAGCAAAATGACATAGCGTCACAGCATTACTACGACATGGTCATTCCCATGGCTCGCGAGTGGCACAACTGGGCAACCCGCACCGACGCGATCGTAGGCTACGAAAAATGGATGCTTAAACTGCAGTATTATTGGCAGACGGGATTGCGGACGTATTTGAACGACGCGTTTTAGTTTAGTAGCACAGGCATCCTGCCTGTTTCCGAATACGGTAGCGGCCGATCTCCGAGCGGCCATAAACTTAGTCACTTTCCTCGCAAGAGTGGCTATTTGTCGCTTATGGAGCTTAATGCTGAATCGCGGCGTAAAGCCACTCCTACAAATTTCGTTCGAGACGAATCTAGGTTGAATTCTTTATGAGGCCTCCTACCTTTTCGTCATGTCTAAAGAGGAATACCTGAAACGCTTTTTCGGATCGGATGGGAAGACGGTCATACTGCCGATTGATCATGGAACGGCGATCCCGATTGAGGGCCTTTTGAGAAAGCCGTCTGAGCTAATCAAGGAAGTGGACGAGTACGTCGATGGGTACGTGGTAAACTATGGCGTAGCCGCTGCTTGCTCGGAATCGTTGTCCAATAGTGGCATATGCCTGAGAACGGATTGCTACAAGCCTGCGTATCCGGGAAATCCGGACGATGGTTCGTATGTGTTGTACTCAGCGGAAGATGCGGATGCTTTGGGGGCCCACGCCATGATGAATATGCTTTATTTGCATCATCGCAAAGAGTCTGACAATTATCGGGAGTGCGCTGCCATCATTAGCGAAGGGCGTGAATATGGAATTCCAGTAATCCTGGAAGCGCTACCTTTTAATATTGGCCGCGCTGATGAGTATACCGTTGAGAATATTGGATTCGCTGCGCGGCTAGCGGCAGAGCTTGGAGCCGACGTAGTGAAAACCGCTTTTCCGACTAATGGCTCAGTGGACGAGTTCAAGGCGATTGTGGAAGCGGCGATCGTTCCTGTAGTCGTACTCGGCGGCGCGGCAATGGGTGATGACCCAGCTCTATTGAAAATGGTCAAGGATTCCATTGACGCAGGAGCGAGCGGGATTGCGCTCGGGCGTAACGTTTGGCAGCACAATAGCCCGAAGAAGATGGCCGCGGCTATGGAGGCGATCGTCCATGGTGGAGATAGCGTGGATGCCGCTTTGAAGCTGCTTCGGTAATGCACGAGTAAGTAGCTTGGCGCTCCTGGCTCAAATCCCTGTCGCATCCCGCTGAAGCTGGTGTCTCTGAGTAGATTGCTACGCCGCGTTAAGAGGTCCGAGGGATTCGAGGGGTGTACAAAGAGGGCAATTCAGGGGTTGATTTGGCCGGTGAAATTCTCTACCTTCAGCGGTTCAAACCTGAAACGTTTCCCTTTATTATGAGTAGCTCGATTGGTTTTGTCGGAGTGGGTCGAATGGGCGCCAACATGGCCCGCCATTTGAAATTGGATTGCAACTACGCGATATCGGCGGTGTACGATATCAATCAAAACGCTGCCGAAGAGTTGGCTAGCGAGTTGGGCAGTAAAGCCTGCCAGACATTGGCTGAAGTCACATTCTTGTCCGACGTCATTGTCACCGTCGTTACAGATGATGCCGCTATGCGGGCGATCTATCTGGAAGGAGAGGACACTCTGCTCCAAGTGGCGAATGGAAAGACTTTCATTAACTGCGCCACGCTTTCGCCGGGCATTCATCGCGAAGTGGCGGCGGCGTCTAGCGAGGCGGGAGCAAATACTTTGGAAGCCTGTATGGCCTCTAGTATTAGCCATGCTCGCGAGGGAAATCTCTATCTGATGGTTTCCGGAGATTCGGATGCCTTTGAATCGAATCGACAATTGCTGGAGGATCTCAGCATAAAGCTGCGATTTATCGAAGGAGGTCCCGGCAAGGCAGCTGAAGTGAAGGCCTTGGTAAATATGGTCATGAATATCAACACCGCGGGGCTTGCGGAAGGTCTCGGACTGGCGAACGCCTTGGGCCATGACCTGGAAATGATCTGCGAAGTCTTCTCCCAAACGGGAGCCAATTCCCGTGTGCTGGAAACCGATGCCGAAGATATGATCGCCCGGGATCACGAGTGCTGGTTTTCAGCCTCTCACGCGGCGAAAGACTCGGGCATCGCCAAGGGGATAGCCGAGGAAAAGGGCTTACGGTTGCCGGTCAACGATGCGACCAAAGCCCAGTACGATTTGATGACCGAAGCGGGGTTGGGAGAACTAGACAAGTCGGGAGTCGCGGAACTCACGTTTCCTGGCCGACATGAATTTACGAATACATAGCTTCTAACGCTTTTTTCTCCAACTAACCTCCAACCAATAAGATTATGGGCAAAATAGTACCGATGATAAGTTCGGGAGTAGCAGGGCCTTTAGGCGTGCTTCACCTCCCTCGTTTCTGGCAAAAAATGTCGCTAGGCGCCGTTGGCAAACTTCACGATGATTACCCCGCTTGCGGAGCAGGCTACGATCAGATGACGCTCGATGCTCTCGGATTAGACAGAGATGCGACGCTCAGCTATGTAAACGATAACAAGCCAAGCTATTTCCAGTTCGAGGCTTGGGTGAAGCAGAAAATGAATCCGAGCGCTGACATCGCCGCCCATAACGAAGCGGTGATCGGTTATATACATACAGACGAAACGCGGGCGGAGATTTTTGGCGCCGCGGGACTGACTGATGACAGTTGCGCCGCTCGGGACGCGGTTAATTTGAACAACTCTGACGACTGGACCATTTTCCATCAGCAGGAAATCGTCGGCTGAAATCTTCGTTTTCTCAAATTTGGATGCGGCGAGGTAGTCTCTTGGGGACGGTCTGGTCGCATTTTTTTGTATTTGGTTGCGATAAAGCGAAGCCCGCTACCTTCTGGCGCATGCCTCTGGGCTTGCCCTGGGAATCTTTACGATTGCGAACTTGGACAATTTCCAGATTCTCAATAGCGGAAAATTTGCAATCGTTGTTATGCGTGAGTACAGAGTAGGTATCATTGGTTATGGTTGGGCAGCTACGGCCCATATTGAAGCGATAAATGCCACTAGTCAGGGGCAAGTAGCAGCGGTTTATTCGTCGAGACCGGTAGATGGCGCTTCTTTAAGCGCCCAGCATGGAGGATCGATTAAGGCGTATCAAAACGTTGAAGACCTGCTCAACGATCCGGAAATCGATGTGGTTTCCATCACTAGCTACCCGAGCCAGCACAGCGCCCAAGCTATAGCCGCGGCTAAGGCCAAGAAACACGTCATTCTGGAAAAGCCAATGGCCAACACGCTCGAGGAAGTGAGAGCTATCGTAGAGGCCGCCGATCAGAGCGGTGTGTTTGGATGCGTATGTTTCGAGTGTCGATTTTCCAGTCAAATGCAGGCGACGCGAGCTCTGATAGATCAAGGAGCTTTGGGCGATATGCACTATGCAGAAGTCGACTATTACCATGGGATCGGCCCATGGTATGGCCAGTTTCGTTGGAATACGGGAAAGCAGGATGGTGGCAGCGCTTTGTTGACAGCCGGCTGCCACGCTTTGGATGCCTTGCTCATGTGCGTCGATAGTCCGGTGGAAAGCGTATCGAGTGTTTCTACAAAATCTTCTAGCGAGATATTCGCTGCTTACGAGTATGACACAACTAGCGTGACGACCTTGAAATTCGCCAATGGAGCTATCGGTAAATGTGCCGCAGTTGTAGATTGCTTGCAGCCCTACTATTTCCACACGCATCTGGTAGGCAGTCAAGGCAGCCTGTTGGACAATAAGTTCCACTCCGAAAAGCTGCAGACGGACAAGAGCCGATGGAGCGAGCTTTCCATGAAGATGCTCGATTCGGGAGAGGTTAGCGACCATCCATACCAGGCGCAGTTTCAAGCTTTCTTCGATTCAATCGACCGGAATGAACCGATGGAAGGCACTAGCTTTCAGCAAGCACTAAAAACTTTTGAAGTGGTTTTCGCCGCCGACGAAAGCGCGGAAAACGGAGGTAAAACAATCGAGCTTTAATAGCGTCGGGTAAACGCGATCGAAGGACCGTATTAGCAGTGGTAGGGAGGACCGGCTCGGTCCTCCCTACCTACAAGAAACTCTCGATGATCTCCATTTAACCGATGCCCTCTAAAGTAGCTTCGTAATTATCGTCCAGATACGCGTAGTCGGACAGCGTTTGATGAAGGGGGTCTACTTCCCTGGCGCTAAATCCGAGGTGAAGACGCCGCCGCCATCCCTCCGCAAATTGAAATTCGCCCGAGAGCTTTCCAACCTGCTCGGCAAAGCTATCCATTTCTTTCAAGTAGGAGTCCATCCCTTGGGTCCTGTCTAGCCATTCCTTTTGGCTTTTATGAGCCGCGAGGGCCACGCGCTTTCGATCCTGAGTCGATGTGGTATCGATGTATAGACCCGCTCGGATTCGCTTGCGAAGAGGATCACGCAATCCGTGGGGTATAGCGTGGTAGACTGTAACATCGTTCGAAATGGCATCGACTGGTGGATCGGATGCGAAATTGGGCATTCCGCGGCTGAAAGCGGCTGTCACCGCCAACTGGCTGGTTATCTCGTGGTCAGCCATGTAGTCGGAAGGGGAGTGCGTGAGGACAATCTTGGCATGGCACTTCCTAACGATGGCGGCGACTTTGCGAATATTGTCGGCGTTGTAGAAAACTTGCAGGTCTTGGCAGATGCTTTCGTGGTAGGTGGCTCCCAGAATCCGGGCCGCTTCTTTGCCCTCGCTCCTGCGGATTTCTTGTGTGGCCTTTCGGTCGTGATCGAAGCTTCCCAGATCTCCGCTGGATAAGTTGAAATAATGGATATTCCACCCTTGTTCGGCGAGCAGTAACAAGGTGCCGGCGGCGCAGAATTCGATGTCGTCGGGGTGAGCGAACACCGCTAGGGCGGATTTCGAATCGGCCATCGATGAGAGGGGAGACAGGTGAAGTGAGCGATTAGAGCTCCTTGATTTTTATATTGCGAAACTGAGCGAGACTCGAGGCCCCATTCCAAACGCCTTCCGTTTCATTGTAGCCTCCATGGTGCTGCAAAGCGATTGGCCCGGACTCGGGCACGCCCGGAAGCCAGGCCTTATTGAGAACGGTTTCGCCGTTGAGAACTACCGTCAAGCGGTCGCCTTTCATAGTTATGTGAAAGGCATTCCATTCGCCAATTGGCTTGTCGGCCTTAGTTTTCGGTGTAACCCCAGCTCGGATTTCAGGATCCTTCTGATTGTTTCGGTAGCCATAGACTTCACCAGAGCCGATGTCCCAGGCCCAGATATTGATCTGAGACTTTTTTGAGCCACGCACGTAAATCCCCGAATCAGCTCCGGGTACAGGTTTGGTGACTCTTTCGCCACTTGCATCCAAGAGGTAACTACCATCGGGCAACACGGTGGGGGTATTATATATGCCTTTGAGCTCTTTGATCCGCCATTCTACGTGGAGCTCGAAGTCGCCGAATTCATCCTCTGACCAGAGATTTTTATCGTCCCTCCCGCCTTGTATTGGATTGCAATCGATCACGCCATCTTTGATGGACCAGATACGCTCGGCTATTTCCGATTTCATCTCCCACCCATTGAAGGAATTTCCATCGAATAGGGAAACCCAGCCATCGGAGCTGTCGAGGGGGTGAGATTGCCGAGAGCAAGCGCTGACTAGCAAGGCGGCTGCGAGCAAAGAGAGCAGTTGTGGCAGATGGCGAGACTTTGATTTTGGGGTGGTCATGTAATTTTTAAAGCAATACGTCGATTATACGTTCTGAGGAGTGGGGTGAATCCAGGGTTTCCGGTATTTCCGGGCTAGTAGAGAGTTAGCTTCGTCGTCACCGAGTACCTTTCCCTCAGCGGAATCCCACCGGAGTGTTCGACCCAATTCCATGGCCACGTTGGCTAGGATGCAGGAGGCGCTGGAAATGTGGCCTTCTTCGATATCAGCTACAGGTCTGCCTCGAGACTCGACGTTATCTAAAAAGTCTTTCATGTGCCCGCGGATGGCTGGCGCGACATGCTTCTCGAGGCCTTCCTCGGTCTTATCTTCCGGGTACTGATCTAGTTCGTATGCGACATCGCGGAGGAGGGGCTTAGCATTTTTGTTGCGAGGAATGAAGTCGAATTTGCGGACGCTCGCTTTGAGGCTCCCTTTTTCCCCGTAAAAAATGGCGGCCCAAGGATATTCGGGGTCGGCTGGGTGACCCCAGGTACGATGCTGCCAAACCATTTGCAGATCACCATAGTCGAAAGTCGCTGTTTGCGTATCGGTGATATTGGCCTTGCTCTGCTTGTCGACGAGGATGCCGCCTTGAGAGCTGATCGATTGCGGCCAGCCGCGATCCAACATCCACCGAGCCATGTCCAGCATGTGTACGCACATGTCCCCGACAATCCCGTTTCCGTACTCCATGAACCCTCGCCATTTCCGAGGGTGGACCAGCTTGTTGTAGGGGCGCATCGGGGCTGGCCCCGTCCACATATCGTAGTCGAAATGAGAGGGGGGCTGAGTGTCAGGCGGATTCTCCCGGGTTCGCATATGATAGTAGCAGCAAAGCTCAACGTGGAAAATCTTTCCTATCTTGCCCTCCTGGATAATATCTCGGGCTTCTATCAAATGTGGGGTGCTTCTCCGTTGCGTGCCCACTTGAACCACCCGCCCGTATTTGCGAGCGGCCGCTAGCATTGCCTGGCTTTCGACGACGTCCACTCCCGTGGGTTTTTGCACATAGACATCGGCTCCAGCCTGTATGGCCTCGATAGTTGGTAAGGCGTGCCAATGATCGGGTGTATCGACGAGCACGATGTCTAAGTCCCTCTCTGCCAGCATCTCTCGGTAGTCGCTGTATAGCCTTGGACGCTTTTTGGATAGCTGCCTAGAGGCGACGATATCTCCTGCCGCAGACAGCATTTGACTGTCCACATCGCAAAGAGAGACGACATCTACCGGAGCTACTTGGATTAGTCTCAGCAAGTCGCATTTGCCATACCAGCCCGCGCCAATGAGTCCGACGCGCTTCTTTGGGTAATCTGATTGGGCGAAATTGGGGTACCGGACGCTCGCTAGGGCTAGGCCCGCTGCACTGGATTTCAGGAAATGTCGACGGTTCATAGATCATTACTTGGACAAAATTCGAAATAGTTCAACACCCGTATTTTGCCCTCTGATAGCTGGCTGGCCCTTTCAAATAGGCTAGGTATGGTACTGCTGAAGCAGTTGTTCGACAATTATGGGAAAAATCGTCGATAGGTCCATGGCAGCATCGAATGTTGAATACAAGTCGGATTTCCAAGACCAACTCAGCCCTGGCCTAGAACAATTCCTTGGTCCTCGGGGCTTAGGGCGATCGCCGCCACTTCTTTAAAAACATCGGTGGTGTAAACCAGCCCTTCAATGCGGCCTTCGGAAATGGCGGGGATGCACTCGAAATCGGATTCTCCTGCTAGTTTGGCGAGAGTTGCCAGAGAGGTCTCTGGATCGACAGTTGGTTGGTCAGGACTCAGAATCGCGTCAACCGTAATCGATAAGCGGCTTTCTAGGCTTCGGTGGAAATTCCGAGAATCGGAGTTAGCTTCATTGGATTCATAGTCGCCGAGCAATCCGAGAGCGACTTGGCTAGGAGTGACGACACCTGCGAAGTTCCCGTCCTGGTTTATGATGGCGATGGCAGCTGTATTGTATCCGCGCTCTTCTCCTTGAAGAATGATTCCCATTGTTTCTCTAAGCGTATGTGCTGTGCTAATACGTAGAAAGCGCTTGCTCATTATGTCCTTGGCTCGAGTGGTAGGCATTTTTATAAGGAACTATTTCTTCTCAGTTTCAGGCAACTCGTCCTCGGGGTTCAAATTCAAGGCTTCGCTGATTCCGCGAAGCAAGTTTGTCGAATCAACCATTCCAGTGAGCCTGTTGCTTTCGTCACAGACTGGTAGCGAGCGCAGGGCGTAATCTCTTGAATTGATAAGCAGATTTTGGAGGGTGCTTCTAGCCTCGATTTTCGGTAGGTCCGCGCGGGCAATCTGAGAAATGCGAGTAGGGAATGCTATCCTCATATGCTTTCCGAGTTCGGCATCCGTCATTCGTTCTGCCTCGTCTAGATCGACTTCTTTGCAGAGTGATTTCAGGAGGCTCCACAGAGTGAGTTCGGAGTCCAGGGTTCCGTCCCCGCCTTGAAGGAAAATCGGCTGGGTCGCTCCGCTCGCCTGGTGTTTCATCATCTCTGAAATGAGCCAGGTCGCTTCCCGAACTTGATGTTGATTGCCGA
>Ga0066378_10000942_pt1 | contig 11398 bp, 10 predicted proteins | sample Knorr_S23_td_DCM_FD_70947 | JGI IMG/M metagenome (GOLD analysis project Ga0066378, IMG submission 70947) | Marine microbial communities from Southern Atlantic Ocean transect - Knorr_S23_td_DCM_ad_71m_LV_A | ecosystem: Environmental > Aquatic > Marine > Oceanic | place: Southern Atlantic ocean...
ATCGCAGGTAAACGAGTTGGGGTTCAAGACGGCGACTCACTTCGGGTGCATCTCACCGGACCTGTGGCCGGGGATATCACCGTGCGGGTCGATGGGCGTGCAGGCCTTGTCGATGACACGGATGAGACCACAGCGTCGATTACTGCCGATTCAACGACATTCGCTCTACTCGCCTGCGGACGGGTTGATCCACAATCCCGCATCGACTCTGGTCATATCACATGGAGTGGCGACGAAGAGTTAGGTGAGCGAGCCGCTCGCAATCTGCGCTTCACGATGTGACTCATTGATGAGCCGTCCACGCTTCCATCTCGCAATTCCTGTCCATGATCTCGATGAGGCAGCTGGGTTTTACGGTGAGATTCTTGGCTCCCCTCGCGGTCGAAGTGCAGATACCTGGATCGACTGGGACGTCTTCGGTCACCAAGTAGTGACCCACCTTCACGAAGGGGCAGGGGTCCGCGTGTCTAATCCTGTCGACGGGCATGATGTGCCGGTCCCACACTTTGGTGTCATTGTTGACCCGTCGACATTTCACGCCCTGGCCCAGACGCTGCGAGACGCATCATACTCCTTTGTCATTGAGCCGTATGTCCGGTTTGAGGGTGAACCTGGCGAGCAGTGGACGATGTTTTTGCTCGATCCGTCGGGCAATGCTCTCGAGTTCAAGGCCTTTGCGCATGACGATCAGGTGTTCGCCACCTGACGCCAAAATCATGGAGCGTCGGGGGTTATTGATTCAGAGCGACATCGAGATACTGCTCGAGTTGACCATCCGCCAACTCACCGCTGTGTCGCCACTGAACGATGCCTGCTTCATCAAGCATCACGAGGTACGGATATCCGGTCGTACCGAAGGCCTGCGCTGCCGTCGCTGCCTCATCGTCGGCGATGACCCGGAATGGCCAACGCTCACGCAACAGCCATTCAGAAGGTGGGTAATTTGGGCGATCAGCCGCCGAAGCTGTCGCCACCCCAACAACGTTCAGACCTTGCGGAACGGAGAGACTTTCCGCCCACTCGACAAGATCAGGCACCTCAGCCTGACAATGTGGGCACCAGTGCGCCAAGAACACCAACAGAGTTGGTGAACCCGGCTCGACAACAACTGCGGTGCCGTCAAATGACTCGCCTTCAAGAATCGGAGCCGCAAGGCCCGCCCCAGTGTCGGTTGCGGTATCGCCCTCAAACGCAGGAAGCAGATTGCCGGTCACGGTGATCGGACCATTCTCAGAGAGCTCAACAGTTGGATCAGAGCCGCCACCCGTCGCGAGCACGATGACAACTGCGACGACTGCAACGAGCACCACAGATCCAAGAATGAAGATGAGTTGACCGCGCCGACTTGGCGATGATTCTGAAGCCATAATTGCTAAAGGCTAGACCACCCCCACCCCTCTGGCACCGTCAGGTGCGAAGGATATTCTGCTCAGAAGCCCGCAGGTTGATGCGGAATGTAAGGGCTCGTCAGACGTTCGAGTTCATCCCCTGACAATTCGATATCAAGCGCAGCAACCGCATCATCGAGATGTGATGCCCGTGTTGCTCCGACAATCGGGGCGGTCACCGTCGGATTCGACAGCACCCATGCAAGAGCGACCCGGGCCATCGATGTACCGCGATTTGCTGCGATCTCAGCGACAGCGGAGACAACATCGCGGTCGGACTGCTCAGTAACGTCTCGGCCGTAGAGACCACTACCGAATGCATCGGTTTCGCTGCGACCGGTTGACGTTTCCCATGTCCGGGCGAGGCGCCCGCGAGCCAACGGACTCCACGGGATCACACCAACGCCAGTCGCCTCGCAATAGGGCAGCATCTCGCGTTCTTCTTCCCGCATCAGCAAGTTGTAGTGATTCTGCATGCTCACGAACTGAGCCCAACCGTTACGTTCGGCAACGTGCTGAGCGGTCACAAATTGCCATGCCCACATGGACGATGCTCCGAGGTAGCGAACCTTGCCTGACCGAACAAGATCATTCAAAGTTTCCATTGTCTCTTCAATCGGCGTTTTCGGGTCCCAGCGGTGTATCTGATAAAGATCGATGTAGTCGGTTCCCAACCGGCGAAGACTGTCGTCGATTTCGGTCATGATCGCTTTGCGTGAAAGGCCAGCGCCATTCGCCGCTTTCCGCATACGGCCGTTGACCTTCGTTGCAATCACCACGTCTGATCGAGGCACGTCGAGGTCGCGCAAGGCTCGGCCTAAATACTCTTCGCTAGTCCCTAGCGAGTACACGTTCGCCGTGTCGAAAAAGTTGATGCCGAGATCGAGTGCTTGTTTGAAAAATGGACGACTCGTCTCCTCATCCAAGCTCCACTCATGCGTTCCTAAGTTTGATTGGCCGTAGCTCATGCATCCAAGGCAGATCCGTGAGACCTCAAGTCCGGTGTTTCCAAGACGTTGATACTCCATGGAAGACATCATTTCAGGAACATGCGACCAGCGACGAGGTCGGCCACCTCGGGAGGCAAAAACCATGCCTACTACGCTCAAGAAATGGGCGATTCAACCTCTCGGACGGCATCTTCAGTGCGGGCTGAGCACCATGACGTCATCGTCGTAGGAGCCGGTATTTCTGGCATCGGCGCGGCGTACCACCTCAAAAAGTTCTGCCCCGACCGAACCTTCACCATTCTCGAAGGACGCGGAGACATCGGCGGCACGTGGGATCTTTTCCGTTACCCAGGAATTCGCTCCGATAGCGACATGCACACCCTGGGCTACTCGTTCAAGCCGTGGACGGCAGAGAAGTCCATCGCTGATGGCCCATCGATCATGGCCTACCTGCGTGAGACCGTGGCCGAGTATGACATTGAGCCAACCATCCGCTTCCACCACAAGGTGGTACGCGCTGAATGGGATTCGACTTCAGCGACCTGGACTGTTCACGCACTCATCAATGAGTCAGAGGTCGTCGTCCTCACCTGCAATTTCCTCTTCATGTGTTCGGGCTACTACAGCTACCGGGGCGGTTACGACCCAGAATTTCCCGGCCGTGAAAGCTTCAACGGCGACATTATTCATCCACAGCAATGGCCAGAAGACCTCGACTACTCAGGCAAACGTGTGGTCGTCATTGGCTCGGGAGCGACCGCCGTCACCATCATTCCCGCGATTGCCGGTGATGCTGAGCACGTCACGATGCTGCAACGCTCCCCTACCTGGATGGTTGCTCGACCCGACGTCGACCCGGTTGCGGCAAAGATCAAGCGGTTCCTTCCTCAACGACTTGCCCACCCGCTGATCAGGGCCAAAAACACCTTCTTCCAGCAGTTCTTCTACAAGAAGACCCGCACCGACCCTGAGACAGTAAAGGGCAAGTTACTGCAAGGGGTCCGTGCTCTCGTTGGCCCTGACGTTGATGTCGAAAAACACTTCACCCCGACCTACAACCCTTGGGATCAACGGCTCTGCCTTGTGCCAAACGGTGATCTCTTCGCAGCGGTTCGAAGTGGGTCAGCATCTGTGGTCACCGACATCATCGAGTCATTCACTGAAAACGGAATCTCGCTGAAGTCGGGCGAACACCTCGATGCGGACATTATTGTCACTGCAACAGGACTCGAACTCGTGACGCTCGGCGACATGGACTTTGTGGTCGATGGCGCAACCGTCGATTTCGCTGACACCTTCACCTACCGAGGGGTTGCGTATTCAGATGTTCCCAATCTCGTGTCGACCTTTGGCTACATCAACGCATCATGGACTCTGCGGGCTGACCTTACGAGCGCATATGTCTGCCGTCTTCTCAATCACATGAAGAAAACGGGGACAAATCAGGCGACGCCTCGACTCCGAGCCGATGAGGTCAACATGTCCCGACGCCCATGGATTGATGACTTCTCATCGGGCTACATGCAACGCATGATGCCAATGTTGCCGAAACAGGGTGATCGAGAACCTTGGACTAATCCGCAGCGACTCGCACCAGATAAAAAAGCTCTGTTGAAAACCAGTGTTGACGATGGAGTGATGACCTTCACGACGTCACAAACCGCTCCTTCGACCAATCGGTACGCGACCAACTAATTGAGAGGTAACCATGCGTGCACTTGAAGTTCAATCCCTTTCCGGCCCTGACGGGCTTGCCATTGTCGAACGACCAGAGCCTGAAGATGATGGTCGTTCGATCATCATCGACGTTGCTTACGCTGGGGTGTCGTTTCCCGACCTTTTACAAACTAAAGGTATGTATCAAATTCGGCCTGAGCCCCCGTTCATTCCCGGTGTTGAGGCATCTGGCGTCGTACGATCAGCCCCCGAGGGTTCAGGCGTCTCCGCTGGCGATCGTGTTGCGGTGTGGGGTAGCACCTGCCATGCCGAAGTCGTCGCCGGGCACCCCGACCAGGTGTTCAAACTGCCCGACGAAATGTCACTCGGCGAAGGGGCTGCATTTGTACTCAATTATCAGACGGCAATGTTCTGTCTCGTCGACCGCGGTGGCCTGAAGGCTGGAGAATCTGTTCTCGTTCTAGGTGCCGCCGGGGGTGTTGGAACTTCTGCCATTCAGGTCGCAAAAGGACTCGGAGCCGGACCAGTGATCGGTCTTGTCTCCACCGAAGAAAAAGCCGAGGTTGCTTCAGCAGCTGGCGCAGACCACACGGTGCTCGTTAGCAATGCGTGGAAAGACGAGGTTCTCGAGCTCACCGGAGGCCAAGGGGTCGATATGACCTATGACCCCGTCGGTGGCGATCGCTTCCTCGACGGCGTTCGAGCGCTCGCACGATCAGGTCGTCTTGTCGTTGTCGGATTCGCAGCCGGCGACATTCCAACGATCAAAGTTAATCGTCTCCTCCTCCGAAACGTCAGTGTTATTGGCGCAGCTTGGGGTGAAGCCATCGCCGCGGACCCTGCGCTTGCACGGGATATTCACGCTCGACTTGTCCCTCTCGTGAGGTCGGGGGCGGTCGCTCCTCCCATTGGCAGAATCTTCCCGTTCGACGATGCAGTCGAGGCGTTTAGGTCTCTTGACGATCGAACGGCAACGGCGAAAGTGCTATTTGAAGTGAACGGCGAGTAAGTCGTCCACCCTGCATTCACAGGGCCGTAAATGCTCACTGAAACACCGGAAACACCTGCAACAATCCTCCAACGCTGCAACGGTGTATCAAGGAACCCAATTTGACTTTTTCAAGATTCACTCAAAGGATTGTCTCCCAGCCACTGAGGCCGTAGCATTTATTCCACCTAACAACTAGGGCAATCCCGCCCTAGACCGATAGGGGGAGGAAACAACCCAATGATTAAGACCCGTGCACGTAATTTCGGTGCGCTCGTCGTTGGTCTCGCTCTCGTAGCTGGCGCCTGTGGTGGCAGTGACGACGCAGCCGAAGAGCCAGCTGAAGAGCCAGCCGCAGAAGAACCTGCTGAGGAGCCTGCTGCAGAGACAGCCGGCGACGGAGTGCTCCGTCTTGGCGGCTTGCTGCCAGAGACCGGCAACCTTGCGTTCCTCGGACCACCCGAATTCGCTGGTGTCGAGCTCGCTGTCGCGGAAATTAATGCCGCTGGCGGCGTCAATGGCGCTGACGTCGAGTGGCTTCCAGGTGACTCTGGTGACAATGGCGACGTTGCAAACGCAACCGTTGACCGTCTGCTCGCAGAGGACGTTGACGCATTCATCGGTGCCGCATCTTCAGGTGTGTCGCTGACCGTCATCGACAAGATCACCAACGCTGGCAAGATTCAGTTCTCACCGGCCAACACCTCGCCTGCATTCACTGACTATGCAGACAATGGCCTCTACTTCCGTTCGGCTCCATCTGACGTCGTTCAGGGTGCAGCGCTCGCTGACCTTATGATTGGCGATGGTGCTCTTACTGCAGCGTTCATCGTCATGAACGACTCATACGGCACCGGCCTTTTTGAGTACACCTCAGCTCCGTACACCGATGCGGGTGGCGAAATCGTCTATGAGGTCATCTACGACCCACAGGCAGAGAACTTTGACGCTGAAGTTTCAGCTGCAGTCGAAGCCGACCCAGACGCAATTGTCATCATCGGTTTCGATGAGACCTCAAAGATCCTCACCGGACTCATCGAGGCAGGCGCAGGCCCAGCCGACAAGATGCTGTACGGATCAGATGGCAACATGGGTAACGCTCTCGCCCAAGCATTCGACGACCCAGGTGTCGTTGCAGGCATGCGAGGAACCGTTCCTGGTGTCGACATTGAAGTCAATGAAGAGTTCATCGCTCGCCTCCTCGAGGTTGACCCTGAACTTCAAGACTTCGCCTACTCAGGTGAGTCATACGACGCAGCTATCGTGATCGCTCTCGCAGCAATCGCAGCTGGCGACGATGACGGTGTCGCAGTTGCCGCTCAGATCAACGACGTCACTCGTGGCGGCGAGAAGTGCACAACCTTCGCTGGTTGCGCAGCAATCCTCGCTGACGGTGGTGACATCGACTACGACGGTGTTTCCGGTCCGCTGGAATTCATCGACGCAGGTGAGCCTTCAGAAGCATCGATCCTCATCAAGGAATTCAATGCAGAAGGCACGCTCGAAGTTGTCGACATCATCTTCGGCAAGATCTGATCAACTGATCAGTCATAACTGAACAACATTGTGATGAGCCCCGGGGAAACCCGGGGCTCATTCGCGTTTCGAGATCTGTTTCACCACACCCTCATGAGAACCTAAGCCCGCCAATATCGAAGGCGGATGTAGCGCCTTCACCGAGCGTCGAGAATGCTAGAGATCAAACCGGCCAAATGAAGCAATGCGGCGCATATGGCAGTTACACAGCACCCAATCGACACCAGAGATTCGCAAGTAGGTGCCGCTATGTGCGGCTCTCAATCCGAGCCACAAACATGACGGTTAGAGACTTCGGAATCAGTCCTGGTGTGACTTCACCAAAGTGCCCAGGTACAACTCGATCACCTTCGGGTCGGTGAGAAGATCTCGGCCGGTCCCGGTGTAGGCGTTGGTTCCTTGGTCGAGAACGTAGCCTCGATGACAAATCTGCAGACAGCGCGAAGCATTCTGCTCAACCATCACGATCGAAACTCCTGCACGATTGATTTTGTGACAGCGGACAAACACTTCGTCTTGTAGCGCCGGTGACAGACCAGCCGAGGGCTCATCGAGCAGCAACACCGATGGGTCGAGCATGAGGGCACGGCCCATTGCAAGCATCTGACGCTCGCCTCCTGAGAGAGAACCAGCACGCTGATCACGGCGATCAATCAGTTTCGGAAACATCTCCCCTACGACTTCGAGGCGTTCGGCGAAACGCGACGGATCGATGAAGGTACCCATTTCAAGGTTTTCTTCAATCGTCAACGAGGGAAACACATTATTTGTCTGCGGCACATAACCGATTCCGCGGCTGACAAGTGAGTGCGCCTTCATATTCGTGATCTCTTCACCACGCAACTGCACACTGCCCTTACGAATGTTGACGAGACCGAACATTGCCTTCACAAGAGTCGATTTTCCCGCACCGTTTGGACCAACAATTCCCACCAGTTCTCCCTCGAAGAGCTTGAGGGAGCAGTCGTTCAGAATGTTGATTCCGGGCAAGTAGCCTGCATCGAGTCCGTCAGCAACAAGGAGCGGCGTCTTCTCAGTCATCAGTCAGCCTCCAAATCAAGAGCGGAGTCATGATGCGATCCGAGATAAGCGTCGACCACCGCTTGGTTAGATGCGATCGACTCCGGTGGTCCTTCTGCAATAATTCTGCCCTCAGCCATCACGACAACCCAGTCGCTAATTTCTTGCACCATGTCCATGTCGTGCTCAACGAATAAAACGGTCATTCCTTCGTCACGAAGGCCTTTTACGTGATCGAGAAGCGACTGTTTGAGAGCGGGGTTCACGCCGGCCATCGGCTCATCAAGCATCACCATATTTGGTCGCACCATCAGAGCTCTCGCCATTTCGAGCAACTTCCGTTGGCCGCCCGAGAGCGTGCCGGCGAACTCATCGCGCATATGGCTGAGTTTGAATCGTTCAAGCAATGCATCAGCACGCTGAGTAATTTCGGCTTCTTGGCGACGCCACAAGAATGGCAACAGCGCTCTGAAGAACGATTCTCCGGCCTGTTCGGTTCCGCCAAGTCGCATGTTGTCAATCACCGTCATCTTCGACAGCGATTTCGTCAACTGGAAGGTGCGCACCATGCCAAGGTTCGCAACCTTGTACGCCGACACCCCCGAGAGGTCATTGCCCTCGAAAAGTCGATCTCCCGTATCGGGCTCATCAAAATTGGTCAACAGATTGAAAAACGTGGTCTTGCCGGCACCGTTCGGGCCGATGAGCGCGGTGATCGCTCCACGCTGCACCTCAAGGTGCTCAACATCAACAGCGACGAGACCACCAAACGCACGCCGAACATTGTCGGCGACAAGAATTGGGTCATTCTTCGCGGCGCCTGGTTCGTAAGGGACGCCATCGAAGAGCTCCTGAGCAGTGGACGGTTCAGCGGTCATCGAGCGCCATCTCCTCTTTGGTTCCGAATATTCCTTGAGGTCGGTAGATCGCCAACAAAATGAGACCGAGACCGATCATCATGAACCGGACTTGACCGACCTGAGTGCCGTCCATAATGGCTTCTGGCATATAGCCATTCTCAACGAGTTGTCGCAGAAGCACATCAGTGAAATTTAAGATGCCGTAGAGGATGGCGGCTCCAGCGATTGGCCCACCGACCTTCGCCGCACCACCCAAAATGAGTGCCACCCAAGCGAAGAAGGTGACATCTGTGATGAAATTTTGAGGCTGGGCTGACTGGGTGCCGATCGCACGGAACATGCCACCGAGGGCGCCGAACATGCCGCCTATCATGAGCGACTGCATCTTGAACCAATACGCGTTCTTTCCGAGGCTTCGGGCCGCATCTTCATCTTCTCGAATTGCTCGAAGAACACGACCCCACGGGCTGCGCATCGTCATCCAAACGATAAGCACCACGATCGAAAGAACGATCCACCCGATAAGTACCACCCACATCTGGTTACCGATGAATAACCCAAAGAAATAACGTTTTTGTTTGTCAAACGGGTTGAAGTCGTAAAACCTGTTCGCAAATGCGGTCAAACCGTCAGATGACCCTGTCCAGCGGTCGAGAGAAGGTGAACGGGCGATGATGCGGAACATTTCACTTGCTGCAATGGTGACGATGGCGAGATAGTCCGCACGCAACCGCAGCGTTGGTACACCCATAATGAGCGCTAGCAACAGCGGAAAAATCACGATGCCAAGAAGCAGGCCCCACCAGAAGTTGAGCCCAAGTGTGACGACAGCCATCGAAAGGCCGTAGGCGCCGGCTGCCATAAATACTGCCTGACCAAAGTTCAACAGGCCGGTGTAGCCGTAGTGCATGTTGAGACCCATGGCGGCCAGCGAGAAATAGATAAACGGCTCCCCGATGAACCCGCGGAACGAGTTCTGGATGATTGCTCCCCAATCCATTTACGTTCCCTCCTATCCAATCCGCTCTCGACGGCCAAAGAGACCTTGTGGCCGAATCAGCAAGATGACAATCAACATGAGAAGTGCTCCGACGTTCTTCATGTCTGTTGGAATGACAAGTGTTGATAACTGAATGAACAGGCCAACAATCATGCTCCCGAACAGAGCGCCGTAAGCAGTTCCGAGCCCACCAAGGGTCACACCTGCGAACATCAATAGCAAGATTCGGAAGCCCATTTCCCAGTTGATTGATTCGGTAAGACCAAACAAGACTCCTCCGAGCCCTGCGAGGGCACTGCCAAATATCCACACCAGCGAAATCACTCGCTCGACGTCAATACCGGTCGATTCAGCGAGGTCGCGGTTATCTGACACGGCGCGCATTGCTTTGCCCATACGTGTGAATTGCAATGCTGATGCGACTCCGACAAGCACCGAAACCGAAATGATCATTAATACGAGGTCTTTCGGTGCAAGTCGGAACAAGCCCAGATCCCATTGTTCTTGAATCTGGTAATCACGCAGGCGCTTCGCTCGGCCGCTGAAAATGAACAAAATGACGTATCTGAAGAAGATCGAGAACCCGATCGAAACCACGAGGGCTGCAACCAAACTTGCGCCTCGACGACGCATTGGCCGCCACACCGTGCGGTTGAACAGCCCACCCGCACCTCCGCAAATAAGTATGACGATGACCGTCGCCGGAATCAAGTGAAGCCGAACGCCAAACACCCCAGCATTGTTTAATAGGTATGCCATCACAGCACCAAAGGTCACCGCTTCACCGTGGGCAAAGTTTGTGAGGCCAGTCGTTCCGTAAATGAGAGAAAGCCCGATGGCACACATCGCAATGATGAGCCCAAGTTTCAACCCATCAACCATCAACTGAATAACAGTGTTGCCACCCGCCGAACTTGCCTCGGCTTCACCAAGCGGGAACAATGTCGACTTTGACGAACCATCGATCAGCGTCACTGACGCCGGGTTCTTGTCGGGATTTCGGAGCGAAACGCCATCTGGCAGCGTCTCGACGTCGAGAAGAATGTCGTACGAGCCCTCTGGCACGATCATTGACCAGGAGCCATCTTCAGCAGTCGTTGTTGATGACACCTCGGTACCAGAGTCATTAAATGCTCGGAAGATCACCCCTGGGACGCCTACTCGCTCACCGTCATCATCCTTTTGAACAAGGTTTCCCTTTACTTCTCCGCCAGACTCTTGAGCAGAGACTGAAGCCCCCGCACCCAACCCGACAAGCATAAAAAGACCGAGTACAAGCACCGTTGCGCCTCGGCGCACGCCAGCGAAGGCTGTCATCAATTGAACACCACCCATCGGGGCGACAGGCTATCTCGGATTGCAGACGAGGTCACTCATACCGAACAATCACACTGCTAACTGCAGTCAGACCTTCACGACAATGGTTCCCGCCACTTTGTCATGCCAGGTTTGGCGGTCTTTATCCCAAATCATCCAGAGGTAACCGAGATAGAGAATTTGACCTGAGATGACGTTGCCAAACAGCTCCCGGCCAAATGCTCGCCAAAAGCCCGGCGGTTGCCCATCAGTAACCCGTACCACCTTGACGCCAACGATTTTCCGGCCCCAAGTTTGACCGGTTTTACCTTCTGCCCTGACGTAGATGAAGATCACGCCCAAGATTCCAAGGACGATAAGAGCGACCCCGCCCGCAACTGATGACCCCGATGGCACGCCGGGCGGACAAACGATCTCATCTGAACCGGGCACCGAAACACAGTTGCTCGCAATCGGCACGAGAATGACCAAGGCTCCAGCTATGACTGGAACGGCCAGTACGAAGCCGTATAAAACGAAATCTAAGAGATACGCGCCGAGCCGTGCCCCGAACCCAGCGCGGCCGGAGATGTCACTCGACCACGATTCCTGCCCACTGTGCTGTGGCATCACGGGCGGTGGCGGCGGTGGTGGTGGTATGTCGCTCATTTCTGAGACTGTAG
>Ga0066378_10000946_pt1 | contig 11356 bp, 5 predicted proteins | sample Knorr_S23_td_DCM_FD_70947 | JGI IMG/M metagenome (GOLD analysis project Ga0066378, IMG submission 70947) | Marine microbial communities from Southern Atlantic Ocean transect - Knorr_S23_td_DCM_ad_71m_LV_A | ecosystem: Environmental > Aquatic > Marine > Oceanic | place: Southern Atlantic ocean...
ACCAATTACGGTTGTACCACCAGCAGTAATATCAAATCCTGCATCACCTGCAGCACCACCCGAACCGCCAGTGAGTGCTAATCCTGTTACATCAAACTGGAATCCAGCAACAGGGCCACTAAAATTATATAAAATTTCTAAAGAACCAGACGGATTAAAAGAACCAAAGCTTAAACTTGAAAATGAAGCTGGTATTTCAACTGCATCTGGTAATGTACTACTAACACTAGCTGCAGAATCACTCGAAATTGAAACATCTGATAAGCTTAAGATTCCTCCTAGTGCCATTGGATTAAAGCTTAAAGTTGTTAGGACACCATCACCTGATGGCAAACTTTCTCCTGAAAGTGAAAATCCTAAAATAATGCCTGTTTCTGAACTAAAGGATATATCAGATAAATCAGACGATGCCCCTGTTAATTCAATACCGTCTGTATTGAATTGAAAACCTCCGATGTTAACCGATGAACTATATAAAATTTCAGCTGATTGACCAGTAATTTCACCAAAGCTTAATTCAACATTTAGGCAGCTGAGACCATCACCGCCACATACACCGCAGTCATCTACAATCAAATCACCATAGTATACACCCGAACAATCCATAGGATGTTCAATTAAACCAGATAGCTGGACATTGTAGCTATTTAGCTCTGAGTCTGTTATAGCCCCATAACCACCTAAGGTTAATTCCGTCATATCAGATAAAATTTCTGCAAAAGAAATTATCGTTAATACACCACTACCACTTGGAATTGTTTCTCCTGTAAGAGAAAAACCAATCACTGTGGTGCCACCAGCTGTAACTTGGAAACGAGCGTTACCTGCAGAGCCACCAGATGCTCCATTTAACGCTAGGCCAGTAACATCGAATTGAAAGCCAGCTACAGGTCCTTCAAAATCATAAAGAACTTCCAAGGTACCTGAAGGATCGAAAGCACCAAAACTTAAACCAGCAGACATACCAGGAATTTCAACTGGATTTGGGGGAGTATTCGAAATTTCTACTGCATTTTCGCTAGAAATTGAAATTTCAGATAAACTTAACATTCCTCCATTAATTGTTGGGTTAAAGTTTAGAGTAGCAAGCACACCTTCACCTGCGGGTAGACTATTACCAGATAAAGAAAATCCAAGAGCTATACCTGTGTCAGCTCCAAAAGAGATATCAGAAAAATCTGATAATACTCCTGTTAAATAAACACCATCTGAATCAAACTGAAATCCACCAATATTAACGGTAGAGCTATATAAGATTTCAGCAGAATGACTAGTAACATCACCAAAACTTAATACAACATTATGGCAACTAAATCCATTGCCGCCGCAAACGCCACAATCATCTAGCTCTAAGCTTCCATAATATTGACCGGAACAGTCAATTGGATGGCTTATAGGGCTCGATACACTAACAGTGTAACTGTTAAGTTCTGAATCGGTAACAGCTCCAAAATCTCCAATAGATAACTCTGTCGTATCTGATAAAATATCAGAAAATGTTAGCGTCAACAACACGCCGCTTCCGCTTGGGATTGTATTTCCTTCCAAGGAAAATCCTATAACAGTGGTACCTCCAACAGTAACTTCAAATCCTGCATCTTCCGCTGCACCACCAACTCCGCCAGTCAAGGCTAGGCCTGTAACATCTAGCTGAAAACCAGCAACTGGACCGCTAGAAGCATATAAAACATCAACTGAGCCCTCTGGGCTAAAATCACCAAAACTTAAATATATATTGTTGCATGAAGAATTATCTCCTTCACATACTCCGCATTCATCAAGCTCAGATAAGCCACCACAAACACCACTACAATCAGTATCAATCAGGCAATTCCCATCACAATCAAAATTCTCTTCTGGGCCCGGGCCATTACATACACCACATTCATCTAAAATCGCATCACCATTACATTCTCCGGAGCAATCAGCTACAGATGACCCTCCACATTCTCCGTTACAATCAATAATACTTCCATCACAATCACATTCACCTGTGTAAACATACATAACCCATTGATATCCACCCTCTTCATCTGGCCATGCTGGGGTATAGCCTGGAGAAGATGAGCCATCATTCTGCAAATCACAAGCACCTTCTGCCCACCAAGAACAATACGTTTCAGTCCACTCAAAATTATTACAATTAGAATCATTTTCGCATGCCTGGGCACAATCTAAGAAGCCTGTGCCAGGGCTATTGATTTCTTCTCCATTAAAATCGCCCCAATAATATCCCCAATCTACATCTTGTGTATAAACATTCCATATGCACCCATAGGGAGTACCTGCATCATCAGTATAAATCTGCCATCCATTACTATTCACTCCAAACCCATTACATTCACCGCACTCATCTTCCTGGGCATCACCACCACAAACACCTAGGCAGTCATCATATAGACATGAACCATCATCACCATCAGCTTCTGGATTAAAGTTACAAGCTGATTGATCTGTACAACCAAGCAATGTTGGAATAGAATAGCTTAAAGTACTGCAATCTAAAACTTCTGAACCGGCTATTGTAAGTCCGTCAGCACCAGATAAGACTAGGTCAGATAGACACGCACTTCCTCCGGCTAGGGTTAGCGTGGTAAGTACACCTGAACCTGCGGGGATTAAGTCGCCTGTAAAAGAAAAACCTAAAACTGTTTGTCCGCCAGTAGATACAGTAAATCCTAAACTTTCTGAAATTCCTCCTGATGCACTTAATAATTCTGTACCATCTACATTAAATTGGAAGCCTGCAATATCAACATCCGATTCATATAAAACATCGAATGTTATTTCAGCGCACGCAGAACCATCACCACCACAAATATCACATTCATCTAAAACTGCAGAGCCACCACACTCATTATTGCAATCAAGTTCAGCCAAACAGTTTCCATCACAATCAAAATTTAATGGTGGATACTCACATCCCTGAGCATCCATATTTGCTCCTTCTTCAAAATTACATGCACTTTGCTCATCACATCCATAAACAACACCTGAACAAGATTCAAATTCAGGCCAACATTGCTCTTCAAGGCAAATATTACAATCTTCATCCCATCCATCTAAATCGTGGCATTCGCTGCAATTACTATCCATGCAAGATCCGAAATCTCCATAACATCCATTGCAACCATCGCTAAACGTTTCTCCCCATCCGCAAGCATTAACAATACACCATTCAACACCATCTCCTGAGGCTCCTCCAAAAACACAGTTCCAAATACATCCAAGCATAATATTTGAATTATCTTGACCTGGGAATGTTTCATTTGGTGAATCTAAAATCAAAATGTCTTGTTCGGTGCATTGATTAGATAAAACAGGCGGGTAAGAACATGAATCATCATCTACTGTAGCATCTGGATTGAAATTTGAAGCAGATTCATCTGTGCAGCCAGGAATGTCTGACCCTCCACCGCTTCCATCTTCTCCATTATATGACAAATTAAAGCAATCTGATACTTCGGCTCCTGTAAGTGTTTGTCCACCTACTCCAGATAAAACCAAACCCGATAGACACGCATCCTCCCCTGACAGTGTTAGTGTTGTCAATACTCCTGAGCCTGCTGGAACCGATGCACCTGTAAATGAAAAACCTAGAACTGTTGAACCTCCCGTAGAAACTGTAAATCCAGCAGCATCTGCTGCTCCTCCACTTGCACTAATGAGTTCTGCACCATCAACATTAAACTGAAAACCTGCAACATCTGCATCGGTTTCATAAGTAATATCAACTGTATATTCAGCTGATATATACTCACATGTTCCATCGTCAACTGTAGCATCTGGATCATAATTTTCCGCATTTGAATCCGTACAACCATCAACATCTGTATCGTTGCAAGTAGAATAGCATGTATTAAGATTGCAATATTCTGTAAGGCCTGACAATTCTTGTGCACAACCCAAGCAAAACGGAGTAAAATCCCACCATTCACAATCACTATTTGCGCATTCTTCAGAATAACCATCATCTATACAACCTGCAACACAATCATCACACGTAGTATTACACTGACCACCTGGACCATTACATGTACCGCATTCATCTACAATAGCATCACCACCACACACACCTGCGCAATCTGTGTCTACGAGGCAATTGCCATCGCAATCAAAGTTTTCTTCTGCATATGTACAAGAACCATCATCTAAAGTTGCATCTAAATTATAGTTACAGGCATTTGAATCAGTACAACCATCAACATCTGTATTTCCAACATAGCTAATCGTAGAACAATCCAAAACCTCTGCATCAGCAAGAGTCGTTCCACCTGCTCCTGATAAAACTAAGCCTGATAAACATGCATTTTCACTTGATACTGTGATGGTTGTTAAGACTCCCGATCCAGAAGGAATGGATGCACCTGTAAATGAAAAACCTAAAACTGTTGAACCTCCTGAGGAAACTGTAAAGCCAGCAGCATCTGCTGCTCCTCCACTTACACTAATGAGATCTGCACCGTCAACATTAAACTGGAAACCTGCAATATCTGCATCACTTTCATACAAAACATCAACAGCGTATTCATTTTCAATAACTTCATCACATTGAGTATCAAAACCAGTTGGATCATCTCCAGAATCATTAATGAAGCCTTCTGGGCATGGTACACAAGCATTTGAAGAAACAAACTCATCTTCAAGGCATGGGTATATACATGTATCATCATCCATTGTCGCTTCGGAATCATAATTTAGGGCGTTTGAATCAGTACATCCTGGTATTTCAGTCTCACTTGAAGAATAACTTAATGTTCTGCAGTCATCAACTTGTGAACCTTCTAAGGTTGCTCCACCTTCAGCTGAGAAAACTAAATCAGAAGCGCACAATGATTCAACTGAATTAGGCTGGTAGTGCAATCCTGCAGCACCAAATCCTGATGAATCTAAATTTTCATCCCAAACTAATAATCCAGGCACACTTCCAACATCATCAACACGTAAATTACATGATCCATTAAGCCACATCCAGCAAAAACCTTCACCACCATCACTGCTTGCATCAGACTCAATAGCATTACAGTCTGCATTGGCTTCACACAAAGAAATACACTCATCCAAAGTTACACCTTCAGGCATGTAAATATAATCACTACTTGAATAAGCACTAGATATACAGGTTAATGGATAATTGTCTTCATTTACGACTACCTCCCATTCACTAGAAAGATTTAAAGTTGTTAAAATACCTGAACCTGCTGGAATAGATGCACCTGAAAATGAAAAACCTAGAACTGTTGAACCTCCAGCAGAAACAGTAAATCCGGCATCACCTGCGGCCCCTCCAGAAGCACTATTAACATTCGCTCCTTCAATATTAAATTGAAACCCTGCAATATCAGTATCACTATTAAACATTATATCAATAGCTTGGGCTGTGAGAAATGACGAAAATATAAGAGAAAAAATTAAAAGTAATTTATTAAAACGATTGAGCAAAAAATGCATATCTCCTCCTAAAATATTGTTATAGATCTAAATTTTAATCTGCAATGAAAAATTTTGGAATTCAAGATTCCCAAACCAGCTAAATAAATGCTGGGCATAATAAACAAATTTGCAGTATCTTTTAGTATCGAGTATTACTTTGTCCGCACTGGATACTAGAATGAATCTAACTAATAAAATGTTAAATATCAAGTACATTTTTACAATTTGTTACACAGAAATTGCACGTTCTGCACGTTGCTAAGTTTATTATTACAATAATCATATATCATGATAAAAAGTAATATAGCTAAAAGTGAATTATTGTGATTTAAAACACAGTTTTAAATCGATTTGATTTTTACGTAGTATTATAGATTCACACCCATTAATTTTAAAACAATTGCATTTTGAGCATGCATCCTATTTTCAGCTTGATCAAATATAACCGAATTACTTGAATCGCAAACTGAATCTGTTACTTCTACTCCTCTTTCGGCAGGTAGGCAATGCATGAAAATTGCATCAGAATTTGCATGACTCATTAAACTACTATTAACTTGAAAATTCTTGAAGGCTTTTCTTCTTTGTTCAGCCTCTTCTTTTTGGCCCATAGATGCCCATACATCAGTATAAACTACATCAGAATTTTTAATGCCATCAAAAGGGTCGTGAGCTATCTCAATATTTGACAAACCAATATCTTTGACTTTATTAAATAAATTCATATCCGGCTTAAATGTTTCAGGACAAATAATTGTAAAATTAATTGGAGTAATCATTGCTAGCTCAAGCCATGAATGAACAATATTATTTCCATCACCAACATATGAAATCTTAAGATTCTCTATATTTTCCTTATGCTCTGTAACTGTAAAAATATCAGCAATAATTTGACAAGGATGATTAAAATCAGTCAAGCCATTAATAACTGGAATGCTTGCAAATTCAGCCAGTTCTAAAATATGTTTATGTTCAAATAAACGAGCCATTATTATATCATTAAATCGGCTCAAAACTCTAGCAATATCTGCGACTGATTCTCTTTTTCCGATTCCAATATCATTTGGTCCTAAAAATAAAGCATGTCCACCCAATTTAAAAAAGCCAGTCTCAAATGATATTCTTGTTCGTGCTGAAGGCTTTGCAAAAATCATTGCCATTGTTTTATTAAATAATGGATGAAATTTTTCATCATTCTTAAACTTATTTTTAATTATTTTTGAAGAATTCATTATTTGCTCAAATTCATTTTTGGTCAAATCATTAACATGTAAAAAACTATTATTCATTTTCTTACCCTCTATTTATATGTTATTTTTTCTTAATCTTGCAGCAGGAATTTTCATAGCGACTCTATATTTAGTAACTGTTCTTCTGGCTATGATAAAATTTTTATCTATGAGCAATTTAGTAACTAATTCATCGGTTAAAGGCTTTGCTTTATCCTCATTTCCAATAAGTTCTTTAATATGTTTTTTTATAACAGTATTAGAAACTATATCCCCATCAACTGTTGATATACCTTCTGAAAAAAAACTTTTTAGTTCAAAGCAGCCCCATGGTAGCTGAACATATTTATCATTTGTTGCTCTGCTTATTGTAGAAATATCCATTTCAATATCTTCAGCTATAGTTTTCAAAATCAAAGGTGAAAGTTCTCTTTTATCAGATTCAAAATACGAAAACTGATGGGCAATAATTGAACTCATTATTCTTTCAATTGTACTATGCCTACTTGAAATTGCATCAACAAACCATTTAGCATTTTCTATTTTCTGTTTTAAAAATTTTTTTGTTTCCTTAGAAGTCTTTTTATTATTGAGCATAACCTGATAATGCCGATTGACTTTAAGCTTAGGCAGCATTGAATTATTTGATGAAACATGCCATTTTCCTTTAATTTTTTCTGCACTAATATCAGGAATGATATGCTGAGCTTCTTTAACAAAATAGTGCGAAGCAGGGTTTGGATTCAACGCCATGATTAAGCTCATACTTTGACTAAATTCATTTTTTTCACACTTTAAGCCATCAATTATTTTTATATAATTATGATTTTTAAGTTCATCAAAAAAAGATTCTACAATTTGAATAGCTAGTTTTTCATTTGGGTACAAAACAGTTAATTGCGATAATAAACATTCTTGTAAATTTCTAGAACCAATGCCAGGAGGATCCAACTTCTTGATTTCTTCAATAAGAAATAGAATTTTTTGTTCACTTAAACCCATTTTATCGGATACTACTATAGGTTCAATTGCTAAATAACCTCTATCATCTAAATTACCAATTATATATTCAGCAGATTCTAGCTCTTTATCGCTAAAATTTAAAGCATTCAATTGAGACATAAAATCTTCGGATAAATCAGGCTCGCTTGAATTTATTTCAAATTGCTTTTTTGATGTATCAGAACTGATATTATAATCTTCAGGATTTGAAATTAACTCATCCCAATTAAAATCACTTCCACTTGGCTCCTCTTGATTCTGGTCAACTTCTTCATTTTCAATAATATCAAGAGTTGGATTACTTTCAACTTCTTCTAGTATTCTTTTTTCCAACGTAAACAAATTAAGTTGCATTAAATTTGCTTCAATAATTTGTCTTGGATTTAATTTTTGATTTTGTTCAAGTTTTTGATTTAATTTTGACATCTATAAAGTACTATTCCATCTTAAATTTAGTTCCTAAATACAACTTCTTGGCTTCTTCATCATTAATTAATTCTTCTGTTGTTCCTGATTTTAATATTTTCCCACTATATAATAAATAAGACCTATCAGTAATCGTTAATGTTTCTCTAACATTATGATCAGTTATAAAAATACCAATATCTTTATTTTTTAATTTTTCTATAATTTTTTGAATATCTTCAACGGCAATTGGATCTATACCTGCAAATGGTTCATCTAAAAGAATGAAATTAGGCCTGGGAACTAAACATCTTGCGATTTCTACCCTTCTTCTTTCTCCACCACTTAGGGCATACCCCATACTTTTTCTAATGTGCCCTATTGAAAACTCATCAAGTAGCTCTTCAAGTCTCTCCTTACGATTTTCTAGTGATGGCTCAATCATCTCTAAAACAAGCATAATATTATCTTCAACTGATAACTTTGTAAATACCGAAGATTCTTGAGCTAAATATCCAATTTTATTTAGTGCTCTTTTGTACATAGGCATTTTAGTTATTTCCATTGAATCTAATTTTATTTGTCCTGATAAAGGCTTAATCATGCCTGTGATCATATAAAATGTTGTGGTTTTTCCAGCTCCATTTGGTCCAAGAAGACCTACTACCTCTCCTCTATTAACTTCCAATGAAACATCATCAACTACCTTTCGCTTATTGTAAGTCTTACATAAATTTTTAGCCTTTAATTTTTTAAAGTTCTCACTCATTGTCATCCTTTTTCATTAACCCCTTAGGTTTATCTATTCTCCAATTATTCATATCAAAATCGGACCAAAACCCATAACCTGTCAATGAATCTCCATCATTTATGAATAAAATTTCATCTCTAGATAAAACCGATTGAGTAGTATTAAACATAATTATTTTCTCTGTCAATAACTTATCAGCAGTTGAAGCTGATAAAATTTCAACATTACCGTATGCAGACATACTATCAGTATTACTATGCACAATAGCTTTTTCTGAAAAAATATCATTGGTTTTTAAACCTTTATCATTAAAAACTTGGATTGCTACACCACCAGTTAATATGATACTACCCAAAGAATCCACAAGTCTATCTGAATTTATTTCATAGATAATATTTTCGGACTCGTAAATACTAATATTAATTGGCTGGCCTGTAATTTCTTCATTATAATCATAAATAGATGGTCCTTCTTTTTGTGCCTCATCAATAGTGCAGGATTGAAAGAGGAAAAAAAACAGTACTAATCTACTTAGCTTCATTGAATTTTATTGCAGAGGCGATAAAATCTTTGAAAAGAGGGTGGACCTTTACAATTCTACTTTTAAGTTCTGGATGGAATTGAACACCTACAAACCAAGGATGATTTTCAACTTCTACCACTTCTACTAAGTTTAATTTTTTATTTTTACCACTAAATGATAAACCATCATTCATTAATTGCTTTTCAAACTTATCATTTACTTCGTATCTATGCCTATGTCGTTCTTCAATAGATGTTTTTTTGTAAGCATTATAAGCATAAGAATTTTTCTTAATACTACATTTATAACTTCCAAGCCTCATCGTAGCACCTTTATTTTTAATTTTTTTCTGCTTAGACATTAAATCAATAACAGGATATTTTGTTCTTTTATTAAACTCAGTACTATTTGCGCCGTTCATTTTTGAAACATGTCTAGCAAAATCAATAACTGCACATTGCATTCCCAAACATATACCGAAAAACGGAATTTTATTTTCTCTAGAAAACTTCGAGGCTAAAATTTTCCCTTCAATTCCTCTGTTACCAAATCCACCGGGAATTAAAATTCCATCTACGTCTAAAAAAATTTCTTCAAAATTATCTTTATCTTTCTCTAAAATCTCTGAATCAATCCATTTAACATTAACTTTAGCTTTATTTTTTATACCTGAATGAATGAATGCTTCTAAAATACTCTTATAAGCATCATGCAATCCATTATATTTTCCACAAATAGCAATAGTTACTTCTTTTTCAGGATTCTTATACCTATTAATTGCTTCTTTCAAATATTCAAGCTTTGAATGACCATCTTTTAAACTAATTTTAAGTGCTGAAATTATATAGGAGTCAAACTTCTGATTATTTAGAACTATGGGTATCTCATAAATTGAATCTACATCAGGCGATTCAAAAACATGTTCAGGTAATACATTACAAAAAAGACCAAGCTTTTTCTTTATTTTAGAATTTAAATGATTATCATCTTCTGTTCTGCAGACTAGCATGTCTGGCTCAAGTCCAATTTCTCGCAACCTCATTACACTATGCTGTGTAGGCTTAGTTTTAACTTCTCCTGCTGCATTGATAAAAGGTAGAAGGGTGGTGTGTATAACTAAACAATTTTCTTTTCCTTGCTCCAAAATTAACTGTCTTATTGCTTCATAAAAGGGTTGACCTTCTATATCACCAACAGTACCTCCTACCTCAGTTATAACAACATCAAATTTTTTCCTATTGTTAACTTTAATAATTCTTCTTTTAATTTCATCTGTGATGTGAGGAATAACTTGTATTGTTTCACCTAAATAATCTCCCTTTCGCTCACGCTTTAAAACATCCCAATACACTCTCCCAGATGAAGTTGTATTTTCTCTAGATAAATCCACATCAATAAATCTTTCATAATGCCCTAAGTCTAAATCAGTTTCAGAGCCATCATCAAGAACAAAAACTTCTCCATGTTGAAATGGATTCATAGTTCCGGGGTCAACATTTAGATATGGGTCTAGTTTTTGGATTGTAATATTTAGATTAAGTGACTTTAAAAGATAGCCTAATGAAGAGGCAACAATTCCTTTACCTAGTCCTGATAAAACACCTCCAAAAACAAAAATATATTTAGTTTGATTCTTAGACATTATTGATTTATTTGATTAAAATTAAATAATTACAATAGTATAAAATAAGATTAATTTAATTATAAATTAATTGTAAATTGAACCTTAAGAAAATTATTTTAAACTAATATTTATAAAAGATGTCAAATATTTCAGATTTATTGCTTGAAAAAAAAGAATGCTCAAAAATTTTTTTAAAAGCATCTGAAGTTGGAGAAAAGCTTAAAACTCCTGTTTATTTAGTAGGTGGATCTGTTAGAGATTTACTGATGAATAAAAAAAGTTTTAAGGATATTGATTTAATGGTAGAAAATAATAGTAAGGAATTTTCTTACGCCCTGGCAAAAACTCTTAAAGTTAAAAAAGTCATACCGTTTGATAAATTTCATACT
>Ga0066378_10000950_pt1 | contig 11330 bp, 8 predicted proteins | sample Knorr_S23_td_DCM_FD_70947 | JGI IMG/M metagenome (GOLD analysis project Ga0066378, IMG submission 70947) | Marine microbial communities from Southern Atlantic Ocean transect - Knorr_S23_td_DCM_ad_71m_LV_A | ecosystem: Environmental > Aquatic > Marine > Oceanic | place: Southern Atlantic ocean...
TGGTGATACTAGGTACGATAGAGTATATAAACTATTTAAAGAATCAAAAGATTTACCATTAATAGAAGGATTTATAAATAATAAACCCTCTATATTAATTGGAAGCTCATGGATGAGTGATATTAAAATATTAAGGAAAGAAATATCTAGAGATCTAACAGAATCAAAATATATAATAGCTCCACATAATATAAATGAAAAGGAGATCAAATTCATAGAAAATGAATTTTTGAATGATACAATTAGATATTCTGATCTTCCTCAAAAAACTGTAAAAAAAAGAATACTTATAATTGATAATTATGGAATGTTATCATCTTTATATAAGTACGCTGATTTAGCATTTATTGGTGGTGGATTTAGAGGTGCACTACATAATACTTTAGAAGCAGTAGTATGGGATATTCCTGTTATTTATGGTTATAATAGAAATAATATAAAGTTCAAGGAAATTCATCATATTGAAAATTCTAAAATAGGATTTCCAATTAAATCTGGGAATGAATTTAAATTATTATCAAATAGAATAATTAAATATAAAGATTTAGGCAAAGGAGGTAATAAATTAGTAAAAGAAAAATCTGGAGCAACACATAAAATTATATATTATATCAATGAATTATTATGATTGAGGGTTTAGTTGTTAAATCTTATGGGAAACTGTGTAATGTAAAAGTAGATAATTTGACATATAAGTGTGAGGTTAGGGGAAAATATAAATTTTCAAATAAGTTTTCAAATCCAGTAGTTTCTGGTGATAAAGTAGAAATTAGTATTACTAATAAAAATAATGGAGTCGTTGAGAATATTCTTGAGAGGAAAAACTATTTTGCTAAAGAGTCTATTAGAGATAAAAAAGGACACTTGATAGGATCAAATATTGATCAAACCCTAATAATTTTTAGCATAAAAAATCCCTACACAAAACTTATCTTTTTGGATAAGTGTTTACTATCATCAATATTTTTTGATATAAAACCAATAATTGTATTTAATAAGATTGATCTCCTAAATGAGGATGAAATAATTAAACTTGATAAAATATCATTTGAATACAAAAAAGCTGGATTTGATGTAATATCTATTTCTGCTAAATATCAAATCAGGCTAGATGATATAAAATCAAAATTAAAAAATAAGAGTACATTAATATTAGGAAATTCTGGAGTTGGAAAATCTACTCTAATAAATCAACTATCTCCCTATTCACAACAAAGAATAAGTGATATTTCACAAAAAACAGGTAAGGGTAAACAAACAACAACATTCTCTGAAATTTTTAAAATAAATAAGAATACTTTGATAATTGATACTCCAGGGTTTAAAGACTTTAACCTTTATCTTATTGATAAAAGTGATATAAAATACCAATATCCAGAATTTAATCAATTTTTTGATAATTGTAAGTTTAGCAACTGCTCACATATCAATGAACCAGGCTGTGCTATTAAAAAACAGATAGGCGATAAGATATGGGATAAGAGATATAATAATTATCTAGCAATAATTGAGGAATATACTTAGTTTATTTTCTTAATTTTTAATTTCAAATAAGCATATAAAATGGTCATTATTGGACTAATTAAACTAAAGAAACAATAAGGCAAATAAGATAAAGTTGCTACATTAAGAACTGAAGCATGATAAGCCCCACAGGTATTCCATGGAACTAAAACAGAGGTTACTGTCCCACTATCTTCTAAAGTTCTACTTAAATTTTCAGGAGCAAGATTCTTATCCCTATAAATTTTAGAAAACATTCTACCAGGTACAACAATTGACATATATTGGTCAGATGCTGTAAGGTTAAAAAATATACAAGTTCCAGCAGTTGAAGAGACTAAAGAACCTGTTGTACTAACCTTGGTTAATATTTTTGAAGCTATAGTTTTCAAAAAACCAGCCTTATCCATTACACCACCAAAAATCATTGCAGTTATTATTAACCAAATTGTATCTAACATACCAAACATACCATCAGACTTTAACAAACCATTTACAATCTCATTTGATGTATAAATATTAATTGTACCATACAATGATTTCATAGTACCAATAAATAATGATTGCCAATCATACACCGTAGACTGGGAAACTTCATGAACTAAAGATGTTTGAAATATAAGAGCAAATAATGATCCAAGTATGACTCCTGAAAATAAGGCTGGTACTGCTTGAACCTTCTTATAAATTAAAAATATTACTGTAATCGGAACAATAAATAATAATGGTGAAATATAAAATTTTTCATTTATAGAGTTAAGGATTATATCATTATTATTAATATCAATATTTGTAGAATTTGATAAACCCATAAATATAAAAATAACCAAACATATTCCAATACTTGGAATAGTAGTATATGCTAAATATTTTATGTGGTTTATAAGGTCCCCACCTGCAACAGCTGGCGCTAAATTAGTTGTATCAGATAAAGGGGACATCTTATCACCAAAATATGCTCCACTCAGTATTGCACCTGCTATCAGCCCATCTGAAATATTTAATGCTTTACCTACACCAACTAATGCAATCCCTATGGTCGCAGATGTAGTCCAGGAACTGCCAGTAGCCATTGATACTATAATTGAAATTATACAGGCAGCAAATAAAAAAATTTTAGGATTTAAAATTTGAATACCATAGTAAATCATCGCAGGTACGACTCCGCTTAACATCCAGGAACCTGCAAGTGAACCAACCAAAAATAAAATTAATATTGATGGTAATGATGAGTTTATACTATTAATGATTCCCGTCTGAATTTCTTTCCATTTATACCCTATTCTTCCAGCAATTAATGCTGCAACAGCAGATGACATAATTAAAACAATTTGAATACTACCGGATAAGGCATCATTACCAAAGAGGTATACATTAATGGATAATAAAACTACAAGAAATATGATTGGAAAAAATGATTCTAGAAGAGATGGTGTTTTTTTTACAGAACTATCCATTAGTCAAATTAATAATATTTATTAAAAAAAACTGGAAAACTTCTTTAAATAAAAGTATAATAGTAAAAAAATATATTGGATCTAGATAACAAAAGCATTATAAAACTAATCAAATCTCAGAAGAAAAATTTTCCTCTAGATCAACCATTTTATACCAATGATAAAATATTTGATTTAGATATAGAGACTTTTTTTTTCAATCAGTGGATATTTATTGGACATCAGTCTAGGATTAAAGAAAAAGGTAAATATTTTTTGTTTGAAGTAGGTAACGAATCAATAATTATTATTAGAGGTGATAATAATAAAATTAAATGTTTTTATAATGTGTGTAGACACCGTGGTTCTCACATTTGTTTGAATAAAGAAGGCAAGCTTAGAAAACTAATTTGTCCTTACCACGCATGGGCATATGACTTAGATGGAAAACTTATTAGTGCAAGAATGATGGATGAGAAATTTAATCCAAATGAATGGAGTTTAAAAGAATGTAAATCTCATGTATTTCAAGGACTAATATTTATCAATTTTTCTAATAATCCATGTGATTTTGAAAAATTTATTAAACCATTAAAACCATTTATAAAATTACATGGTTTAGAAAATTCTAAGATTGCATATAGAAAGGTCTACCCAACTAATGGAAATTGGAAACTTGCTCTTGATAACTTTCATGAATGTTATCATTGTCAACCATCTCATCCAGAATATTGTCATGTTCATAACAAAGATTATATTCAAGCATATGGTGCAGGAAGCAATACTGGTCCTGAATCAGAAAAATTTAATAAAAAATTAAATGAATGGAATAAAAAAGTAAATAAACTTGGATACTTAACAGGTGAATTTTCTGAAAAAAAATTTTCTCAATTTTATAGAAGTGCTGAAAGAACTCCCTTGAGTGATGGAAAATTATCAGAGACAAAATCTGGAAAGCCAGCATCAATTTTAATGGGAGATTTTACTGAATTTGATGGTGGATACACTACAATTGGGCCATCACCATTTAATAGCTTAATCATGTCTAACGATTTTGCAACAACATTTACATTTATTCCCAAGGATCCTCTTAATACTGATGTAGAAATTATGTGGTTAGTTAATGAAAATGCGATTGAAGGAATAGATTATGATTTAGATAATTTAATTTGGATGTGGCACGAAACTACAATTGCTGATAAAAGAATAATTGAAGATAACCAAAAAGGCGTATTATCAAATAAATATGAACCAGGACCTTTATCAAAAATGGAAATAGGTTTAGAAAAACTTAAAAATTGGTACCTAAAACATTTAGAAAAATCACTGTGAATCTAAAATTTTTCTAGTTGATTTATAAATAACATCTCTCTCTTTCAAGTATTTATTAATGAATGAATAATGGTCACCTAGAAACTCAGGTGGAGAAATTCCAGCATTTGTATATTTTTTATTTAATACTAGATTTGCAACAGCAGTACAGGTATACCCAGTAGTTCTAGCCATTGAAATAGTATTATCTTTATATTCATCCAATAAATTGTATGTATAAAGAACTTTTTTTCCCCCCTCTAATCCAAGCATTTTAATTCTCATTATAGTATAATCCTTATCTCCCTCTTTCATTTGCCACATAGGAAAAAGGAGTTTGGATGTTAAATCAATTGGCCTTATTTTCTTACCGTCAACCTCAACTTCGTCATATGAGAAATAACCACACTCTCTCAAAACTTTTAAATATTCAACACAACCTGGATATCTCAATGTTTTCTCAATCATATTTGGCACATTAGGCATGGTTTTAATTAAAGTACGTAACCCATCAGAATTCCAACTTTCTAAGGAGCCAATTTTATCAAAAGTCTCAATTTTTGTATCAGATAAGGCTTTTTTTATAACAATTTTAGAATTTTGAACGTATCTGGCTGGACGAATATATTCTTCAATTACATCAATTGGAGAAAAAACTGCTTGATACTCAAATGGCCATTCTCTTTTAACAGGAAGACCACCAACCAAACACTCATAGTCTTCAATGTTCATTTTTTTATTGTAATGGGAAAAAATTATATTACTCATACCTGGAGCAACACCACAATCCATTACTGCTACTACATTATTTTTTAAAGCAATTTGATCTAAGTCAAAAGGATCCTCCGGAAAAAAGGAAATATCAACTATATTTTTTTTGGATTCAATCACTCGCTTCATAACATTAAAACCAATGAAACCAGGAAGAGCTCCAATAACTAAATCAAAATCTTTAATTAAATTCTCAAGGTTATTAGATTCAAGTATATTTTGATTTAGCTTTTTAACATGATTACTTTTAATATTTTCTAGATTTTTGGTTGATATATCAACTGATGTTACATCATGATTCATAGATAAATCATCAGCCATTACGCTACCTACCAAACCTGATCCTAAAACAATAATTTTTGACACTTTGTAATTTAATTTGAATTTTCTTTTTCTAACAAAAATGCTTTAATAAAATCATTAATATCACCATCTAATACATTATTGACATCTCCTCTTTCAATATTAGTTCTTAGATCCTTAACCATTTTATATGGGTGTAAAACATAATTTCTTATTTGAGATCCAAAATCTATTTTAAGTTTTTTACTATCTCTTTTATCTTTCTCTTCATTCACTTTCTCTAACTCTATTTGATAAAGTTTTGATTTTAACATTTTAATTGCCTTCTCTTTATTTAGGATTTGACTTCTTTCTTGTTGGCATTCAATTATTAGGCCTGATGGGTTATGTTTTAATCTTACTGCAGATTCTATTTTATTTACACTCTGACCTCCTGCCCCACTAGCTCGAAAAGTTTCCCATATAATATCAGCAGGATTAATATTAATTTCAATTGTCTCGTCAACCTCGGGATATGCAAAAACTGAAGCAAAAGATGTGTGACGTCTAGCGCCAGAATCAAAAGGAGATATTCTAACTAATCTATGAACACCAATTTCTGATTTCAAATTACCATAAGCAAAATCACCTTCAACACTAATAATAGCAGATTTTATTCCTGCAGTATCTCCTGGTTGCACATTTACTTTCTTTACAGAATAATTTTGTGACTCAGCCCACATAATGTACATCCTCATAAGGATACTTGCCCAGTCTTGGCTTTCAGTACCACCTGCTCCTGGATTAATCTCAATAATTGCATTTAATTGATCCTCTTTACTTGATAACATTTTTTTGAACTCTAATTTCTCAAGTAATGAAATCACTTTCTCATACTCCCCAAAAATTTCATCTTCACCGACCTCTCCAGATTGATAAAACTCAAAAAGTATTTCTAAGTCCAGGACAGATGAATATAAATTATCAAAATCATCAATCCATATTTTATTTAAACTTATTTCTTTTAAGATTTTTTCAGCTTCTTTTCTATCTTCCCAAAAATTTGGATTGGAGGATATTTTTTCTTTTTCTATTACTAATTTTTTTCTTGAGTCATAGTCAAAGATAACCTCTTAAAGCAGAGGCACGCTTTTTAAGAATTAAGATTTGATCACTATTCATTATCTATTTTTAAAACCCAATTAAATTCATCTTTTATTAGACCCAATTTAATACCATTAAGTTGCTTTAGTAATTTAGATGATATGGAGCTTGAATCTGGAATGGGTATATTAAAATTTTTTGTAAGGTGCCCAATTGTCTTAATTGGAGCAATAGTTGCTGCAGTTCCTGCTCCAAATACTTCTTTTATTACACCATTTTCTATGTTTGATAAAATTTCATCAATTGAAATTTTTCTTATCTCTGTTTTAATTTTTAGTTTTTCAGCTAATACTAAAATACTATCTCTAGTAACCCCATCTAAAACTGTATCACCAAGAGGAGGAGTTACCAAAGTATCATTAAAAACAAAGAAAATATTCATAGTTCCAGATTCCTCAATAAACTTATGCTCTTTTCCATCTGTCCAAATTAATTGATGAAAACCATCTTTCTGTGCCTTAACAGCAGGATAAAGTGCAGCAGCATAATTTGCAGCTGTTTTAGAAAATCCAACACCACCAGAAATTGCTCTCGTATATTGAGTTTCTATCTTAACATTTACAGGTTCTGAATAATATCCACCAGCCATACCACATATAACCATAAATCTATACCTATCTGCAGGCTTAATACCAATATAAGGATCTAATGCAAAGCAAATTGGTCTGATATACAATGAATTATTTTCACCTTTAGGCACCCATTTAATATCAACTTTTAATAATTCCTGAATAGAGTTGATAAATATGTCATTTGGTAATTTAGGCATACACATTCTTTCAGCACTTTTATTAAATCTCTCTGCATTTTTATTGGGTCTAAAAACTAAGACATCATCATTATTATTTTTATATGCTTTTAGTCCTTCAAAAATAGTTTGACCATAATGAAGGGTGGTGCAGGCAGGAGAAAGATTAATATCTTGAAATGGTGTAATTCTAAAGTTATCCCACTTCCCCTCTTCATAATCACACATAAACATATGATCAGAATAGTATTTGCAAAAACCAATATCAGACAAGTCAATATCTAAAATTTTTGATTTTTTAATTTTTTGAATGTGAATATTCACTACTTTAAATTTAATTTTTTTTATCAGATGATATTAATCCATCTTTTAATCTAACTATTCTTTTTGAGTATGCTGCAATATCCTCTTCATGTGTGACCATTATTATTGTATTTCCTCTTTCATGAAGTTTAGTAAATAGATCCATTATACTATAAGATGTTTTACTATCTAAATTTCCTGTAGGCTCATCTGCTAAAATTATACTTGGATTATTAACAAGTGCCCTAGCAATTGCAACTCTTTGTCTTTGTCCTCCGGATAACTCGTTAGGTTTATGTGTAGCTCTATCAATAAGGTCTACATCTTTTAATGCTTTCATCCCCATTTCTTTCCTTTCAGTGGAAGAATATCCAGCATAAACTAATGGTAAAGATACGTTATCTAAAGCTGATGCTCTTGGAAGTAAATTAAATGTCTGAAAAACAAAACCAATTTCTTTATTTCGAATATCAGCTAATTCATTTTCTGACATATTACTAACGTCCTTATCATTTAATTTATAATTTCCACCTGTTGGAGAATCTAAACAACCAATTATATTCATTAGTGTTGATTTTCCTGATCCAGATGCCCCCATGAAGGAAACATATTCATTTTTCTTTATATCAACTGAAATTGAATCAATTGCTTTAACAATTTGTTTACCAACAAAATAATGTCTAGAAATATCTTTAACTTCAATAATATTTTTCATTTATATAAGTAATTTTTCTTTACTATTTTTGATGACAAAGTAAACAAAATTGTTCATAATATTTTAAATACACCAAATTTAATCACATGGAAATATTTTTTGAATTAGAAACCTATGTAGCATTATTTACTTTGACAATAATAGAAATAATTTTAGGTATAGATAATATCATTTTTATATCTATTGTTACTAATAAGGTAAATAAAGAAAATAGACAAAAAGCTAGAGTTTTAGGTCTTTTACTTGCATTAGTAATGAGAATTATAATGTTATTTGGTCTGACATGGTTTATAGGATTAACAAAACCTATTTACCTTGATTTAAGTGTAAAGGATATTATATTATTTTTTGGAGGAGGTTTTCTAATTTTTAAAAGTGTGCTTGAAATATCACATAAAATAAATGGAAATTTTGACGAAAAGATAGTTAGCACAAAATCGGTAAGCTTAAACTCAGTCATATGGCAGATTGTTGCAGTAGATTTTGTTTTTTCTGTAGATTCAATTCTTACTGCAATTGGATTAACGGAAATATTACTATTAATGATTATAGCGGTAGTAATTTCTATTCTTTTTATGATATTCTATTCATCCAAAATAAGTGATATAATTGATAGATATCCCTCATTAGAAATATTAGCTCTATGTTTTTTAATATTAATTGGGTTTACCTTAATCCTTGAAGCCTTTCATTATGATGTTCCTAAAGGATTTATATACTTTGCTTTATTCTTTACTCTAGGTGTTGAACTAATTAATATTAGATTTAGAAGAGTAAGTTTGAAAAGAGTAAAGATCAAAAAATGATCTTACTCTTTAACAATCTTTTTCATAGTTTTCTTATCACCTTGAACTAATTGAACAATATATATTCCATCATTTGAGTTTGAAATGTCAATGGTATGCTCTGATGAAGAACTTGAATTTTCTAATATTGATGTATAAACTGATCTTCCAAATATATCAATTATATCACAGTTTATATCACCCTCCCAAGTATCATTGAAATTGATATTAAAAATTCCTTCTGTAGGATTAGGAAATATAGATATATCTTTATCTAATTTCGTAAATTCTAAACCTTGAACAACAGGTGGTTCTTTTTGGATATATAAGTCATCGACCATCCATCCCCAACCAACAGTTAAGTCATCAGAAAACATTCTAAATCTTACTTTTACTGTATCACCTACAACAAAACCACCTGCACTAAAATTAATTTCTCTATCTCTAATTAATTCCGGGCTACCAAAAGCTTGTGCATTATAAGCAGATAACCATGCTGGGTCAGCATCAGAATCATAGCCATCAATTAATTCAGTCCAAGTAATCCCATCTTTCGAGGCTTCTACAATAACATAATCCCAGAAATTATAATCACCATAACTTGATCCTGCTTCTCCAGGTTCAACTATAACAATCTCATTAAATTTAATAGATGGAGTAAAATCAGTTATTATAATAGGTATATTTAGCATTGCATGAACACTGTAACCATCAGAATATCCGCCATCAACACCTGATTCATATGGATGTTCAGTATGTAGCTGTCTTCCTTCAAAACCACCTTGTATTCCAATCCTAAATCTATCAAGGTAAAATTCGTCTCCAACAAGATCACTAAATATAGTAGAAAACTCTGTTACTGGCTCAAGTATAGGGTTTACAGCAATATCTAATGTATTTGAAGGATACTTGACACCATCCTTATATGCAAAACCCTGAATAGTATAATCCCCTTTATCGTCAACGTCATATTCATATGTTCTATTGATTACAGAATCCGTATTGAAGAAAGTAGCTCTTAATACATCATTAGCATTTATCTGTATTGAATCATAAATTGATTTAAGTGATACAGTTGTTGATATTCTATAGCTTTCATCAGTATCCATTTGGAAAGCTTCCAGTAAAACAGGAGGCAATGTAGCTGGATTTGGAACAAATGATTTTAGATCATCTAATGTAGCAGTCCATACGCCTCTACCATGAGTTGCAATTACAACCTGACCCTGATCTTTAATTTTCATGTCCCAAATAGTAACATGAGGTAAATCACTTTGGACTATATTCCAGGTAACACCTTTATCTGTTGACTCAACAAGACCTACTTCAGTTCCTGCCCACATGATATCAGTATTATGAGGCATAACTAAAAAACTATAGACAGCAACATCAGGAAAACCATTAGAGGACTTTCCTGTGGCATTTAAATGAAAACCTGTTAAATCATTCCATGTTTGTCCCAAATCTTTTGTCTCTATAACTTTAGCTTGTCCTGGAGTACCAAACAAAATGTATGCAGTTGAATCCTCAGTTGGGTGAGAATATAAACCAGATATAGTACTATTTGCTCCTGAAAAACGGTTTACAGGTTCATATGATTGACCCCAGTCTTTAGAAAGAAAAATATCTGCAGTTGGAGACATAACACCACCTGCCCAAACATATCTTGGATTAGCTAGGGAAACTTCAACATCAGTACCACTCCAAAATGAACTATTCCAGGATCCTTCAATCTGAGTTGCATTCCATGACTTTCCGAAGTCAGATGATTTATTAACTCCATAGTTGCTGACTACATAAAGTACGTCTGGGTCTTGATACGGATTAGACACTCTATTTATAAAAGGTCCACTACCTGTAATTAGGTTACCGGCATATCCCCAGGTGGAACCCCCGTTTTCGGTCCAATAAAAATTATTACCTTGTGATCCACCAAACATTTTTCCTGGATCGTTATAATGAGCTATGACTTCAAATCCGTCACCACCAATAACATGTGCATAGTTTGTTGTTTTGCTAGCATTTTCACCTGAGGGTGATATAAAAGTTCCATTATCTTGAGCTCCTGCTATGTACTGTTCTTTACCAGTTACTTTATCAGCACCATAAAATTGAGTGGTATTATATCCACCAGCAGGAAGCCATTTATCATCAGACACAACACCAGCTCTCTTAAATTCGTCATCTCTAGCTCCAGGATCTTTCCCGGACTTGGTGTAATAAACACCACCATCAGTTGCTAAATAAATTCTAAAAGTGCTATCAGCTTCAGAATCTTTAATTGTACCAAGATTGTGATGATCTACATGGAC
>Ga0066378_10000956_pt1 | contig 11306 bp, 10 predicted proteins | sample Knorr_S23_td_DCM_FD_70947 | JGI IMG/M metagenome (GOLD analysis project Ga0066378, IMG submission 70947) | Marine microbial communities from Southern Atlantic Ocean transect - Knorr_S23_td_DCM_ad_71m_LV_A | ecosystem: Environmental > Aquatic > Marine > Oceanic | place: Southern Atlantic ocean...
TTTCTTTTCCTTGTATTATTCATTTAATTTCCTATTGTCTAACTCTATTATTTTAATTTCTTTTTTTATTTTTTTTATCTTGTTTAACCTTTCTTTTATTGAATCAGAAATAAAAATTTGAGCAAAATCATTACTGCTAATATATTCCAAGATTACATCAATTTTTTTATCATCTAATTTATGAAAAATATCATCAAGTAGTAATAAAGGTGTTTTTTTAATTTTTTCTTTTAAGATATAATATTCTGAAATTTTTAGAATAATTATAAATAATTTTTGTTGGCCTTGAGAACCAAATTTTTTTATTAGTAAATCATTTAAATTAAAAAGATAGTCATCGTTATGTATTCCAATAGTTGTTTTTAAGGAAAAAAAATCATTCCTATGGTTTTTTTCAAAATCTTTGATTCTTATTTCTTTATTAAAATTAGAAATATATTTTATAGAATTTTGATCTTTGTTTTCTGCAAGGATTTTTGAGACATATAAAAACTTTTTATTGAAAAGTGTTATTTCTTTTTTTCTAAAATTATAAATTATTTTATTTAATTCTATCAATTTTTCATCGTATGCCTTTAATTGATATTTGTCAATCTTTTCAAAATTATCAACATTTTTAAATAATGTTCTTCTTTGTTTTAGTAACCTATTGTAACTAATTAGATTATCTAAATAACTTTTATCAATTTGTGAAAATAATAAATCAAAAAATCGCCTTCTTTCACTACTATAGTTTCTAATTAAGCTTATGTTATTAGGTGTTATAAAAACTGTTGGTATTTTACCAATATGTTCTTTGATTTTATCGTATCTATTATCATTTTCATAAATATTTTTTTCATTTGGAGCTTTAAAAGTGCATTTATATATATTATTATTTGAGTATTTTCCTTCGATTTTAAAGAATTTTTTTTCATGTTTTATAACATCACTATCTATGTTACTTATAGCGCTTCTGCCAAATGAGAGATAGTAAACAGCATCCATAAGATTAGTTTTACCAGATCCATTTTTTCCAAAAAGAAAATTAATATTACTACTAAAGATCTGATTTAATGAATTATAATTTTTGAAATTAATAAGCTTGATTTTGTCAATATGCATTTATATTTGTGAAAAATTTGAGTATCGATATTTATTGTAATTAAACAAATTTTTAACACTATTTAAATTTTATTTTAATTTATGCCAGCTACTAAACAAAAAAAAATTTTAAAGTCTAGTTCAAAGAACGAATTTGATACTGCCACCTATCTCTATTGGTTAAAGTCAATGTTATTAATGAGGAGGTTTGAGGAGATGGCTGGAAGATTATATGGCCAGCAAAAAATTAGGGGGTTTTGCCATTTGTATATTGGTCAGGAGGCTTGTGTTTCTGGTTGTGTCTCTGCATTAAAAGAAGGTGATAAATACATAACCTCCTACAGAGATCACGCACATCCATTAGCACTTGGTACTGATCCCGATAAAATAATGGCTGAGTTGTTCGGTAAAGTAACAGGTATATCCAGGGGGAAAGGAGGGTCTATGCATATGTTTGATAAAGAGAAACATTTTTATGGTGGTCATGGAATTGTTGGTAATCAAATTCCAATAGGTGCAGGCATTGCTTTTTCCGAAAAATATAATAAAACAGATAATTTATGTGTTACATTTTTAGGTGACGGAGCTTTAAGGATTGGTGCTTTTCATGAGGCTGTAAATATTGCTATGTTTTTGAAATTACCCGTAATATTTATAATTGAGAATAACGGATATGCAATGGGTACATCTGTTGATAGAACTTCTAATGTTACAGAGCTCTATAAGTCAGGACTTTCCTATAATATACCTTCGGAACCAGTAGATGCAATGAATGTTATAAAAGTTCACAGGGCTATTTCTAAAGCTGCACATTTGGCAAGAAGTGGTGGTGGACCTTCACTTTTAGAATTCAGAACATATAGATTCAAGGGCCATTCAATGTCAGATCCCGCAAAATATAGGTCCAAAGAGGAACTTGAAAGTTATAAAGACAGAGATCCAATTGAACAGGTTAAAAAGATGATTCTTTCGAAGAAAATCCTTTCAAAGGATGATATTGATATTATTGATAAAAAGATTAAAGATCAAATAAAAAATTCGGTTGAATTTTCTGAAAAATCACCTTATCCTGGTAAGGAAGATGTTTATACAGATATATATGTTCAAAAGGATTATCCTTTCTTAAAAGAATAGTATGACTTATGGTAAAATTTAAAAAACCAAAAAAAATAAAAGAAGATAATATTCTTCCAATTGATAATTCTGAAGTCCTATCAGAAAAACTTAATAAGTCTGAAGAGTTTGTAAAAAAAAATCAAAATTTAATTTTTATAATATCTGGTATTTTGGTTGCTTCAATTTTAGTTTTTTCTATTTTTAGCTATTTTAAAGAAAACCAGAATATTGATGCTCAAGAAGAAATGTTTCAAGCGGTTTATTATTATGAGAAAGATAGTTTGGTCCAAGCTCTTAATGGTGATGGCAACAATTATGGATTTTTAGAAATCATAGATGAATATAGTTTTTCTGATGCCGCTAATTTATCTAAATTTTATGCAGGCTCATCTTTTTTAAAGTTAGGAAATTATAATAATGCTATTAACTACTTATCGGATTTTAGTTCCTCGGATTATCTAATACAAGCACGAGCTTTTTCTTTAATAGGTGATGCTTATGTTGAGCTTTCTGATTATGACAATGCAATATATTACTTTCAAAAAGCATCAGATTATAACCCAAATGAATTTTTTACCCCATCCTATTTATTGAAAGAAGCATTAGTTCATGAGAAAATTAATGATTTAAAATCTGCTTTGAATTGTTATTCCAATATTATTAAAGATTTTAAGGAATCACCTGAATATCAAACAGCAATAAAAAATAAATCAAGAATAGAAGGGCTTCTTTTATGAGTAGAGATTTTACAATTAACTCACATATTAATAAAAATAATATTATTGATTATAAAATTGGAATTCTAAAGTCAGAGTGGAATAGTAATATTACTGATTTATTGCTTAATACAGCCAAATCATATTTATTAGAGGAGGGAGTAAAAAAAAATAATATAGATATCAAAGTTGTACCTGGTAGTATGGAGTTAGTCACTGCATCAAATATATTATATGAAAATGATAAAAATATAGATGGTATTATTGCACTTGGTTGTATAATTAAAGGAGATACTGATCATGATAAGTATATATCTAATGCAGTATCTAATGGTCTACTTAATGTTTCAATCAAATTTAATAAACCAGTTATTTTTGGTGTTTTAACAACTAACTCACTTTCGCAAGCATTAGATAGGTGTGGTGGTAAAAAAGGGAATAAGGGTGAAGAAGCAGCGTATTCTTTATTAAAAATGCTAGCATTAAAAGCTAACTTATGATACTGGTTTGGATTATGTATGTTATTGCACCACAAATATATCCTACAACTGCATAGAACGTTATTTTTCTAAAGTACCAGAAAAATGGTATTTTTTCTAAGCCCATGATAGCTACTCCTGCTGCTGAACCTATTATCAGTGCGCTTCCACCTGTTCCTGCACAATAAGCGAGAAATTGCCAGAATAGTCCATCTTGCATAAAAAAGCCACTACCTTCTAGTGGATACATTCCAATGGCAGCTGCAACAAGTGGTACATTATCTACAATAGCTGATAATAAACCGATGATTAAACCTATAATATAAACGCCATTATTGGTATCTGTACCAATATTCCTATCTAAATATAATGCCATTTCTCCTAATTGCCCTGCAGCTTGAAGACTTCCTACTGCAAGTAATATTCCAAGAAAAAATAAAAGGGTTGGGACATCCATCTTTTCAAGAGCGTGATATACTGAAAAGTATTTTTTATTTTCAATTTTATCTTTTCTATGTAATATATCAGTTAGTAACCAAAGAAAGCCTAAACTCAACATCATTCCCATAAATGGTGGAAAGTGCGTAAATGACTTAAATGCAGGTACAAATAATAGACCGCTGACCCCACTAGCAAAGACCAAATTTCTTTGGAATTCTGTAGTATGGTGTCCTGATTCATTTTGATTGATATCTGGTCTCTTAAAATCCCCTTTTACCTTAAATGACATGATTATAAGAGGTACAATCAAACACACTAAACTAGGTATCATAAGTTTTGTGACTACTTCAAAGGTTGTTATTTGTTTTCCTATCCATAGCATAGTTGTAGTTACATCTCCAATAGGTGACCATGCACCACCTGCATTAGCTGCGATAATTATCATCCCAAGAAAAAACCATCTATCATTTTTATCACTTATAAATTTTCGTGTAAGAGAAACCATTATTATCGATGTAGTAAGATTATCTAACAATGCAGAAAAGAAAAAAGAAACAAAACCTAGAATCCAAAAAAGTTTTAGTTTACTAGTTGTTTTTATCCTGTCAGTAACCACTCTGAATCCACCATGAATATCGACTATTTCAACTATTGTCATGGCTCCCATTAGGAAGAAAAGTATACTCGATATCTCTGAGAGAATTTCAAAAAGTTGAACTTCTGTTACATAGTGTTGAATTATATCATATGATTCCTTTTGTACTGTTTCAGAAGTTTCTAAAATTTCATCTGGATAAATACTTGAAAACTCTTCAGTTGCATAATTTTTAACTTTTTCTAGAGGAACTATGTCTTCCTTTCCAATAACAAATATTGTCCAGCATAAAACTCCTGTTATTAACGCAATAGCAGCCTTATCAATTTTGATATTATGTTCTATAGTTATAAAAAAATAACCAATTACAAAAACAACTATCATTAATTCATACATCTACTAAAAAAATTTATTTTCAATAACTATACCTGATGACGAAGATTGTTTAGCTCCTGTTACAGATTTTTCTATGTTTTTTTTATTTAAATATCTTTTTAAACCTAAAAAGCCAAATATTATAGATTCTTTAAAATTAATCAAATTTTTGTTAGGTAACATGTATATGTGGTTATTGTTATTATACTTTTCAATAGATTTTAATAGCATTTTATTAAATGCTCCACCTCCAGTCAATAGAATTTTGGATTTATTTTTTTTTATTGCTTTATTAAGCTGGTACCCTACGTGATCTATAAATGTTCGAAGTATATTTTTAGGTGTATATTTTTTTAGTATTGGAAAATATAATTTTTCAATTTTTTGAACATCTAAACTCTTTGGACCTTTATTCTTATAATATTTAATAGAATTTAATTTTTTTAAAATATTTAAATCTATATTCCCAGTACTTGAAACTTTTCCATCCTTATCATAATCGAAACCAATTTTTCTCGAGTAATAATTTAAAATTATATTTGCAGGACAGACATCATAAGCTATTAAATTATTTTTATTGTTCTCAGTAATATTTAAGATTCCTCCAATATTAACACAATAATCATATTCTTTAAAAAGCTTCAGATCTCCATATGGAACAAGAGGCGCTCCCTGACCACCACTTATAACATCTATTTCTCTAAAATTATATATTACAGGTTTTTGAATTTTTTCATATAGTACAAATGGGTTACCAATTTGATGACTAATTTTTTCTTCAATATCATGGAAAACAGTATGTCCATGAGTTGATATTAAGTCTGGATCTATTTTGTATTTAGTGATAAACTCATTAATTTTTTCAGTTATAAAATTTCCTAACTCTATATCTAATTTCTTAAGATCCATTCCACTCATCTTATAACACTCTATCAATTTGTTTTTTAATAATCCTTCGTATTCTATGCTTTCGCAATATTTAAGTTTATAAAACCAATTATTTTTCTTTTTCCAAAAATCACAATATGCTATATCAAGTCCATCACAGGAAGTCCCAGACATTATCCCTACTACTCTATATTTATTTGTTTTCATCAAAGAAATTATTTTTTTTTTGTGAATTAAAGAATGCATCTTTGCATTTCAAATAATCAATCAAGAAATAATATGTATAAACTAAGTTATTATATTTTTTTCATATTATATTTTTTTCATATTAATGTATTAAAAGCTCAAGTTATCTCTCCTTTTAGTTCATTAAATTCTATTGGCGAGATTTCTGATAATTCTTATGCAAACAATCTTTCTATGGGTGGATTAGGAATAAGTAATGGTTCTTATTGGCATTTAAATAGTCAAAATCCTGCAGCTCTAGTATATAACGGATTCACAAATTTTGAGATGGGTATTAGATCAGATATTAGGCAAATTGTTAATGACATATCAAAGGATGTGACTGGTAACGGTAATATTAATTATATGGGTTTTGGAATTCCAATTATAAAAGATGGTAAATGGGTTGTATCCATAGGTTTTAATCCATACAGTAATATGAGTTTTAAATTATTCAATCAAGATCAAATTGAAAATGTTGGTGGTGGTTTAACATCTGCTTTAGTAAATTATGAGTATCAAGGTGAGGGTGGTCTTACTGAAGTTTATTTTTCTAACGGAATTAAGTTATCTAAAGAACTATCATTTGGTCTGAAAGGATCTTATATTTTTGGTAAGATTACAAGTAATATCTCATCAAGTATATCTAATGAACCTCAATTTTACTCAAACCTATTTGAAAGATCTATATATAACGATTATTCCTTAACATCTGGATTATTTTATAAAAATGAAATCTCTAACAAAACATTTATAAAAGTCGGTTTTATTTATGATATAAAATCTTCTCTTGAGGCCGAAAGGTTTTCTCAATTAGAGAGAAAGATTCCTAATTCTTTATCAGTAGTGGTAATTGATACTATCCTTAATAATAAAATTGATAATTTTATTATCCCTAAAAGCTATGGTTTTGGTGTATCTTATGAAGTTTTAGATAAAATATCATTTGGTGTAGAATTAAGAATTCAACCATGGAACAAAGGAAGTGGTTTCTCAGAAAATTCGAATGAAAATTATAAGAACTCATTTCAACTATCTACTGGCATGGAATTGATACCAGATGCTGAAAACGTTAACAGTTTTTTTAAAAGGGTAACCTACAGGGGTGGAATTATATATAAAAACTATCCATATCTTATAAATGGAGGTAATATTAATAATATTGCTTTAACATTTGGTCTTTCCTTTCCAGTTGGTACAATATCTAGAATTAACCTAGGTTTTGAGGCTGGAAAAAGAGGAAATATTAAAAACAATTTAATAAAGGAAAATTATTTAAAATTTATAATTGGAACTTCAATAAATAACATTTGGTTTATTAAAAGAAAATTTGATTAATTTTATGTTATTATGAAGTTATTAAAATATCTCTTTGTTTTATTTTTAATCAATTTTAATCTGAATGCTCAACCTGGATGGAGTTGGCCAGAGGATAAAGCTACTGCTGAAGAGAAAAATGTCCTATACACAGACTACTTAAAACAAGGTGAGTGTCAAATGGCTATTGAGCCTAATAGATGGCTAATACAAAACGTTCCCAATTTACATGTTTCTATTTATCAAAATGCAATTAAAATTTTAAGATGTCTTATTGATAAAGAAGAAGATGCTGATAAGAAAAATGAACTAATTCAAGAAGCTTTATCAGTTTTTGATAAAAGAATTGAAAACTTTGGCAGAGAGGCTTATGTCAAAAATAGAAAAGCAACTTTTGCATATACTTTTTACAGGTCTGACAAAACTCAATATGCGAATCTTCATAATATGTTTATGGAGGCCTTGGAACTCAATGGTAATAAATTAGGAAATAGTAATATTGTTGCTTGTATGGATATCTGTAGAAAGCATAAATTAACTTCTAAAACTATAACAGATGATGAAGTTTTAAATATATATGATGATTTATCTAAAATTGTTTCGTTTAAATTAGCTAATGACCCGAAGAATGCCGACAGGCTTAAAAGATATCAGGACAATCTTGATAAGCTTTTAACAGCGACCATTACAGTTGATTGTAACTTCGTTGAGAATACTCTAGGTCCAAAACTTAGTGAAATAGTTGAATCACCTTCAAATGGTGAGATTATGGAAACAGATTATGAGAGTTTAGCTCCAGTAGAAGAACAGTATAGTGAAGAAGCTATAAATCTGGCTAAAAAAATATTTCAACTTAGTATTACTGGAAAATGTACTTCTTCTGATATAGCTCTTGAAGCAGCAAAAATTATGTTTACAGCACAGAGGGATTTTGCTATTGCAAAATTTATAGCCGGAAGAGAGCAGGCTAATAATAATTATGAAACCGCACTTGAATATTACGACGGTGCAATTGAATCAACCGCTGATGATTTACAAAAATCTGAGGTGATGTTAAATAAAGCTCAATTATACGCTGTTATTGGTAATAAAATTAAGTCAAGACAAAATGCAAGAAAATCATTGACCTTAAATCCTAATTTTACTGACGCTTACAAACTAATTGGAAATCTATATATGTCTTCTTATGATGACTGTAGAGAGGGTAAAAGTAGGGTAAAAGATAGGCTTGTGTTTATTGCAGCATACAAAATGTTCAAAAGAGCTGGATTGGAAACTAAAGCTAATCAGGCAAGAGAACAGTTTCCATCAATGGAGGAACTTTTTAATGAAAATCTAGAAGTAGGTGAATCAATGAATACAGGATGTTGGGTAAATGAAGAAGTAACGTTAAATAAAAGATAATGAAGTTTAGTATTGACGAGTTTATTTCAAGTGTTCCAGTCCTCAGGTTATTTGCAAAGAATCTTGCTTTGAATGCAGGAATTGCTTTCGTAATACAAGATTTTTTAATTCCTTTATATTCAAATTTTATATTTGACATCGTTATTGGGTTATTCATCTTTGCATTAATATCATTTGCTTACTGGTTTTCCATTTTCAAAAAGAAAAATAAAAATTATGCACACTTTTCCTTACAAGTTTCTCTCGTTTGTATTATTCTTTCTATTATGGTTGGTGCTCTCAGTTCTGTGTCTAAAGCACTATCTTCTGACGATAGAGGCATTCTAGCATCAAATGTTGAATTTGTAGCAGATCTCCAGGATAATACTAACATATATAATGAGGATCTTCAATCTATAGGAAGGGATTTATCCAAAGTTTCAAGCCAATTTTCAGAGCTTCAAAGTAATCTTTCAACACTATCTGAACAGATATCTTCTCAACTTACAGATGATGGAAGCCCTATTGATGATGAGGAATTTTTAGATAAAATATCAAATTTAATCGAGGAAAAAAGTTTTAGCACAACCAATACTATAATTAGAGAAGATGACTCAGAAGAAGTAAAAGAATTAAGAAAAGATTTGGATATAGCTACTGAACTCCTTAAACAAGTTACATTAGCTAATGTTAACTTACAGAAAAGAGATGAAATAACACAAACAGATAATCTTGATTCGGATAGCATTGTCTATTATATAGGTTCACTGCAAAATGACATTAATGATCTTCGAAATTTTTCTTTACAATTACTTGCAAATTCAGCCTTAGCAGATACTAGATCAGAATTTAATACCTTTAAAAACGAAACGAAAAAGGATCTTGAGGATTTCAAAATATTTACTTCAAAAGAAATAGATGAAATCAAAACCTTAGCTAAAGAAATCCTAAATGATGGTCGTAAAGGGTCTGGAAAAGGAGATAATAACCTTTCAAGGGAGCTTAAGGACTTATCGAAGGCTATGGAAAAAAGTAATTCAAAAATTTCTAGTTCTCTAGATGAGGAATATCTTGAAGAGATAGTTGAAACATATCAGGAATTAGTAAAAAAAATCGATGATAGTTCTGTTAAAAATGATATTCAAGAAATTAAAGATGAAATAGCAAATTTGTCATCTATAAATAATGAATCATTAAGTTCTAACGAAAATATTGAAATTACATCCTCTGGTAATAATTCATCAATAGATAACTCTGCAGGACTATCTGAGCTTAAGTATTATATTGTTGAGTTAATGAAAGATCAAAATGAAATTAGACAAATAGTTAAAGATCTTAGAGAAATACTAGAGAAAGATTCGGAGAACTAATTCTAGTTTTTATTGATGCAAAAGCTATTTATTTTACTTATTCTATTTTCATCTTGTTCAAAAAATAATATAAAAAAAATTGAAGAGAATTATGATGGCCCACTTATTGAGATCAAAGATCTTAATACTTTTTTTACAGATTCTGCTCAAGTAAGATTTAAACTTAAATCAGAGCTGTATCAAGTTTTTGATGAGGGTGAGGAGATATATCCCAAAGGACTTTACATGGATATTTATTCAAGAAATAGTGATTTAATTACTGCAACATTTGAAGCTAACCATGTAATTAAATATGAAAATGAAAATTATTACAAGGCAACTGGCAATGTAGTTTTATTTAATATAGAAACTGGAGATGAGTTAAGAACGGAAGAATTATATTGGTATCCAAATGATGAAAAATTTTTAACAGAAAAATTCGTAACCATAAAAACAGGAGATGAAATTCATAGTGGTGAGGGGATGGAGTCTAATCAGGATTTTTCAAGTTATGAGATTATTGAACCTTCTGGTATTATTAATATTGATGAAAATTAAAATCTTCCTAATTGTTTTGACAGCTATATTTTTTTTGTTGGCCATAGTATTATCATATAAATATGGGTTTTGGAATTCATATTTTTTATATATGTTATCTTTTTTGTTTTTTTTCTTATATAAATTGAAATAGAAATGTTCATTATTGAGAATCAATATATTTTAATATTGGCTTGTCTTGGTTTTTCAGGTCTATTGTCTGGTTTAGAAATAGCTTATGTCTCAAGAGATAAGCTTAACTTTGAAATTAAATCTAACTCCAATAGTTTTTTTGGTAATATTTATAATATTTTGAATAAAAATAGCTCTGAGCTAATAGCCTCTCTTCAAATTGGAATAAATTTATCTTTAGTAGTCTATGGTATTATTATGGCCCAGACAGTTGAACCTTATTTAATTCAAAATTTACCAACAGTTATAAATAATGATTTGTCAGTTCTACTTGTCCAGACATTAATTTCAACTTTAATAGTATTAATTACGGCAGAGTATATACCTAAAAGTGTTTTTTTGATTAATCCTGATAAACTACTTACCACTTTTTCTATCCCTTTAATTGTTATTTATTTTGTATTAAACCCACTAGTCAAATTTATTCTTATAATATCCAGATTTTTAATTAAAGACGTTTTGAAACAAAACTATTCTGAGGATAAATTAGTTTTTAAAATAACAGATTTAAATGATTATGTGAAAAAAATTATAGTATCGGATAAAGAAATTCAGTCAAAAAATGTTACAGAGTTTTTTAATAATGCACTGAATTTAAAAGATGTAAAGG
>Ga0066378_10000960_pt1 | contig 11270 bp, 10 predicted proteins | sample Knorr_S23_td_DCM_FD_70947 | JGI IMG/M metagenome (GOLD analysis project Ga0066378, IMG submission 70947) | Marine microbial communities from Southern Atlantic Ocean transect - Knorr_S23_td_DCM_ad_71m_LV_A | ecosystem: Environmental > Aquatic > Marine > Oceanic | place: Southern Atlantic ocean...
TCCGTGCCTAATATTATAAGATACTGCATTTACTAAACCTGTAATCAAATTTGTCCTCATTGATGACATTTCATTACTTAATGGATTTGCTATCTTAATAAATTTTTTATTTGGGAAAAAAAACTCTTTATCTGGATTGCTAAGTGAATTAGACATGACTTCGTTAAAGCCAATTGAGGAAAAATAATTTTTCAGTCTATTAACATATTCTTCTTTATCGCTAAAAATAGTATTTAAATCACTTGTATAAGATAATTTATTTGGTATTTTGTCAAATCCATAAACTCTACCAAATTCCTCAGTTAAATCTATTGGTCTTTCAAGATCAGGTCTAAATGAAGGTATAATACATTTAAAATCATCTTTTTTATATGAAAAAGTAATATCTAATGCATTTAATGTTTTTTTTATAAAGTCATCATTCAATTCAACTCCAATTTGCTTTGAAACATTCTGTCTTTTGAAAGATATTTCTTTTTTAATGATTTCTTTTGGGTAAAAATCATTCTCTTCGATATTCAATAAGTTTTTTTCGGAAATATCAGAGATCAATGATAATGTTCTATTAATAACTGTATCGTGATCATCAAAATCAACACCTCTCTCAAATCTTTTTGAGGCATCAGTAGACAAACCCAAGCCCTTAGAGGATCTTCTAATACATATTGGTTCAAAATATGCACATTCAATCAAAATATTTTTTGTTGAATTAGTAACTTCTGTATCTTTACCACCCATTACACCTGCGATTGCAATTGGTATATCCGAATCACAAATTAAAAGGTTTTTATTATTTAATATTCTGTTTTTTCCATCGAGTGTTAAAAATTTCTCTTTAGATTTAGCTCTTCGAATGTTAATGTTTTTCGTTTTTAATTTATCAAAATCAAAAATATGAATTGGATGACCAAATTCTAATAAAATTAAATTAGATATATCTACGATTGAGTTTATAGATTGAATACCGTTCTTTTGTAATTTGTCTTTTAACCAAATTGGTGATTTTGAAACATTAATATCATTAACAATAACAGCAGAATATCTTGGACAATCATCCAAAGAATTAGAAGTAATAGTTAATTTTTTTGACTTATTTTTATTAAGATTATTAGATATTTTAGGAAGTTTTATTTTCTTATTAGTTAAAATAGATGTTTCCCTTGCGACACCTAAATAGGACATGCAATCAGGCCTATTTGGAGTAAGTTCAATATCTAAAGTTCTTGTTTTTTTATCTAAAGATGATTCAAGACCCAAAATAGTTAATTTTTCGCATAATTCATCATCAGAAAATGGGATTTCAATATATTCTTCTAACCAATCTATAGAAATAATCATTAAAACTGTCTCAAAAATTTAACATTTCCATTAAAAAATAAGCGAATATCATCAATTCCATATTTCAAAATTGCCATTCTTTCTATTCCCATACCCCAAGCATAGCCGGACCATATTTCAGGATCATAACCTACATTTTTTAAAACCTCAGGATCAACTAAACCACACCCTAATATTTCTAACCAACCAGTTTTTTTACACATGGAACAACCTTTACCATTGCACATCATACACGAAATATCAACTTCTGCACTTGGCTCTGTAAATGGAAAAAAGCTTGGTCGAAACCTAGCAACAACATTCTCACCGAAAAATTTTTTACAAAAATATTCAATAGTTCCTTTCATTTCTGAAAATGAAACATTTTTATTAATATAGAGGCCTTCTATTTGATGAAAAAGACAATAACTTCTAATGCTTATAGCTTCGTTTCTAAAAACTCTTCCAGGGCAAATTACTCTTATTGGGGGATCACTATTTTCCATTAAATGAATTTGAGTATTTGATGTATGAGTTCTTAAAACATCATTAGAATTAATATAAAAAGTATCTTGCATATCCCTTGCAGGATGATGTTTTGGAATGTTTAAAGCTTCAAAATTATGATAATCATCATCAATTTCAGGTCCATATGCAACAGAAAAACCTATTTGAGAAAAAATTGATTTTATTTCATCAATAGTTTTGGTAATTGGATGTTTAGATCCGTAGGAAATAAAATCACCAGGAAGTGTTAGGTCAATATTTTCATCTGAAGATTCTTTAGAATTAGAATTAAAAGATTTTTCTATTTTGTCAATAGATTCTGAAAATGATTTTTTTAAATCATTTATTTTTTTACCAAGTTTAGGCCTCTCAAACTGATCCGCTTCACCTAATTTAATAAATAATTCAGATAATTTTCCTTTTCGAGAAAGATATGTGTGTTTTATCTTATTTAATGAATCAATGTCATTGGGACTAATTGATTTAATACTATTATTAAATTCAGTCGTTAAACTATCAATTTCATTCTTTAATGTCATTTATTTTCAATTTAAGATTCTTTGACACTCTCAACAATCTTAGAAAAAGCATTAGGATGATTTACAGCTAACTCAGATAACATCTTTCTATCTAGTTGAATATTATTTTTAATTAAACTAGAAATAAATTTAGAATATGTTATTCCATTTATTCTGGCAGCAGCATTTATTCTTGCTATCCATAATGCTCTAAACTCAATTCTTCTTTTTCTTCTATCCCTATAATTATAAAGAAGACCCTTTTCAACAGCTTGTTTTGCAGTTCTGTATAGTTTACTACCAGCACCGTAATAACCTTTTGCTTGTTTTAAAATTTTTTTATGTTTCTTTTTTCTTGCTACAGAATTAGTTGCTCTTGGCATTTTAGACTCCTATTTTCCAATCATTGATTTTACTCGACCCGTATCAGCTTTACTTACTTCTGTTCCTTTTCTTAAGGACCTCTTTCTATTCATGCTTTTACCTTTAAGTAAGTGTGATTTATTAGCTTTATTTTTTTTTAACTTACCAGAAGCCGTTAATTTAAAACGCTTAGTAGCGCTACTTCTTGTTTTCATTTTTGGCATTATTGATCCCCTTTAGTTTATTTTGGTGACATAATAATAGAAATTCTTCTACCTTCAAGGTCACCTTTCTTTTCAATATCAGCAATCTCACTCAAAGATGAAGAAATTTTATTAAAAAGCTCTTCACCTAAATCTTGTCTCGTAATTTCTCTACCTCTATACATTACAGTAATTTTTACTTTACTTCCATCAGAAATAAATTTCTTTATTTGATTAACCTTGATTTCAAAATCATGATCACTGATTCGAGGACGAAATCTAACCTCTTTTATTTTAATAACATGCTGTTTTTTCTTATTTTCTTGATCTTTCTTTTTTTGATCATATTTCAGTTTACCAAAATCCATTATTTTACAAACAATTGGAGATGCTGTAGATGCTACCTCAACTAAATCCAAACCAGAATCTTCCGCTAATCTTATTGCCTCTGACTTTGAGACTATTCCTAATTGTTCTCCAGTTGCGCCAATCAACCTTACTTCTCTTGCTCTTATACTTTCATTAATATTTATATCAGTTATCTTTGCGATTTTTCGATTCTCCTTTTATTATTAACTTCATCAAGTAATTTTGACAACAATGAATCTAACTTCATTTCACCAATATTACCTCTAAATCTTTGTCTTATTGAAATTTCTTGTTTTTCAAACTCTTTCTCACCAACAATTAACATATAATTAATCTTACTCAATTCTGCATCTCTAATTTTTGCTCCAATTTTTTCAGATCTATTGTCAATTTTTACTCGAAGATTATTTTTATTTAATATTTTTAAAATTTGATATGCATAATCATTATATTTATCAGATATAGGTAAAATAATTGCTTGAACTGGTGCTAACCAAAGAGGTAGATCTCCACCAGTGTGCTCAAGATATACACCAATGAATCTTTCTAATGAGCCAAGTATTGCTCTGTGAATCATTATTGGCCTTTCATATTCTCCATTTTCAGCCACATATTTTAAATCAAATCTTTCTGGTAAATTAAAATCTAATTGAATAGTACTTAGCTGATGATATCTTCCTAAAGCGTCCTTAACTCTAAAATCAATTTTTGGACCATAAAAAGCACCTTCACCTTCTTCCTCTGTAAATTCAATTTTTTGGTCAGTAAGAATATCTCTTAAAATAGCTTCAGATTTGTCCCATAATTCTGGATCACCCAAAGCTTTATCAGGCTTTAAACTTAATTCAACTTTAAGATGGTCAAAACCAAATACATCAAAAACATGTTTAATCATACCTATATTAACCTTCATTTCTTCATATATTTGGTCTGATGTACAAAATATATGAGCATCATCTTGAGCAAAGCTTCTAACTCTAGTTAATCCTGATATAACACCTGCTTTTTCAAATCTATGCAACCTTCCAAAATCTGCAATTCTATAAGGTAAATCTCGGTAAGATCTTAATTCGGAAGAAAAAATAATTGTATGACCTGGGCAGTTCATAGGTTTTAAACTGTACTCTTTTTCACCAACCTTAACATGATATAAAAATTCTTGAAATAAATCCCAATGACCTGATTTTTTCCAAAGTTCAATATCAAATACTTGAGGAGTGATCACTTCTTTAAAGTTATTTTCATTATAAATTTCTCTAATAAATTTTTCTAATTCTCTATAAATGATAGTTCCTGAAGGCAAGAAAAAAGGACTTCCTGGTGACATAGAATCAAACATGAAAAAGCTTAAATTTTTGCCTAATTTTCTATGGTCTCTTTTCTTTGCTTCTTCGATGAATTGCAAATAAGATTTCAATTCTTTTTTATTAAAAAAAGATGTACCATAGATTCTATGTAGCATTTTATTTTTTTCATCACCTCTCCAATACGCTCCTGAAGTAGAAAGTAATTTAAAATTTTTGATCATACCAGTAGATTTGAGATGAGGACCTCTGCATAAATCAACAAAATCACCTTGGGTATAGGTAGTAATTTCCTGATCTTTGGGCAATTCATTTAAAATTTCAATTTTATAGGACTCGTTATTATTTTTGAATATTTTTAATGCATCATTTCTAGTAATCACATTTCGCTTAATTGGATAATTTTGATTTGACAATTCAATCATTTTCTTTTGAATGTTTTCTAAATCATTTTCAGTAAATGGATTTTCAACATCAAAATCATAAAAAAATCCATTTTCAATTGGCGGACCTATGGTCATTTTAGATTCTGGAAAAAGAAATTTTACTGCTTGTGCCATTAAATGAGCAGTACTATGTAAAAGAATCTCATGAGAGTCATGAGATTGTATTCTTATTAATTCAATTTTTGCATCTTCAATAATATTAGAGTTTAAATCTTTAATAGAATCATTTACTTTTATCGCTATTACGTCTGATATATCTTTGTATTTATCAGAAATGATATCAAGAAAAGATGATTTTGAGGAATAAGATTTTTGAGATAAATCTTGAAATGTAACTACAAAATTATTCATTAAATTAAAAATTAGTTATCAGATTTTAGACGCATAAAAATGATGTAAATAAAATAATCCTTGTTAATTAAATGAATGATCGTGTATTATGGTCATTAATTTATAAAAAAATTGCAACAAATGAGACAGGTATTTCAAATCAAATTATTTTATTAATATCAATTTATGAGAAATATGAGCTTCATCAGTTTTGATTATAAAAAAATAAACTCCAGAGTTAATATTTTGACCATCTTTATTTTTTAAATTCCAATTAAATGAGTAATGCCCTTTTTCAATAAATGCATTTTTAACATTTAATATTTTTTCACCTAAAATATTATAAATACTAATATTTACATCTGAAGATTTATTTAGAAAATAACTGATTTTAGTAGATGAATTAAATGGATTTGGATAATTTTTAATCAAAACATCCTCATGATCTTCATTATAACTTTCTAAACTTAATATATTATAAGATTCAATAGGACCATATGGGATTAATTCCTTTTCATTTAATAATCCATAATTAAGAGGATATTTTCTAACTTGGAAAAGAGGATTTCTTGATGGAGATTCATTATAATTTAGAATTCCTGAATTATTTACTGGATTAACATACTCCCAAACAATATTTTTATTATTATCAATTTCAAAGACTTTACCCTTAATTCCTTCACAAATTAAAATATTTCCATTGGAAAGTTGCTGAGACCCTGAAATCCCAGCTGAAAAAAAAGTATCAAAGCTACCTTCATTATAATCTATTTTTGATTTGATAGGTGAAAAAACTCCTGAAGAATCAATATCATATTTTCCATGTTCATTTAATGGAGTTTGAATTGTCTCAACAGTAGAATAATTTCTAAATCCCCCACCATTATTAAAAAATCTTATGATTCCTTTTTCTTCATCTATCCAGTGGGCATCATGAACAAAAAATAATTTTTGATCATCAAAATCACCCATGTCATACATTGCAGGATTACCCCATCTATATAAAATATCACCCCCCATTTCATAATTACCACCTTGGTGAGATGATGACTCAAAGTTTGTTGTGCTATGATCAATAATATAAATCTCATTTGAAAAAGGAGATGTTATTAAAATTTGATCTAAATATTCATTGTAATCTAATGAATTAAAATGTAACCAATCTCCAGTATGACCTTTATTAATATCAATTAATTGATAGTTTTCACTTACTGAATTAAAATTTTCTAAAGTATCACTAAAGTTTTGAACTACATGTTCAAAAACGTTCCATTTCCAAACTATTTCACCACTTATTGGATTTATTTCGATGATTTCTTCACCCCATAACTCTTCTAGTATATTACCATCATGATCAAAATGTAATTCAGGATCTCTTCCAAGTTGCAACATTCTTTCTAAATTTATTTTTTTCCAACAAATTGCTAAAATATTTCCATTTGGAAGTATTTCAATATCATGATGCAACATTTTATTCGAATTAGAAAGTTCATAATTCCAAATGATTTCACCATTCCATGATAATATTTCAATCCCTCCAGTTGAACCACCAACACCATCAAAATTTTCATTATTAAGAAAAATTGTCCTTACAAGATTACCATTAGGGAGTAGATAACTAATTAATGCATTATGTTCACTTTCCCACTCATGAACCTTTTCACCGTTATTATCAATGAGATAAGTTGTTTTAAGCGATATAGGATTTAATAATATATATCCATCTGAAACATTATCAGTTTTAGAAATCAAACCAACTGAATTTTGTTGAGGAAAAATTAAAACATTACAAAAAAGTATTGTCAGTATAATATTTTTCATAAAAAGTGGGCGATACTGGATTCGAACCGGTGACCTCTACGATGTCAACGTAGCACTCTAACCAACTGAGCTAATCGCCCAAATATTAAGTTTAATTTAAAAATATTATTTTATATTAAGAAAGTCTGGTTTATGAATTTCAAAATCTGACTTTGTTTTTCTTACGATAACAATATCAGCATCATTTGGCATATATTTTTCCATGTTTTTTGTAATACGTTCAAAATGCATAACAAATTTATACACTTCATCTTTTGTCATATATTTTGATTTGTTTTTAGAATTATCCATTTCAATAGCTGTTTTTTCTTGCAACCATCTATTTTCAAGAACTTTTTCGAAATTTGGAGATTTTATATAAATTTTTAAATCAAACAATCCAAAAAGATCTTGGTACTTATTATTTAATTGAGAATTTACCCAATTTATCCAAATACCATCTGGATCAGACTCTTTTTCAAGGTCATTAATTGGAGATTTTAAATTATCAAGAGGTTCTGGCTTTGCACCAAGACACCAGCCATCAAAAATAATTACATTTGGTGTTCCTTCAAATACTTTCCATCTTATTTTAGGAAGAAGATCATCAAATTTTTTTGAAAATTCTGGAATTAAGGTTGTTTTTTCTTTTGGTGATACTAAAGAATTAATTGTTTCTAAACCCAAAGAAACATCATGTGTTCCTGGAACACCTCTCGTTGCAAGCAAAGGGTGAACATCCTTAGAAAGTTTTGTTCTTTCTTTTTTGGATAAATATATATCATCGATTGAAAAAGATGCGACTTTTAAATTAAAGTGGTGATTTAATAAAAGCTTTATAAAATCAGATATTGTTGATTTTCCAGAACCTTGACCCCCAGAAATAGATAATTTAAAAACATGATTTTCTTTTAATTCTTTTTCAATAATTAATACAATTGGAATTATATTATTTATTAAAAAATTCTTATTTAATTCTTTTATATTTTTTTTGTCAGCTAATAATTGAAAATCATTTTTATTTAGCTCATAAATATCTACACAATGATTAAAATCAATTTTTTCTTTTATAAACATAAATCAAGTTATATTATTTGATATCCATAAAGTTTCATAAGGATTCATTTCTATTTTCCCATTAATAGATAAAATTTTATTTCTTGTAATTATGTCAAACCAATCCTCTGTTTCGATTAAATTGATACTATTAAGAGGGAATTTTATTACATCTTTAGTTATGTTTGAGACGCAAAAAATACTTTGTGTTCTTTCTAGATCTTGTCTCCACAAACCGTAAATTTTATTACCTAAGTTTAATGTGAATTGAGTAGAGTTTGGATGAAATGCTGGTTGGTTGATTCTAATTTTCAATAATTCATTAATTTTTTTATAAATTTTATAGTTTATTGAATCATTGTTCTTTAATAAATTAAATAACTGATGTTTATCCCACTGGTATCTATTTATAATTCTATTTTCACCACCTTTTTGAATTCCATCAATATTATTCTTTGTTCCCAACAAACTATGTATATAAATAGCAGGAACACCTTCAAAAGCAAACATAATTGCATGAGCACATATAAATCTTTCAAACAAAAATTCATCTTCACCCTCAAACGTACCTCTCATGCTATCATAAAAAGATATATTAATCTCATAGGGGGTTTTATCTCCCCACTGAGTAGTTCTATATGAAATTTTTCCATCAAATTTTTTCATTAACATTAATAGTTTTTCAATATTATCTTCATCTATATATCCTTCAATCGGTCTTAAACCAATCCCATCATGAGATGCAATAAAATTAAAATATGCATTTCCATTTTTAGCTGGTGGCATTGTCATTGACCACTTTCTTAATTCACTACTATCTCCATTCACAAGAGTATAAAGAATTAATGGGGCTAATGTAAAATTATATATCCAATGAGCTTCATCACCATTTCCAAAATATGTTAAATTTTCTTTATTTGGAATATTAGTTTCTGTAATTAAAACAGATCTTTTATCTAAATAATCTAATATCAACCTAAAAATTTTAATTAAATAATGTGCTTCAGGCCTATTAATGCAATTTGTATTTTCTTCTTTCCATATATATGCAACAGCATCAAGCCTAAAAATTTTAATATTCTTCTTAATATAAAAATTAAAGATATTTATAAACTCTATTAAAACATTAGGATTTTTAAAATCAAGATCAATTTGATCATGACTAAAAGTACACCAGACCTCTCTTTCGCCGCTTTTAGTCTTTACAGTTTGAAATAATTCTGATGTTCTAGGTCTTACAACTTGGGGAATGCCATCCCAATTATTTACATTTATAAAAAAATCAGAACCATGACCATCTTCGTTAATGAAATTTTCAAACCATTTACTTTTTTTTGATGCATGATTTAAGACCATGTCAATCATAACATTGTAATTAGTTGAAATTTTTGATAAATCATTCCAATCTCCCAAATTAGATGAAACTTGATAATAATCTTTTACAGAAAAACCTTTATCTGAACTTGATGGCATGAATGGTAAAATATGAATAGAGTTAATTAAAGGATTAAATTTTACAAGAAAATCATTTAAACTTTTTAATGGAACTTCTAAGTCGTCAATAATAGAATCTGCATATGTAATTAGGAAAATGTCTTTTTGATCCCAAATATTATTAATTTTTTCATTTTTACTAATATTTGTTGGATTCAAAATAGATAATATTTGAGATGAAATTTGATTTAAATCAAACTCATTTTTGTTATATACCTTCTCTAATAACAAAAGAAGTTTTTTGTTAAATTCATTTATACTCATATAAAAAAATCATTTTTTATTATCATTTTCAACAGCATCTATTAATTTTTCATAAATGAAAGGAATAGCACTTCTAACTCTACTCCAACTTGGCATCAATGCCATTTCCATTGGTTTTTCTAAGACTTGTTCACCAGCTTTAATGATATTCTCTGCAAAAAGTTCAACATTTTTCTCTTCTTTGTTAATATCAACATCTATATTATTCATAGAAGCATCATAGCTATATGTTGATATATAATCCAAAGCAGTTCTATAATAAGTTGCTTTTAATGCTCTTAGGGCATCATTATTAAAACCAATACCTTGAGAAGCAAGTTTTCTAATTAAAGTCTTACTTATATCAATTGACATTTTAGATAAACCTTTTTCAGGGTCATTAAAAGATATATCTTGATGTTTATGATCATACTTATCAGCAATATCTACTTGACAAACCATATTATTTGCAAAGTTTCTTTGTATTTCAGACAACATTCCAACTTCTAAACCCCAATCATATGGAATACGAACATCTCTAATTAATCTTCTTCTAAAGGAAAATTCTCCTGATAATGGGTAACGAAATGAAGCTAAAAAATCTAAAAAAGGAGAATAGTCTTTACTCATTTGTCTCAAAGCTTTAATCAAAGGGGTAACCAATAATCTTCCAACTCTTCCATTCATTTTTCCATCTGCTATTCGTGAATAATATCCTTTACAAAAATAAAAATTATATGCAGGGTTAGCAATTGGATAAAACAATCTTGCTAATAATTCTCTATCATATGTCAAAATATCACAATCGTGAAGAGCAACAGCTTCACAATTTTTTAAGCCATATATATATCCCATACAATACCAGACATTTCTTCCCTTTCCAGGGACAGATTCATCTAATCCATTTTCTTTGAGCAAATTGGAAACCGCTTTCATGTTTGGTCCATCATGCCATATAATTCTTACTTTTTGAGGAAGTTGACTAAAAAAGGTTTTAGCATGATTAAAATCATCTTCATTTGCATTATCTAAACCAATGGTTATTTGCTTAAGATATTGAACTTTTTTTAATTTATTAACTATATCTGGAAGAGCAGCTCCAGATAATTCTGAAAATAATGACGGTAAAATTAACTGCATAGGCCTTTGTTTAGAAAAATTCTCAAGCTCATTTTCAATATAATCTAGATTTTTGGTTCTAAAATTATGAAAAGTAGTAATTATACCATTTTGATGAAAATCTGACATAATGTATCCTTTAATTTATTTTTTTAATAGGTGGCATCATTTTTAAAACTTGCTCCCATCCTTTTGGAGCTT
>Ga0066378_10000963_pt1 | contig 11250 bp, 9 predicted proteins | sample Knorr_S23_td_DCM_FD_70947 | JGI IMG/M metagenome (GOLD analysis project Ga0066378, IMG submission 70947) | Marine microbial communities from Southern Atlantic Ocean transect - Knorr_S23_td_DCM_ad_71m_LV_A | ecosystem: Environmental > Aquatic > Marine > Oceanic | place: Southern Atlantic ocean...
GCGACCTCACCGTAGTGCAGGCGAAGTCCGTTCGGGGAGGGCTTGTTGTAGTAAGGGGTCACGACGAGGATCGCGTCGATCCCGACCTCGTCCGCATAGCCTGCGAGCTGGACGGTCTCAGCTGTGCTGTTTGTGCCGACCCCTGCCATCAGAGGTAGGCGTCCAGCGGCTTGCTCCGCTGCGAAGCGCATGAGCCTGCGCTGCTCGAACTCAGTGAGGGTGACGGACTCGCCGGTAGTGCCGCAGACGAGCAGCCCGTCCGTCCCCACCTCGGCGTGATAGTCGATCAAGGCGTCGAGCTGACGCAGGTCAAGCGTGCCGTCGCGGAAGGGCGTCGGCAGCGCGACGAAGCTCCCGTGCAGCGGGGAGTGGGGGCTCAAGAGACGGCCTCCTCGATCGCGGCTTTCATCTCGCGGACGGCGGCATCCACACCGACGGTGAGGGCCCGCGCGACGATCGCGTAGCCGATGTTGAGCTCTTGCACGTAAGGCAGGCGGGCGACGGGGCCGACGTTCTCAAGCGTAAGCCCATGCCCAGCGTTCACCCCTAGACCCAAGGCGTGAGCGCGCTCACAGGCTGCGTGCAGCCGCTCGAGCTCCTGCTCTACCTCCTCTGGTCCGGCGTTCGCATAGGTCCCTGTGTGGAGCTCGACGTAGGCGCAGCCAGCCTCCGCTGAGGCCTCAAGCGCGCTCTCCTCGGGGTCGACGAAGGCGCTCACGACCCCGCCTCGTGCGCTGAGGGTCGCGCTCACTTCACGGACTCGCTCGAGCTCAGCGTGGACGTTGAGCCCGCCCTCAGTCGTCAGCTCTTCTCGGCTCTCGGGGACGAGGCAGAAGAGCTCTGCGCCCGACTCGAGCGCGATCCCAACCATCTCGGGTGTTAGCGCGAGCTCGAGGTTCAGCGGCGTAGTGACCGCCTCCCGGAGCCTGCGAACGTCCTCATCTTGAATGTGACGTCGGTCAAAGCGCAGGTGGCAAGTGATCCCGTCTGCGCCGGCGGCTTCGCATGCGAGCGCCCAAGAGACGGGGTCGGGGAAGGCTTCGCGCCTAGCCTGACGCACGGTCGCGATGTGATCGACGTTGACGTGTAAGCGGACGGGGGGCATGCCTCGGCATCCTAAGGATCACGAAGTGTCGATCCAAAGAAGTCCTAATCTCAACGAGGACCTCAGGCGTTGGAGCGAGAGCGATAGGGGCCCGCTCAGCGTGTGACTCTGCTGGAGGATGTCGGCGCGCTCGCTGAGCCCGTATCCTCCCTCCGTGCGCATCATCTCAGGAGAGCACCGAGGCAGACGGATCGCTGCGCCCCCTGGGCGGGGGACGCGACCGATGCTGGACCGGGTGCGCGAGGCCGTCTTCTCGTCACTAGGCGAGCTCGTAGATGACGCCGCGGTGCTCGACCTCTTCTCTGGCTCTGGCAGCCTCGGCTTAGAGGCCTTGAGCCGCGGCGCGGCGCGCGCGCGCTTCGTCGAGCAGGGGCGTGAAGCCCTCAAGGCGCTCAAGGAGAACGTCGCGGCGCTCGGTCTGACCGAACGCGCGGAGGTCCTCTCCTGTGACGCCCTCTCCGAGCGCGCGCGCGTCGCGTCGCCTGGAGCCGACGGGCCTTGGGCTGACCTCGTCCTCTTAGACCCGCCCTATCCGATGATCGAGGGCGAGGAGCGCGCCGCAGTCTTGGAGCTCGTCGAGACCCTGCGAAGCGAGGTCCTCCGTGATGGGGGAGTGATCGTATTGCACGCCCCGAAGCGCGCGCTCAAAGCAGAGGAGTTCGGACCTGAGAGCAGGGTCGAAGAGCGGACCTACGGCAGCACCGCGATCTGGTACTTGAGCTGAGCCTCAGCGCTCAGTCTTCGCCGCGATCAGTCGGTCGGGAGAGGATGAACCAGACACCGAAGACGCCGATTGCGGCGACTAAGGCGCGGAGCCCGGTCCGTTCAGAAGGGATCCCGAAGAGGACCGCGTAGCCGATGAACAGGCTGGCGAGCGTCGAGCCGAGGAGCTTGATGCTTGGGCGCAGACCGTGACCCGCCCGGTACCGCACGACCTGAGCGCCGAAGATCGGGTTCGTGATGACCCAGCTGTAGAAGCGCTCTGAAGAGCGCGCGAAGCAGGCAGCAGCGAGCAACATGAAGGGGGTCGTTGGGAGGCCTGGGATTACGATCCCGACGGAGCCTAGGGCGACGAATGAGAGCCCCAACGAGAGCCAGAGCCCGCGGGTGATCGGGTTTCGTGAGACCTGAATCTCAGTGGGCTCTTCTCTCTCTGTGCTCATAAGGCTCCGGGGTCGTCCCGAGAGTGTGGGTTCCTATAGGGGGTCTATGTCACGCAATCTAGGGACTTCGTTGCAACCGGCGCCTCTCTTGCTGATCCTTCCAGGGCTGTGTTGGTTGAGCTCTCCATCCGGGACCTCGCGCTGTTCGAGGACGCGACCTTCTCCTTCGGGGGAGGGTTGAATTGCATCACTGGTGAGACAGGGGCTGGAAAGAGCCTCTTCATCGGCGCCTTGAAGCTCCTCCTTGGGGAGCGCCCCAAGGGCAAGCTCGTGCGCGAGGGCGCGCGAGAGGCCCGCGTTGAGGGCTTGTTTCAGTTCGGCGCTGGAGAGGTCCCGGCGAGGCTGCGGGAGCTCCTCACCGAGCACGCGCCAGAGATCCTTGAAGATCTCTCTGCCGATGAGGACCTAGAGCTCGTCTTGGTCAGGCGCTTGCGCGCCGACGGGAAGACTCAGGGAAAGCTCAACGGCCAGGTCGTCACGCAGCGCCTCCTTCGCACCCTCTCCAGCTCCCTCGTTGAGATCCACGGTCAGCACGAAGGCCAGAGCCTCTTCGAGGCGCGCGAACAGATCTCTCTGCTCGACGCCTACGGCGGACATGAGGAGCTCGTCGAGACCTACCGAGGGCTCAGGTCCGAGTGGGCTCGGCTCTCAGATGTGCTCACCTCTTTTGAGGAGGGCGCGCGTAGCCGCACAGACCGCCTCGACCTCGTCCGCTTCCAGCTCAGCGAGCTCGATGAGGCGGGGCTCTCTGTTGAGGCGGGCCGGGAACTCGGCGAAGAGCGAGAGCGCTTGCGTCACGCCGAGGACCTCACTCGCGAGGTCGGCGGCGCGCTTGAGGGGCTAGACGGCGAGGAGGGCTCTGCTCTCGCGCGCGTGCACTCTGCGCTGTCCGCGCTCGAGCGCTGGGAGGTGAAGATCGCAGACCTCGGCGAGCCCGCGGAGGCGCTGCGCGAGGCCTCCTTGCACCTGTCTGAGGCTTCAGAGTCACTCGCTCGCTTTCTAGGTGGAGTTGAGGTCTCCCCTGGCCGCCTCGAAGAGGTCGAGAGCAGGCTCGCGGGCTACGAGCGCCTCGCCAAGAAACATGGGACAGACCTCACAGGCCTCGTCGCCCTCCAGGCGCGGCTCGCAGAAGAGCTCGCAGAGCTCGAGGCTGGCGCGGGCAGCCCCGAAGAGCTCGAGCGAGAGGTGCGCGCCGCTGAGGCAAAGCTCGGCGAAGCCGCCGGCGCGTTGACGGAGCAGCGGCGCGCCCTTCGGCAGAAGCTCAAGGAGGCCGTGGAGGTCTCGCTCAAAGACCTCGGCCTCGAGCGCGCCGAGTTCGGCGTCTCTGTGGAGGAGCGCGGACAGCCCGCTGCGGACTCGCCCAACGTCAGCCCTTCGAGCACGGCTCGCTTCGGCCTAGACGGCGCGGATGAGGTCGCCTTTCAGTTGGCCGCGAACCCAGGCGAGGGGCTGAGCCCTCTCTCAGAGGTTGCCTCGGGAGGTGAGGCGGCGCGCATCCTCCTCGCCCTGCGCGGCGCCCTAGCAGCCCGGCAGACCATCCCGACTCTGATCTTTGATGAGATCGACTCAGGCGTCGGCGGACGCCTCGCGCCGCGGGTCGGGGCGCACCTGCGTGAGCTGGGAGAGCACCACCAGATCCTCTGTGTGACGCACCTCCCCGCCGTCGCTGCAGCCGCTCACCGCCACCTCAGGGTGGAGAAGCGCACTGAGGGGGGCAGGACGAGGACCTGGGTCCAGGAGCTCTCCGAGGGAGATAGGGTCTCAGAGGTCGCTGACATGATCAGCGGCGGAGCTGACGCTGACACGGCTCAGGCGGAGGCTCGCAGGCTCCTCCAGGAAGCCGTGGGATGAGCCCAGAGAGGGCGATCTCGATGTATGAACCTGGAGCGTGGGCAGCGCTCGCGCCCTTCAGCCCTTAGACTCTCCCCGTCATGAGTGATCCTGACACCGAGCGAGAGAGCATCGGAGAGCCGCTGCAGCTGAACCGAATCTTCATGGAGAAGATCTGGGGCGGGCGCGTGCTCGAAGAGACGCCGGGGATTGAGATCGAGGTCGAGGGCCCGGTCGGCGAGACCTGGGAGCTCGTTGATCGCGAGGACCACGTCTCCGTCATCAGAGGTGGAGGCTTCGCTGAGCGCTCTCTGCGCGGGCTGATGATGTCCTCTCCCGAAGCGATCTTGGGTAAGACCTCTCCGTCAGAGAGCGGTCACTTCCCTGTCATGATCAAGTACTTGTGCGCGACCAAGCCGCTCTCGGTGCAGGTGCACCCGGACAACAAGGCCGCTGAGCGGCTGGGCTTCAAGGGTGAGGGAAAGCACGAGTGCTGGTATGTCCTCGCGGCAGAGCCTGACAGCTTGATTTACCTCGGCTTGAAGGAGGGGGTAGATGCCTCGGAGTTCGTCGACGTAGCCGACACGAGCGGGGTTGTCGACCACCTGCAGCACTTTGAGGTGAAGGCAGGCGACTTCATCGATGTCCCCTCGGGCACGCTCCACTCCATCGGGGAAGGGGTCACCCTCGTCGAGGTGCAGGACAACGCAGACGTCACCTTTCGCCTCTACGACTGGGATCGCTCTGGCTTGAACGGTGAGCCGCGAGAGCTCCACAAGGAGCAGGCCTTAGTCTCCGTAGACTGGGACGCCCGCCCTGTCGGACCGACCCAGCCCGAGTTTCAGAGCTGTGGCGGCGGTAACCAATGCGCGCAGCTCATTGAGGCTGAGCGGTTCTCAGTGAGCCTCTACGACTTGGCGAGCTATCAAGGGTTCGACGCGAGTGAGCGCGCAGCGGCCTATGTGCTGATCGAAGGCCGGGCGCGGATCGTGGCGGGCGAGGAGCGCTGGTCGATGGAGGGCGGAGACACCTGGCTCGTGCCGGCCTCCTTCGGATCGCACCGGGTGATGCCCGAGGGCGAGCAGGCCAAGCTCCTGCGGGTTGAGACGAGGGGGTAGTTCGTGAGTCCTGCTAAGAAGAAACGCTCCGCCAAGCAGAAGCGCGAGCTGCGAGATCGTCAAGAGGCTGGCGCCCGAGCACACAGCGCGAGGCTCGCGAGAGGGCGCGGCAAGAAGAAGGCTGCGACTCGCCGGAAGGCGCAGGCTGGCAGCGGTCGCCCTGCGGCGCCGTCGGTCAGAGAGGACGGCATGGTCCGCCTCAACAAGTACCTCGCTGATCACGGGATTGCTTCACGCCGCAAGTGTGACGAGCTCATCTCCAGCGGGATGGTCCTCGTGGATGGAGAGCCGGTCGTCGAGCTCGGCACTCGCATCGACCCGACGACACAGACCGTCGAGGCGGGTGGGACTGTCCTCAAGCCTGAGGCGGCCCTGGAGAAGCGCTACTACCTCCTCAACAAGCCCAAGGGCGTCGTCTGTACGAACCAGCCACGTGAGCAGCGGCAGCGCGCCGTGGACCTCGTGAATGACAAGACGAAGGGCCGCATCTATACGGTCGGGCGCCTCGACGAGGAGAGCGAGGGGCTGATCCTCCTCACCAATGACGGAGACTTCGCGCACCGCGTGATGCACCCCTCCTTCGGGATCGAGAAGAGCTATCGCGTGAAGCTGCGCGGGCAGCTCGAAGGGGAGGCGCTAGAGCGAGTTCGCGCAGGCGTACAGCTCGCAGAGGGTAAGACCGGCGGCGCACGGGTCACCGTGCGGAAGCGTGGTCGGGACTTCACGCACGTCGTGGTCACCCTCCATGAGGGGATGAACCGAGAGATCCGGCGGGTCTTCGCGAAGGTCGGCTACAAGGTCATGAGCCTCGAGCGCTCGCGCATCGGAAACCTCACTGGTCGCGGCCTCCGCTCAGGCTGGTGGCGCCGCCTGAAGCCCACAGAGGTCAAGGATCTGCTCGCCGGCGCTCCCGCACAAGAGGAGCGCGACGCACCTCGTAGAAAGAGCAGCAGTCGAGGGGTAGGGAAGATCAAGGGCGGCAAGACGCGCGTGACGGCGAGCCGCCGTGGCGCAGCGCGGCCTTCTGGTGGCTATGGGACAAAGAACGCCAAGCCCAAGAAGAAGCACCTCGCGCCGAAGAAGGGGAAGAGGGGATGAGCGCGAGACGTTCAAAGCAGGCTGCCGCGAAGCCGACGAAGGCAGGCGCCGTTATCCATGAGCATCGCCTGAAGAACGGCCTCCGCGTCCTGATCGCAGAGCGTCACGATGACCCGGTCGTTGCCTCGATGGTCTTCTATGGGGTCGGATCGCGTCATGAGGCTGAGGGGGAGGCCGGGGTCTCCCACTTCCTCGAGCACATGATGTTCAAGGGGAGCGCGCGCTTCGGTAAGGGAGAGGTGGACCGAATCACCACTGTCCTCGGCGGGAGCAACAACGCGTTCACGACGCCTGACCACACCGCGTATTGGTTCGAGCTGGCCTCGGATCGCTGGGAGGTCGCGCTCGACATTGAGGCCGATCGCATGCAAGGGCTGACCCTCGACCCGCATGAGTTCGCATCAGAGAAGAAGGTCGTCCTCGAAGAGCTCTCAATGGGACAAGACGAGCCCTGGCGCCGGCTCACTCAGGCCGTGACAGAGGCGATGTTCAAGCGGCACTCGTACAGGCGCCCCGTGATCGGCTACGAGGACGTCTTGCGAGGGATGAGCATCGAGACCATGCGCGCCTACTACGAGCGTCACTATCACCCCGGGAACGCAGTCCTCGTGATCTGTGGTGACGTCAACCCGCGGCGTGCGCTCAAGGCCGCGCGGGAGCGCTTCGGCTCGATCCCCGCGGGGCCGAAGCCCTTGGAGAGCGCGGCCGGGCTTATCGCAGAGCCCGCCGGCGAACAGCGCGTCACAACGCACTGGGATGACTCGAGCCGCAGGCTCGTGATGGTCTGGCCGACAACGGTGGTCGGTTCGGATGAGGACTACGCCCTCGACGTGGTCACGGCGCTGCTCACCCACGGGCGCCTCTCTCGGCTCCAGGCGCGGCTCGTTCATGATGAGAAGCTCGCCGTGAGCGTCTCGGCTGCGAATGACGCCCGCGTGGACTCAGGCGTCTTCTGGCTCTACGCAGAGTGCGCTGACGGCGTCGATCCTCGTACGCTCGAGCGCGCGATCGACGATGAGCTCGCGCGCTTAGCTTGTGAGCGACTGCCACAGAGCGAGCTCCGCAGAGCGAAGAGGATCCTCGAGGCTTCCGACGCGCACGAGTCGGAGACGGTCAGCGACATCGCTGAGGAGCTCGGCGAGTTCGCGGTAGACGCGCACTGGCGCTTGGCTGTCGAAGGTGTCGAGCGTAACGAGGCCGTCACAGCGGTGGCAGTGAAGGAGGCGACCGCTCGCTTCCTTACGCCCTCCCGTCGAGTGATCGGCTGGTCGCTGCCCGAGGGGGAGCGCGTATGACGACTCAAGCGCGCCGCCCCAGCGGTGGAGTCCGACTCTCTGTCCCTGTCGAGCGCTACGAGCTTAAGTGTGGAGCCTCTCTCTTGGTCTCGCCCAGACCTGGCGCGCCGGTGACAGCGCTCGAGCTGCATCTCAAGGGAGGCCCATCTCTTGACCCCGCAGGCAAAGAGGGCACGGCCTACCTCACGAGCGCGCTCCTCTCGCAAGGTACGGAGAAGTGGTCTGAAGAGGAGCTCGCGGCCCAGCTTGAGCCTATGGGCGCGCAGATCATCGGCTCAGCCTCTGGCTTGGCGGCGCGGGTCGAGGGTAAGGAGTGGCGGTCTCTCGCCGCGATCTTGGCAGAGATGATCTTGAGGCCGACCTTCCCCACGGATCGCGTGAAGCTGCAGAAGCAGCGCCTGCAGCACCGGCTGCTCGTAGAGCGTGAGAACCCGCAAGCGCAGGCGCGCCTCGGCTTCCGGAACCTCATCTATGGTGACCACTGGATGGGTCGGGCGCCCTACGGCTCCCTCGAGACCGTCTCGAAGATCAACGCGCGGACGCTGCGTACGCACCACAGCCGCGCTTGGGTCAGCAACCGCGCAACGATCGCTGTTTGTGGTGACGTGGAGGGGCCGGCTGTGAAGCGCCTCTTTGACCGGCTCCTCAAGGGGTGGGCGCCCGGCAAGCTGCTGCAACCTCGCAAGCCGAAGTTCCCTAAGCGCGGGGTGCGCGTCTCCTTGCATGAGGCCAAGCGCCGACAGGCGCACCTCTTCCTCGGTCACCTCGGGGTCCGGCGCTCAGACCCGGACTATCCCGCGCTCGTCGTCCTGGATCATGTCCTAGGTACGGGGCCGGGCTTCACGAACCGGATCGCCCGGCGCCTGCGTGACCAGCTCGGGCTCGCATACACGGTCCACGCGAGCATCTCATCCTCTGCGGGCGTCAGCCCAGGGATGTTCACCGCTTACATCGGGACGAGCCCTGAGAACGTCGAGACCGCCATCGGAGGCTTCCTCGACGAGATGGAGCGCATACAAACAGAGCCCGTCACCGAGGCCGAGCTAGACCTCGTCAAGGGCTACCTGATCGGCTCCTTCCCGATGGGCTACGAGCGCGCCGCGCGCAGAGCCTCCTACCTGATCGCCTCTCACATCCACGCCTTCCCGGATGACTACCTCGAGACGCTCCCGCGCGCCTTTGAGGAGGTGACGCCAGCTGACATTCAGCGGGCGGCGAAGAAGCATTTGCACCCCCAGGCGTGCTGCCTCTCTGCCTCTGGGCCAGTGAAGCGCGCGACCTTGAAGGCTGCGCTGCGTCGCTAGATCGGGCGAGCCCCGCGGAGCAAAGGTGAGGTATGTGCAGGCCTCGACCGATATGCTTGGGATTCGCGAGAACCCGACGCATACACCGAGATCATGCCCTCCAGACTCTCACGCTTCTCTGCCCCCCTTGGGCTTTGTTTCGCTCTCTCCCTTTGCTCATGCTCGGGAGAGCCTGCGCGACAGCCCGCTGACCAGGGCGGGTCAAGCTCACCGGCAGAGCTCCCTCAGGCGATTGAGGTGCCCAAGCCGAGCGAGCCTGTCGTCCACCTTGAGACGGTAGAGGACCTCTCCGAGGAGATCGCGGACTGGCTGCTCGACTTCTCAGACAAGCTGCGCCGCCGCGACCTCTCTGCCGCCTCAGAGTGGCTGCGGGAGGACTTCGCAGGGCACTCGATCGCCGGATTGAGCGTGGCTCGGGAGACCGCGCTTGAGCTCGATGCGGTCCGCATGGAGTACGACGTCTCCGAGCTCGAGGTCGTCGGGAGAGGAGACTTCCTCGACGGGATCGAGGAGCACATCGGGGCCTGGGAGACCATGGACTCTGTGATCTGGAAGACCAAGGGTGCTGAGTTTCAGAGCGGCCGCGAGCGCTGGGGGAAGATCAAGGTGTGGATGCGTTACATCGGTACCCACGCCAGCGGCGGGCGCGCCTCTCTCTCGGGCTATGCATATCTGCTCGTCCGAAAAGAGCGCGCGAAGTGGGGGATCGAACAATTTGAACTGACCTCGCTGCAGCTAGAGCGTCGCGAGGGGCCGATCTTCACGAACGTGGCGACCTCTACGGGTGTCGCTCACCAAGGTCTGCGCTTCGGCCAGCCTGGAAACCAGAGCTACGCTTGGAACGGCTCGGCGTCTGCTGACGTGAACGGTGACGGCCTGTGGGATGTCTTCCACCCGAGCGACGGCCGGAACTTCCTCTACATCGCGACGCCTGAAGGGACCTTTGTTGAGGAGGCCGAGGCTCGCGGCGTGCTACAGCCGGACATGGGGACCGGCGCGGTCTTCTTCGACTTCGACAACGACGGCGACCAAGACCTCTTCGTCGCGCATGAGGGGTGGCTGACAGATGAGGGCGAGCTGCGCGGGCAGACCTCGAAGCTGTATCTGAACGACGGTGAAGGCGTCTTCGCGCTGGTCACGGATGACATCGGCTTGGAGGTCCCGCTGGTCGGCTACTCTGCGACGACCTTCGACTACGACATGGACGGCTGGCTGGACGTCTACGTGTGCGGCTACGGGCGCCTCGAAGCGGAGCACAACAACTCGTGGATTGACGCGACAAACGGCAAGCCCAACGGTCTCTTCCGGAACATCAAGGGCGAGCGCTTTGAGGAGGTCGCGGAGCAGGCAGGCGTTCAGGCTGGTTACTGGTCTTACGCCTCAGCCGCAGCGGACTATGACCTCGACGGTGACCTCGACCTCTACGTCGCGAACGACTATGGCCTGAACCGCTTCTACCGCAACGAGGGTGACGGCACCTTCGCCGAGGTGGCTGAAGAGCTCGGCCTCTTGGACCGCGGCAATGGCATGGGTGTGTCCTTTGGCGACCTCAACAATGACGGCCTCTTGGACATCTACGTCGCCAACATGTCTTCCACGGCGGGCAACCGCATCTTGGATCGCCTCAAGGATGAGGTCGACGCTGAGACCTTCGAGATGCTGAAGAAGACGGCTGCAGGAAACACGATCTTCATTCGCTCCGGGGACGGCTTTGAGGCGCTGCCGCTTGAGGCCGGCGGGGTGAACGCGAGCTGGGCGTGGGCGCCGATCCTCTGCGACTTCGACCTAGACGGTCGGACGGACATCTTTGTCACGAACGGTTTCGTGACAGGAGAGCTCGCGCACGACACATGAAGCACCCTCTGGCGCCACGTGGTGGCGTCCACAGCAGAGTGTGAGACCGACGGCGTGTTTGAGAGGCAGCAGGTCGGGAGCGACGCGTACGTCTCCAGGCACATGCGCCAGATGTCGGAGGGAGGCCGCAGCTTCAGCGGGAACGAGCGTGACAAGCTCTTCATCAACCGCGGCGACGGCACCTTCGCAGACTGCTCGGACCTCTCTGGTTGTGACGACCCGAACGATGGTCGCGGTGTCATCGCCGCAGACTTCGATGATGACGGAGACGTCGACATGTTCATCCACCACACCCAGCGTGAGCGCCACACCCTGCAGCGCAACGAGCTGGGTCAGGGCGGCGGCTTCATCAAGGTGCGCTTGCGGGCGACCACCGCTCAATACGAGGCCATCGGAGCGACCGTAGTCGTGCACGGACCTCACGGGCCCGTAGCGGATGTCTTGAGCAGGGGCGCAGGCTTCGTGTCGTGCCAAGCTCCAGAG
>Ga0066378_10000968_pt1 | contig 11215 bp, 11 predicted proteins | sample Knorr_S23_td_DCM_FD_70947 | JGI IMG/M metagenome (GOLD analysis project Ga0066378, IMG submission 70947) | Marine microbial communities from Southern Atlantic Ocean transect - Knorr_S23_td_DCM_ad_71m_LV_A | ecosystem: Environmental > Aquatic > Marine > Oceanic | place: Southern Atlantic ocean...
GCACACCAAATATCAGATCCATGGATACGGATGGAATTGATTTTAATAGCGTAAAACATTGCTCAAGTTGTGACGGCTGGTGACTCCGTTCCAATAGCGTTAACTTATCCATATCAAACGACTGCCCACCAAGGCTGACTCGATTGACTCCGTACTCCTGAAAGAGTGCCACGCTTTCTTCGTCAATATCTTCCGGATTGGCCTCGATCGTATATTCGCCTTCGGTGACCATCGGAAACCAGTACGCAATCAGGTCAAATAACCGACGCAACTCGTCAGGATGGAGCTGGGTAGGTGTTCCGCCACCAAGAAACACTGTCTCCATTTCCTGAGGTGCTCCCAGCGTTTCCAGCTCCATTTGTAAAGCCTGCAAATAAGAAGCATGTAAATCGTCACGGCCAGCGATGACAGTGAAGTTGCAATAGCCGCAGCGATGGCGGCAAAAGGGAACATGAATGTATGCGGAACGCGGAACCGGCATGGTCATCGGTGATAACGAACCTTCTACAACCACAAATGCAAACGTTCGGCCAGAGAATCAGGGATCGCCGCATTCACTAGTTTCTTAACCTGATGGTAGTTATAGCGAGTACTAAAGTGGGAAGCGATGATTAATTCATTTTCGAATTTTTCAGCACGATCGATAAAGTCGTGCAGATGCATGTGCCCGTTCTTGCGAATTTTATCCTGACTGTGATCGTCCGAAACGAAGGTCATTTCAGTGATCAAGATTTTACATTGGTACAACGCTGGAGTGAGATCAAGCCCTTCCACACGTGTATCTCCTGTATAACCCAGCAATGGGATACGGACTTCATGAGATACTTCTGTACCGCTCTGACGAACATCTCTGATCTGTTCCCCGGTTAACTCTGCAAACTCAGGTTTGAGTTTATTGCGACGCTGCCAAACCAAATAGCTTAGCGAAGGTACGGTATGACGAGTTTCGCCAACAGTTACCACCATCTCGCGGTTCAGTTGAATTTCATCTCCGGGTTTTACTCCGATTAAATCACAAGGTAAACGCCCGCGATCCAACTTCGTAAATGCCTGAAGAATGGAGTGAACTGTTTCCACCGCGTGCGCTGGTAGATAGATTTTAGGGGGATCCATTTTCATCATGCGTCGCCTGGCCACATACACGGGCAAGGCAACAATATGATCCATATGGCAATGGGTGACAAACCAGTTAGGGGTACCCATAAAATCCCAGGGGTGAGCTCCCAGATCGAAGCCCAACTTCAACTCAGGAATCCTCCAGTAACTCTGGACCGCAGCGCGCGAAAATCCTTCGATCGTAAGATCGCCATGCGTTAACGTCTTGACGGGTAGATTTTTCACCGGCCGGCCTCTGATTCAATCCTGCATTCAAGTACTGAATTATGAATACGAATACCTAATCCTTCCAGCCTAATTCGCTTTTCAATTCCTTCGGAAGGTCGAAGTCCGGGGAACGTTAAGTCGCTACCGCATTTTTGTCGGCATATCGCTCAGCACAGGCTTTTTGTGATCGTATTCCTCAACATTGGAAATATCAATGTCCGGACGAAAGCGTTGGCCGGCGGTCACCCAGATATCGCCTCCAACATTGTCTTGTACCGCATCCACCCCATGATGCCGAACCAATTCAAGAATCGATAAAAACATCCCAATGATGGCAGTCTTATGCATACCCATTTGAAAAAATTGCGACAAAGTTACGCGACCTTCTTTCACAATTCGCCGATGGATCTGCCGCATATACACGTGGATAGGAGTATCGTCAAAAATCACTGTTTCCTCGGGTGCTACCTGAATATCCTTGAGAATTCTCCCCATAGCACTCACCAAATCCCACAATTCCACGTCCTGGATTGGCTGTTGTGCCATGTCAATTTTGCGTGGCGGAAGATCGTTGGTTTGTCGTCGATGACGCTGCCCCCAACCTCGAGCACGAGTTTCCAGCATCATGGCCGCATCGCGATATTGCTTATACTCCAGCAACCTCTTCACCAGTTCATCGCGAGGGTCTTCGACTTCCGGTTCTGGCTCTTCTACACGAGGCAGAACCAGACGAGACTTTATCTCGGTCAAAGTACTGGCCAGATCCAGAAAATCACCGACAGCATCAATGCTTAGTTGCTCCATAATATCCAGAAATTCCAGATACTGATCAAGCACTTCGGCAATGGGGATATCTGCGACCTCTAATTCATGTTTGCGCACCAGATATAGCAGTAAATCCAAGGGTCCTCTGAATATATTCAGTTCCACTCGGAAATCTTCTTCTACTTGTGACACTACGCAAAGACTCTTGCAACAATATGGGGTTCCAATCAGATCCACCGATCTGCTTCAGTTGCCGCCAATCGTACTCATTATCGGAACCTGTTTCCTAGCCCAATTAAGTTTTGAGTACGCCAAAAAAGGATCAATTCGTATTGCTTTGTTGATCCACAACGCGTAATGTGCAATCAAGAGCAGGCGATTCATTCTCACCTCGACTTTCCCTCCCCCCATAGTTACTCTGCTCTCCCACCTCCCATGGAAACAATCGAACTCGCCGTAAGGATGACGTTCGGGATTCCATCACAGGCAATTTAGCCTGAGCTAACTTTAACTATGTAATTCAGAAAACTCGTTACCATTCCGAATGTATTCGGTTCCGGGAATGAGTACCGTTACCGTGACTTCCTGCTTTAGGCAAAGGTATATGTGTGATGATTGAAATAAAACACGCTACAACTCATGATGTTTTGTATCGGCTGGATGACGACACTTTACAAGAAGCTCATTTAGATAACGCTAAGATCGCCGGAGCGGATTTAGCTAATCTGGATTTACGAGGCGTCACCTTTCGTAATGCCGATTTACGGGAAGTGAATTTTTCTGGGGCCAATCTACAGGGGGCAATTCTTAAGAATGCTGACCTCAGTCGGGCTAACTTCGAGAATGCCAATCTGCAGCAAATAGACCTCACCAATGCCTTTCTGGATGATGCAATCTTCACGGAAGCTGATCTATCTCATGCCATTTTACGTTACAGCAAAATGACCAATGCTGACTGTAAAGGGGCTACATTTATTCGAGCAGATATTAGTCTGGCAGATCTGACACGTGTCAATTGTAATGATGCGAACATGGCCCACTGTGATCTACGAGGTACAAATCTTGCCGGTGCCAACCTAAATGGTGCAAACTTAACCGGTGCCAATATGCTCGACTCGAAAATGGTCGATGTGAAAATGGCCGGAGTACATATGGAAAACGCCATCGGGCCACATGGACAGTTAGTGCCAACACATCGGGAAGTTATCAGGTCGTCTCGCTGGTGGGAGTTTTGGAAACGCTAAGAAGCTAATTCCGGCATCACATACGGGCCTCTGGGAATCACTGCTACCGTCGCTTGGGGCCCATGTTTTTCCAACGCCTGAGCGACAGCAATCTCCACGCTCTCTGCACTCTCTACAAACAGTCGATTGATTGTCTCGGCGGGAAGCCCATCGGTGACCACCTTGACTTCAGCCTTTTTCAAAACCTTGGCTAACATCTCTAGTTGCCACTGATCCATAACAAAGTAGTCCGGTGACATGATCGCCTGCATGAAATCGTCGATGTCGCTGTGTCGCTCAAACAAACTGGCAAATTCTTTGCTGCCAATCCCTTCACTCATACTAGCAGCCACAATAATCGTACCGCCTGGCTTCACGATAGGCACGGCAGCCATCATGCCCTTTACACTTTGGTAAAACGTCGTATCCAGTGGATAGCCTGCCGATGAAGTGATGACGATGTCATAAGGATGCTTAACCCGGTCAATCACAATGTCCCGACAAAACGCTGCTCCTTCTTCAAAGGCGTAGATCTGATCACCGGCGACAAATTTTAATGGACGCCGATAAGCATCGATGACCACGTTGACAATAAAGTTGCATCCAGCCCGGTTGGCAATCCAGGTGTTTTCACTGTGGACTGGATTTCCTGACAATTGCCCGGTCGCAGCATTGGGGTGCTCCAGAAATCGAGGACTATGCCACTCCCGAATCGTTTCAAGGCCAGCAATTCCAGGGCAAATCAATTTACGGCCGCCTGAAAACCCTGCCATGAAGTGAGGCTCAATCAACCCCACTGTGATCTTCATTTCCGCTTCCATATAGTGAGTATTAATCCACATCGGGACACCACGCGGCGACTTACCGAGATAGACTAGCTGCTTTCGGTCCTGAGCATCGTGATTGAGAATCGTATATTTCGCCGCGATATCTTCACCCACCATTTCCACGATTTCTTCCGGCCGACTGGCACGATGTAATCCTGTGGCAATCAAGATCTTGATACTGGATGGGTCCATGCCACCAGCCAATAGAGTCTCTAATATCGGCTCAAGAATTTGCTGATTGGGAACCGGGCGGGTGATATCACAGATCACGATACAAGCAGAAGACCGCCCCTGAATGATTTCACTCAGAGGCGGTGCATGATTTGGGTGCTTTAAAACTTCCTGTAACGCTTGACGATCTGTCAGGTCAGGTTGTTGAGCAATAGGAGTGGCTGATTGATAAGCTAAGGTTTTGACATCCAGATGGTCCGGCAGGGAAATCTCCAATCCCTCCTTCCCATAATCGAGACGGACGTCCATTGCCCCACTTATTCTTCAGCTGAACCGGCTTCGACAGCAGTGTCTTCTTCGACCTGTTTCACCTTCTTCTTACGCTTCAGGGAAACTTTTTGAACACGTACTTTAGGAAGACCAAAAGGAGAGTCGCCTGTATTCCAGCGTTCTTCTTCGGCCAGTTGCTTCAGGCGTTCAACACGTGTTAGTACATTTCGACTTTGAATCGCACCACGTGAAATCTTCAAACTTTTATCAATCGTCATTATTTAAACTCCAAGTTCCTACTGGAGAGCACAATATCGTTGTTGGAATTCCTCAGTATAGAACCCGTTCTGTGGTTCATCAACCGCTAAAAGAGAGGTCGCAAGACGATTCTCGGCAGTTTTATCAACGCAAAACGACTGTTTTTATAGTTTTTTCTCTCAAACCGTCACAGATTCGACACCGCTGATCATCTGCAAGAACTTGCCCATGGAATTCGGACGATCGTTGGGATTGACGGACATACAAACCATAATGGCCTCGGCTAGTTTAGGATGCAATTTCGGCTTGTATTCAAGAATCGGAGTCGGTTCCAGAGTGTCATGGCTTAAAGCGGCTAGTCCCGATGCATCGGTGGATGGCCAGGGAAGCTCAAATGTCAGTAGTTGGTAAAAGGATACTCCCATCGCAAAAATATCCACGCGTTTGTCTGTCTTACGACGTCGCACAATTTCGGGAGCCATATAAAACGGAGTCCCAGTGCGATTGCCCGGCTGATGGAATGGTGGTTCATCCGGTAACGTCAAACCAAAATCAATTAGCTTCAACGAAGAGCAGTCCGGCGCTGCAATAAAATTCCTAGGACAAACATCGCGATGAATGAAGCCGGCATCATGGACAGCACCTAAAGCCTGGGCAAACTGACGAATGAGTTCCAGCCGTTTGCCTTCTAACATGGAATCCCGGTCGTAGATCATGGCATGCAGGCCACTCCCTTTGAGATACTCCATGACCAGATAATTACGCTTGTCTGTCCCAATGCCGTATTCATACGTCTTGACGACATTAGGGTGCTCAATCTGAGTGGCGATCTTACCTTCGGATGGTTTTTTGAGAGTCTTAAACCGCTGTTCGAAGAGAGCGGTCTTCTGAGAGTCAGCGATCTTTAGACCGACGATACGATCCGTGTCTCGGTCCCGAGCCATAAAAAACTGGGACATGGTACCGGAAACTGCTGCGCGAACAAATTCAAATCGCTTTTCGATATTGACGTTTTTGCGAAAAACGATCTGGCGGCTGTCCCCTGTTCGTTTGCCACCAACGAGTGCTTTGACGTTGTCAAATAAACCCATGAGGCTATCCCTGTTCAATCAGCCTGAAAATAATCTTCCGTTGCGTTTCCCTGACTTCCATTCCCCAATCGCCAATCAGGTTCCCGACTTATTTACCACAGTAGTCAATAGTGCGAGCGATTTCGCTCTTTAATTTTCCACGTGCGACAATTCGGTCCACATAACCGTGCTCAAGCAAAAACTCGCTGGTTTGAAAACCTTCGGGTAGCTCGATTCGAATGGTCGCCTTGATAGTTCGCGGTCCTGCAAAACCAATCAGTGCTTTAGGCTCAGCGAAACAAACATCGCCTAATGCTGCAAAGCTGGCTGCTACACCGCCCATGGTTGGATTGGTGAGCACGGAGATAAAGAATCCACCCTGCTGGTCATATCTGGCCAATGCGGCAGAAACTTTCGCCATCTGCATTAAAGAGAGAATCCCTTCGTGCATTCGAGCTCCACCACCGGAACCGCTGATAATAATCAACGGCAAATCCTGTTCTGTGGCCCGTTCGATCAGCCGTGTCAGGCGTTCGCCGACAACCGACCCCATACTTCCCATTATGAAAGCTGAATCTGTGACGCCAATTGCCACACGTCGAGCGCGAATCATACCGCATCCGGTAAGGGCAGCATCCCGCAGCCCAGTCCGTTTTTGTTCCGCGACAATCCGATCTGCATACGACTTACGATCCTTGAATTCAAGCGGATCGGTCGGCATTAATTCTGCATCCCATTCCTCAAACGTCCCCTCGTCTAATACCTGACGAATACGTTCCTGACCGGATACATAGAAGTGATAACCGCATTCGGGGCAGGTGCCAAGGAGTTCATCCGCAGTTTTCTTATAAATTGTCTGCTGACAACCGGGGCACTTTACCCAAAGTCCTTCGGGTACGCCACGTTTCGTTCGTTTTTCAGTTTCCGTTGAGCTAGCCATTTAATATACAGTGTGCGGACAACTTATCTTTTTAAGTAGTAATAAGGTGCCTGTTATTATGGTCTAAATATATAATTCTTCGACCTCAAAAAGGTAATGAATTACCCTATCCTGACACAAGATTAATGCCTTACTCCTTCCCGTTTTAAGCTGGATTTACCTTCTCGGCAACCCAAAACCACCGTTGTCAGGGAGATTACTGCTCGGCAGCGGCCACTAGATCTGCTACGGCCTGCGTATAACATTCCTGCTTAAATATCGCCGAACCAGCCACAAACCAGGTCGCTCCGGCTGCAAAACAATCTGAAATCGTTTCCACATTGATGCCACCGTCCACTTCCAGAATGAAATCAAGCTCCTGATTTCGACGAATTTCAACCAATTGCTGAAATTTCTCCAGGGCAATGGAATTAAACTTTTGTCCACCAAAGCCGGCATTGACGCTCATACAAAGCACCAGGTCGCAAAGATCCAAATCGGGCAGAATGGACTCCAGAGGCGTATCCGGGTTGAGGGCCACTCCCGTGGCAACACCTAAATCTCGAATCTGTCGCAAAGTTCCTCTTAAATCGGAGCAGGCTTCTATATGGACCGTGATGAGATCGGAGCCTGCTGCGGCAAACTGTTCAACGTATCGTGAAGGCTCTTGGATCATCAGATGGACATCCAAAGGCAAATCTGTGTGACGTGCCAGACCTTCCACAATCGGCATTCCATAGGTCATATTGGGAACAAATGCACCATCCATGACATCTAAATGCAAGGCCTGTACTCCCGCTTTCTCCAGCAAGTCTAATTCACCACGTAAGTCACCAAAATCACAAAGTAACAATGAAGGTAAGATGAGAGGCGAAGCATCTTTGATGGCTAATATCTTTTCACGCGGAGACATAAAAACCTGATTGCCTTTTCTTTAACTACCACTGATGGTCGAGGATTAGTGCTTGTGGAAGATCTTCAATGTCCTCCAGCCCAAACACCTGCAGAAAACGATCCGTTGTAAAGTAAATTGTCTTACGTGGCTTCTCTTCAGTTCGCTCAAGCCTTAACATATGTCGGCGAACAAGCTGAGATAGAACCGAACCACTGGACTGATCTCGCATGGCATCAATTTCCTGTCGGCTGATTCCCTGATTGTAAGCCACAACTGCCAATACATCGATTGCCACTTGAGACAATTTCGTCTCGCGAACTGTTCCATAGAAACGCTCGCGAAGTCCATCGTACTGGTCGCGCAGAGCCATCACATAGCCAGCATCCTGACGTCGAATTTCGTAAACGGATCCTGCATCTTGATAAGCACAATTAAGATCAGATATCAGGTCATCGATTTCCTGGACCGACACACCACGCATCATTTTGGCAACCTGCGCGGCAATTAAAGGCTGCCCATTAGGGTCTCCGACAAACAGCATCGCTTCCAAAATTGATTTAGGAGATAACTCAGCCTCTTCCTCTGCACTCACAGCAACTGTAATGGGCTCAGGAATCACCGGGGCTTCCTCTGATACAACGGAAGGTTCGGTTTCGGTGGATGCAGAGTAAGGGTCGTCCCCGGCATGTATTAATTCGGCATAAGCCCCACTTAATTCATCCAGCGACGTGCCTTCATCACCCTCAGGGCGATAGAATTCACTCAGACCCATCTGCTCCGGATCCACTGGAACGGCTCTTGGAACCCGAACCGGGTGATCATTTTGCTTCTGCTCATCTTTCATGAGCGTAACTATACGAAGAATTGATGGGGTAAGGGAAGACGGGTAAACCATCTGACAATGATCTATTCAGTCATATACAAAACAAAATGTGACATGTTCCAATGATCTTTTAAATCATTGTTACATGTCACATTAAATTTTTGGCTAAATGGTTGAATGCTTAACCATTCTTGGTTCAGCCTAACATAATAATGCGATATGGGAATTGAAGGCCCCATTTTCGTTGATTATTAGTGCTCGTGACTGTGACCGCCGCCTTGGAATAATGCAAACTCTGCATCCGATTCATCACCATTAGGGCAGACAACGCCAACAAACTTAGCAGGTTCGACTGAAATATCAATCAATACGATATATCGATTATAGATACCTCTTCCAGCTGCCCCGTGAAATGGAGCATCGGTTAGATTAGTAAAAATTCCATCCCCACACAAAGAGCATAAGTCACCAACACCAAAAGCAATTAAAACAGAAGTAGCTTCTCCTCCAACTGCAATATTATTTTCACCATTCGTTCCTGCTATCCATCGTGCCATTGGTACCGCAGTACCAGCTGCCAGCGATACGTGAAAACCGCGTCCGTTGTTAGCAGTAGCACCGGCTTCTGGCATTTCAAAAGCATCACCAGGAATCTCAATTTCATCAATGCTTCCTACTTGAGCCTTCGTTGTTCCATCGGGAGCAAAGATATCCAACGTGTGAGGGCCATCACCTTCCGCATTCCCTTTCGCATCCACATATCGGATCTCGCCGATGCCGGCATCAAGCAACGGTTCTGGATCAAGTTCCACGACCTCTAATTTAGCAGCTAAAGAGGCACTAACGATATCCAGCATCTCTGGAGCGGAGACATCTACAGCATGCGTATCAGGAGCTTCCGCTGTTGGTGTGGTTGGAGTTCCGGCAATCAAAGAATCCAGTTGACCCGGCAATGCACTTTCAGTAGACGCATAAACGTTAACAGCATTCTTTATAGCTTGCATTGTGTGTACGGAAGTTCCAGTCGCGGCTTTAGTCGAGAGGCCTCCATAGTTGGTAATAATAGCACCACCGACAATTGCCAACATGGCAACGACCATCAGTACTTCTAGTAGTGTAAAACCTAGTTGTTTACGATTTGTATATTTCATTTTATTTCTTTTATCTAAAAGAGAAGTTTACTAGTAACTCAATTGGCATTCCAAAAGAAATCCATAGAGTCTGCAATTAGCTGGCAGCCTAATGCTCCCAGAGATGTGATTTGATGACGTTTGTCACAAACGATGGGTTTATGACGACTGCAACAAAACCGATGGCGGGCCACGAGCCAAAAAGAAAGAGGCGTTCCGTTGTTCAGATAAGTCAGATAAAGCAAGCGAGACTAAGCAGGGGAGTTCGTCACTCAGGCTTAGAGTGAAACTCAAAGCAGGATGACTTGTCTGTCCAAGTGTAAGGCAAGTATAGCAGTCCGAGGTAATAAGGCCTGGGATATCTTCGATATAGAAGACTTTCGATTCGATATTGGACTCTTCAGCATCATGCTGGCACTGAGCGTGGTCACTATCAGGCGAGGATGCAGTCTGAGGGTGGGCACAGTACCTAACATGGGCATGCAAGCAATATCGTCCATGGATAGCACTTCCACAGACGAAGAGCAGGACATAGATCAAGATTAATGAGGCTGGAAGCAGCTTTGGGAATTTGTTCATGAGAGGTCGGCTATTCCACCTTCCCCAATGAACAACAGTTACAGTCGTGCCCAAACTTTTTATTCAGAAGATGACCAACAACCAAAAGCACTCCACCTATCGGTGTTATCCACAATCCGAATTGCGCAAGAAAAGCTTCAATTCCACTCGTTTCATCATCCTCTGAGATAACTACCTGAAATGCTGTCTCGCTTTCATTTTCACATTCATCGATACAGCAAGCTGGCAAGGTTTCACCCTCTTTTGGAAGCGCACAACAATCATCTTCAACACCGAATGCTGCAACGCTAATAAACATAAGTCCAAAGACACCGAATAGAACCGGCGTCAATTTTTTATGCTGTTTCAAGCCGGGGATAAACGCATAAAGGGCAATTGTAAAACAGACAAAGACCATCACTTTATGGAAGAATTCATCGGCCAGAAAACCCAAACCCAGAGCAGGCAAATAGGACACAATAAACGGCATAATCGCGCAGTGAATTGCGCAGGCAACCGAGGCGATAATTCCCAGCCAGTCCCTTCGGGTTGTTAATTTCTTAGATTGAGGGGTCGACGAGACCAATACAATATATCCTTAATGGAATAAGCAATAAATATTTAGTGGCAATGCCATCACCTTTTTCCGACCCGCCACTCAGTAATTATTTTCTTATTGTATCCAGATGCAATTGAGTTGCATATGGACCATGTGTATTTTAATGGAAGAATCGAGGCTAAAAATATGTGGCTGTCCGTCCAGTCGATGCTACACTGAGGTTTCACCTTATCACTGAATACACCGAAGCTACATGAACGACTTTAGTCCTGCAGTTATGAAAACCCTGCTAAAACAAGCGGGTCTGCGTGCCACGCCAGCACGTATTGCAACTCTTACTTTGTTGTCGCAGTCTTCCAAGCCTCTATCACATGCAGAAGTTTCTGCTGAGCTTAAGAATTTAGGAGTCGATAAGACGACGGTC
>Ga0066378_10000969_pt1 | contig 11211 bp, 10 predicted proteins | sample Knorr_S23_td_DCM_FD_70947 | JGI IMG/M metagenome (GOLD analysis project Ga0066378, IMG submission 70947) | Marine microbial communities from Southern Atlantic Ocean transect - Knorr_S23_td_DCM_ad_71m_LV_A | ecosystem: Environmental > Aquatic > Marine > Oceanic | place: Southern Atlantic ocean...
CTAAAAGGTTTGCAAATAGGTGGTGCTAAAATATCAGAAAAGCATGCAAATTTTATAGTAAATCTTGGAAATGCAAAGTCTACAGATGTTTTAGAATTAATAGATGTCATAAAAAAAAAGATATATCAAATGTATAAAATTAAACTAGAATTAGAAATAAAAATCCTTGGAGAATCATAGTATGAAAAATATTTATAAAGTTTACTATATTTTTGTATTTTTATTATCAATTTCACTAATAACAAAATATTTACAGGCAAGAAAACCATTAATATTAACAAATGTATTAGTTGAAGGTAACAACTATGTAAATAAAGATTCGATAATAAATACACTTGAAAGTGAGTATGTTAATAATAGCATATTAGAAATCAATTTTAAAGAAATAAAAGAAACTATTTATAAAAATAAATTCATTGATAAATTAAAAATTTACAGACAAATGCCTTCTACATTAGTTATCGAAGTTGAAGAAGTTATACCAATAGCATTAATTGATGTTAATAATCAAACTTTTTTCATTGATAAAAATCTAAAATACATCAGAGCAAACTATAAATCTATTAATCACTTTTATAATACTCCGGTAATTAACGATATAACTAATGATATAAATAATTTATCTAAAGCTAAACATATCATTGAAGATTTTATTATAAATGATAAACTTTTTGATAAACTAAATGAAATTAATTTTTCTAATCATAAAATAACTTTAACAATGGATGATAATACTAAAATTATTTTTGCTAAAAATAATTATCTAAATAACTTAAAAAAATTCATTGAATTTCATAACCAAATTATTATTGGGAAAGGAATAAATCTTGAAACTTTTAAATATATTGATGTATCAATACCAAACCAAATAATTGTTAAAAATAAAATAGTTTAAAAAATGAAAAATAAAATAATCACAGGAATAGATGTAGGTACAACAAAAATTGCAGTAATAATTGCTGAATCTGATGGTGAATCAATTAATATTATAGGATTTGGAGAAAGTTTATCGGAAGGACTTAGAAAAGGAGTTGTTGTTGATATTGAAAAAACATCTAATGCAATTGAAGAAGCAATTAATAAAGCAGAAGAACAAGCAAAAATAGAAGTTGAAACAGCGTATGTTGGTATTACTGGGGAGCATGTAAAAGGTATAAATTGTTCTGGTACTATAACAATATCTAATAATGAATATATGAACCCCGCAGGTGAGATAATATCAAAAGAAGATATTAAAAAAGTTTTGGAGTCAGCAGAGGCAATGAGTCTGCCACCTCAAAGAAAAATTCTACATACATTATCAAGAGAATTTAAAGTTGATGATAACCCGAATATAATTAATCCAGAAGGCTTATCAGGGCACAGACTAGAAGCAAATGTGCATCTGGTTACGATTGCTAGAAATATAGAAACTGATTTAAAAACTTGCTTAGAACGTGTTGGTATCGAATTTGATGGTTTAATTTTAGAACCACTAGCATCAGCAACATCTGTGTTAGATAAAAATGAAAAACAATTAGGAGTTACGTTAATTGATATTGGAGGTGGAACAACTGATATCATCATATATAATAACAAATCAGTAATTCATACAGCCGCAATACCTCTTGGCGGAGAAAGCCTGACAAATGATATTGCATTAGGCCTTACTGTAACATTAAATCAAGCAGAAAAATTAAAATGTGAACACGGATTGGCAAAAGAATCATTAGCATCTAAAGAAGATGAAATTGTAATTAAAGGAGTTAATGGAAGAGAGGACTCAAAAGTATCACAAAAATCACTTTGTTCTATTATTGAAGCTAGGATGAAAGAAATTTTTTACTTAGCAAAAAATGAGATAAAAAAAATAGAAAATGAATGCAACTTAAATTTTGGTGTTGTTATAACTGGAGGAGGATCAAAACTTAAAAATATCAAAGATTTAGCAACTGAAGTTTTTGAATTAGATATTCAACAAGGCATACCTAATTCTATAAATGGAATTGATGATATTATAAACAATCCAAGATACGCTACAACAATTGGATTAGTAAAATATATAAATGAAAATAAAGATAAAGATTTAAGAATGATTAAAAATGATGAAGATTTAGAACTATTCGAAATTTTTAAAAAATATTATAAAAAAATTATCAAAAAACTAAAACTTAAATAGAGAGGAAATAATATGTTATTTGAACCTGCAGATATTAAAGATCAAAAAGCTAAAATATTAGTTATTGGTGTTGGCGGAGGTGGAGGAAATGCATTAAACAGAATGATAGATGAAGGCATGACCTCTGTTCAATTTATCGCAATTAATACTGACGCACAAGATCTAGAAAATAATAATTCACAGACAAAACTTCAAATTGGTAAGGAGCTTACTAAAGGTTTAGGAGCTGGCGCTAATTCTGAAGTTGGAAGAGCTGCTGTTGAAGAAAATAAAGAAATTATAATTCAAGATATTAAAAATGCAGATATGGTGTTTATTACAGCTGGAATGGGAGGTGGTACTGGTACTGGAGCCGCACCTGCAGTTGCCAAAATTGCAAAAGAACTTGGAGCACTTACAGTTGGTATTGTTACAAAACCTTTTGCATTTGAAGGACCAATCAGAAAGAAAAGAGCTATAGAAGGTATTAAGGAGCTTAAAAAAAATTGTGATACTCTTTTAGTAATTCCTAATGAAACTCTTCTTGAATTAGCTGATAATTCAACTACAGTTAATGAGTCATTTAAGTTAGCTGATTCAGTATTAAATCAAGCAACTAAAGGTATATCTGATTTAATCAATAAGCCAGGGCTAATAAATTTAGATTTTGCAGATGTAAAAACTGTTATGCATAATATGGGTGATGCAATAATGGGTACTGGCATAGCTCAAGGAGAGGAAAGAGCAATCTTAGCTGCTCAAGAAGCAATTAATTCTCCTTTGTTACAAGATGCAAATATAAGAGGAGCAAAAGGTTTACTTGTAAATATTTCTGGTCCAACTGATATGACTATTCATGAATTAAATGATGCATCAAGCATTATCTATGAGGAAGCTGGTGAAGATGCAAATGTAATCCTTGGTTGTGTAGTAGATAATAATCTTAAAGATCAAATACACATAACCGTAATTGCAACAGGACTAAATGATGAAGAATATCCAAAATTTTTCTCAAAAGAAAATGAATCTAGATTTTCTTTACCAATAAATAAAGAAACTGAAGAGGTTAGCGAAAATACACAAAAAGAATCTGAAATAGAAAATAAAAAGCCTGAGGATATTATGTCATTTGGAGAAGAATTAGAGGTTCCAACATTTCTCAGGAACAAGAACTCCTAAAAGTAATTTCTATTGAAGTGCCGTGCTTGCTTGAATTAGTAAGTTTAATTTTTCCTTTATGAATATTTTCTATAATTCTTTTGGTTAAACTAAGACCTAATCCCCATCCCCTGGATTTTGTACTATAACCAGGCTTAAAGATTTGTCTTTTATCTTTAGGCAATATTCCTATACCATTATCATTAACATATATTTTAATTTTATCTTCTTGTTTAAAAGCTGATATATCGATTACACCTTCATCATTTTTTATTGATTCAATGCTATTTTTTATTAAATTTTCAAATGACCAATAAAGTAAAATATAATCACCTTTTACAGTATAATTATCAGGGAATGATAGTTTTATTTTTATTTTTTTAGATTTTGGTATTCTTTTTTTATAGTATATGATTAAATCTTCTAAAACTTCATTTAAAATAATTTTTTTTAATTTTGGCTTTGAACCAATTTTATTAAATTTTTCCGATATATTTTTTAAATGATTAGTTTCATACTCAAGTTGTTCAAGAGCCTCGGCTCTATTTTCGGAATCATTTTTCAATAAATCAAGCCAGCCCATTATTGAAGAAATTGGTGTACCTAATTGATGAGCTGTCTCCTTAGCCATACCCACATATATAAGATTTTTTTCACTTACATTTAAAAACCTGTAACTCATAATGATTAATGCTAGTAAAATAATAGCAAAAATTAACTCAACATATGGTATCCATTTTATTAAATTAATTAAATCTGTATCACCATAATGAATTTGAATCAAAGGAATATTTTCAAATTCCATTATTGTTAAAGGCTCAAAGTTTTGATCCATTGTTTTAATTTTATTTTCAACATAATTTTGATACTCAGTAGTATTTTTGGCAAATTCAATTTCGATATTTAAATGTTCATATGAAAAAGTTCCATCACTCAACTGTGTTTTAATTATCATTGGTATATCTAATTCTTTTATTAATGGGAGCAAAACTTCAAGCAGGTAATCAGAGTTATCTTCTGTACTAACTACTTTTTGATGGTAAATATTTAAGACTGTTTTTATTTGTTGATTTAGCTCGTATCTAAATTGATTAATAATTTTTGTATTGATATAAAAAAATAAAGTAGCTAAACCAATAACAAATAAAAAAAGTAACAGTCTTAAATTTGTAAAAATTTTATAATTTAACATTTCTCTTTCTTAAAATTCCAAATATCATAATTAAAATAATAAACAAATAAGTAATTCTTGAAATTATCAAACCAATTTTTAAATCATTTGGCCTAAACTCCATAGTATACTTATTTTCTCCACTAGGAATAATGAAACCTCTAAATAAACCATTAATTCTAAAAATATCTATGTTAGAATTTATGAATTTCCATCCTGGATAGTAAATTTCACTTAAAGCTACTAATTGTGGTTTTTCAAAATCAGTTTTAAAAATAATTTTATCAGTATCCCAACTTACTAACTCTATATATCGTTTAGAATCTACGTTATTATTTTTTATTTTTTCTAATTTTGGATATATTTTATCATTTTTATTTACATATGATAAGTTTATTGGGTTAAAATCAGTACTTGTAATTTTTTCTAATAATACATTTTCATTATCCACAAATTCAAAATCATTTACAATAAATATTCTATCTAATACGCTTTTATTTTTATAGATAAATGTTTCCTTATACTTATTTAATCTATCATTATTAGAAAAATATTCAAATTTTCCATCAATAACTTTAAAATTTTCAATAAATCCTAACTGAGTATGAATGATGTATTTAATATTAAGGGATTGCAATAAACCATAATTATAGGCCCCTCCCTTTTTGTATATGGTATTAAGTAATTTATCATATAAGTTTAATTTTGCAGGATGATAACCACTGATTGACTCTATATTAAAAGCAGCCCACCTGTTCATATTATCAAGGTTTGTTAAATCAAGTACTCGGAACTTTTCTTTATCTTTTTTAAGATATTTGACAACCTCATCTGGTTCTAAATATTGATCAAGATTAATAGATTTTTTTGTAATATTTTTATTTGGCTCATGATTTGATGGAGAAATAATATCTAAATTAACTCTGATATAATCTGAGATTAATAAAACTCCAATTAAAAATATATATTTTTTTTTATTTATATGAAATTTTTCTCTTAACAAGGTTAGAAGAATTATTAATATTAAAATTGTGATTATTACTAAATGATCCATCCTAAAATTATACAATAAATTATCATATGAATCATTTACACTTATTAAAATTCTAGTTAAATCTTCCTTGGATTGATTACTATTCTGAAAATATATTTGCGAATTAAGTAATTTATAATCATTATTTATTAAATCTTGTAATAAAATTGAATCATTAACAGTATAAAAACCATCTTTATCTAAGTCAGTTTTCTTCAACAAAGTTTGATGCTGATTTTTAATATTAAAAAATATTTTTTCACTTTGTATATTTGTAATCCCGTATTTTTGAGGGTTAAAAAAAACTGGTGGATTAAGCATGCTGATAAATATTAAAACAATTAAGATAAATAATGAATTTATTATTCTGTTTTTATAAACTTTATCTTTTAATAAATCAAAAAGATTTAATAAACCAAAAGCTGCAAGAATGTAAATAGAAAATTTGAATATTATTAAAATAAATATTGGTACTCTAAACTTGCTAAAGAAAGGTAAATAAGTATAAAAAATATTATAAAAAGATATAAAGTTTTTACCAAGTGATAACAAAAATGTAAAAACTATCACTACAGCAAAATATACTTTAATATCATATTTTAAGTTAGATTTTAAAAAGCCTAATAAAGCTAAAAATAAAATAAATATACCAATGTAATTAGGGAAGTCTGTCATTGGCAAAAATCCCCAGTAATCTCGTCCTCCAAAACCATAAAAATATGGGAGGATAAAAGTTAAAGATTCTTTAAAATTTAGAGACCATTGAGTTGCATTTTCAATACCAAATCCCCCACTATTTGAACCTCTTGTTGAAAATTGTGAATAATTTAGTATTGGAAGGTATATTTTTATTGATGTTAAAAAACCTAAAAAAAGTGAAAAAACAATTAAATACTGTCTTTTTAAATATCCTTTAATCTCTCTATTATCTCGATAATGAAAGAAAAATTTAACTAAAATAAAAATAGCTATCATTATCCAGGTATAATAAACCATTTGCACATGGCCTCTCAAAAGCTGGAAACCTATCAACAAAGATAAAATTACAAAGTCTAATAAATTATTTTTTTTATGTATTTTAAACATTAAATATATAATCCAAGGTAAATAAGATATCGTCATAATCTGACTACCATGTCCATGGACTAAATATGCAACCATGTATGGTGAGGTAGTAAAAAGTATTCCAAATAAAATAGAAATATTTTTAGGAACTTTTAAAAAACTCAAAAATTTATACATTCCAACAGAAGCGAATAAATAATGAAAAATAAAATTCCAAAACCATGGCATACCTAAACCGTATATGAAATTAATTATATAATGAGGAGTATAAAATTCATTTGTATTCAGTAATGAATGAACAGTTGGCATCCCAGAAAATATGTAAGGAAACCAATAGGGAAATAATCCCGTCTCATTTTTTATATTTTGTATTGATTTTTTTACAGCTTGAGGAGCTAATGAATCACCACTCATAAATACTAATTCTCCTATTAAAAATTGATGAAATAGTATTATTAAAACGACTAATGTTAAAGATATTACTAAACTATATTCTGATATTTTTTTCATATACGTATAATTCGTTTAACCCAATATAAAGGTAAGATAAAAAAATTAATTAAACACGAAATCAAAAAAATAAAAAAGTTATTGTGCTTATAAATAAATTTTATTTGGCTAAGAAACATATGATATCTTTTTTTAAAACTATTGTTACCAATAGAATATGAGACTTCATGCTCAATTGGTTCTGAATCAATCAGATAAGAATTGAACCCTTTAATTGATGCTCTATGGCATAAATCTACATCTTCATAATACATATTATAATCAGTATCAAAACCGTTTAACAATTCAATTGTACTTTTACTGATAAATAAGCAACATGCAGTAACATAATCGACTTTTTTTGCTTTATAAAATATATTATTCTCAAATGTATTGATACCAATATGTCTTGCTATTCCTAAAAACTTATTATAGGTTCCTCCAGCAAACCATAATTTTGATGAATTGGTATACAAAATTTTTGGAGCATATAAATTTTCTTTTCCATATCGTTTCATATTTATCAATAAGTTTTGAATTATTTTCTTAGAAAGTATAGCATCATTATTAAGTAATAAATAATATTCAGCATCAGTTTTTTTTAATTTATTAAAAGCAAAATTATAACCTCCACCAAAACCTAAATTTTTTCCAGTTTGATGAACTTCAACGTTATCAAATTTTTCTTTTAAAAGAATGACAGAAGCATCTTGTGAATTATTATCAATTACGTCAATTGATAAATTTTCATAATCACTATCTAAAACAGATTGAACACATCTATTTAGAATTTTTTCTCCATTGTAATTCAGTATTAAAACTTTTATATGAGGTAATTTATTCATTAATAAAATTTAAAATATTCTCTACATAAGTTTTAGTAGATAACTTTTTTTGCATATCAGTAAAACCAGTAAATGTTTTATCATTTTCAATACATTCTTCAATAATTTCTTTTAATTCGTTAATATTTTCATTTTTAAATATAAATCCAGTATTTTCGTTTATTAGTTCTTTTAAACCTGAAACATCACTGCATATAACTGGCTTATTAAATTGATAAGCCATTGGAATTATCCCGCTTTGAGATGCTTTTTTATAGGGTAAAACTATATAATCTGATTTTAAAAAAAATGAACTTACTTCCTTATCAGGAATAAATTGATTATACCATTCAACATATTTTCTTCTATCTTCATTTAAAATTTTTTTATACTTATTAATATTTATATACGACTCACCTACAATCAAAAAATTTGTTTTTTTAAGTTTTATATTATTTATTTGATTAATTGCATTTAATAAAATATCAATACCTTTATATTCTCTAATTAATCCAAAAAATAAAAAGGTAACTTTATCTTTATCCAAACTATTTTTTTTAAGTTTCGCAATTGCTCCTTTTTGAAAATCTTTTATTATAGGTAATGGAAAAACTCTAATATTAGAATGTTTAGAAATAGTTGAAATTTGTGATTCAACATTTTTTGACATTGTAATTACACCATCAATAGAATTGATAAATTTTTTCATCAAAAATTTCTGAAAATAAAAACTCTCATGCGAAGATGCATTATCACAGATTGAGAAAATTTTAATATTAGACTTTTTTTTAAGATATTTTATAATGTATATGTAACAAGGTAAAAAAAATGGATTCCAAAATCTAAAAATTAATTTATCAATTTTTTTTTGAATAATTATATCTGCAGTTTTTCTCCACGAAAATGGATTTATACTATCTACAACAGTAAAAATATTTTTTGATTTATTTATTCTGTAATTTTCTAAATACTGGGACTTCCCAGGAAATAAAAACGATGGATACTGCCTGGTAAAATTAAATACATAAACCTCACTTGATTTACTTAAATCTTTGTATAAATTATATGAATACTTAGAAATTCCACCTCTTAGTGGCGGGAACGGAGTAATAATAGCTATTTTCATAACTACTCAAAATTATTAAATTCTATATTTTGGTGCTTTCGTGTATTTTTTCTGTTTAAATAAACAACTAATTCACCTATCAAACCAATTGAAAAAAATTGAACACCAACAATCAAAAGTAAAAGTCCTAGAAAAAATAAAGGATTTTTATGTGGTGTTATCCAAATACCATTTACTAACCAATCATAACTTAATTTAAAATTAATAATAAATCCTGATAACATTATAAGAAAACCAAGATTTCCAAATAAGTGTAATGGCTTATTAAAATATTTATTTAAAAAAAGTACCGTAATTAAATCAAAAAAACCATGGAATATTCTAGATTTACCATATTTTGATTCACCGAACTTTCTTTTTCTATGATTAACTATAATCTCATCAACTGAAAAACCATTTCTACTAACTAAAACTGGAATAAAACGATGCAGTCCACCATAAATATTTATAGATTTAATTACGTGCTTTTTGTAAGCCTTTAACCCACAATTAAAATCATGAATTTTTATACCTGTTATAAGTCTCAAAACAAAATTAAATATTTTTGATAAAACTTTTTTTGATATAGGATCTTTTCTATTTTTTTTCCATCCAGTTACCATATCAGAACCAGATTTAATTTTATTTATTAAATTGGGAATTTCTTTTGGATCATCCTGCAAATCACCATCAATTGTAAAAATAATATTTCCTGCAGCTTTTTCAAAAGCGATATTGAGGGCTTCTGATTTTCCACTATTTACAAATAAATTTATCAATTTGACATTTTTATCTGTAGCTAAAATGGATTTTATAATATCTAAAGAAGAATCATTACTACCATCATTGATATAAATGATTTCGTAACTAAATTCTTGAGGAACATTTTTTTTTATTTCTTGATATAATTCTTTTATCGAATCTTGTTCATTAAAAATTGGAATAAGAACTGATATATCAATTTGCTTCATAGTAAATGGGAACTATAAAAAAAGCAATAATTTGCAATTATTTAGAAACTATCTCTTTTAAGTGACTATCAACTGACTTTCCTTCAGGTATTGTAACCATCTCTTCGGAAAATCTAATTGACTGTGTCTCTTTTGAATAAAATGAGCGAATAAGTTTCACCTGATTTTTCTTATCACTTGATTTATTTAACTTACTTTCAAATGTTTGTTTCTTAGCCATTAGTATTCTTAGCCTTTATTATTTAGAGGCCAAATTTAATAATTTTTTTGAAATATAAAATATAATTTTTACTGATTAATCTATTCGGTGACATCTAAAGAATCAGCATCTGCTACTTCACTATCATCAGTATTTACAACTTCTGAGCTATTACTTAATAGTGTATTACTATTTGTATCAAAATTTGTAAATCCAAAATAATTTATAGCTAATAAAAAAATCAATGTAACTGCCCCAATAGATATTTGAGGTAAATAATTATAATTTAATATTCTTCCAAAAACATTATTAAATATTTTGATTTTACTAGATTCATACTCATCAATTCTATTATTTAAATTCACAATAAAATCACTTGAAGTCTCAATTTTAGGTAAATTTTTAAATGAGTTAAGAGTAGCTTTCATCTCATTGAATTCAAGTTGCAATTCAGAATTTTTTTCTAATTCGCTCTCAAACTCAGCCATCTCTTGCTTGGTTAAATCATTTTCAATATAAGATATAATTTTATCTTTATAATTACAATTCATCAATAAAGTGTTACTCCTTTTTGTTTTAATAAATCTTTAAGTTTAAACCTTCCTCTGTTAATCCGCGATTTAACAGTCCCTAAGGGAATTTGTAATATTTTACTAATTTCATCGTAAGAAAGTTCCTGGATATCTCTTAAAATAATTATATTTTTAAATTCATTGTCTAATTCATCTAAACATTTTTCTAAAATTTTTCCAGAAACTGAGTTATCTTCTTCATTCTCAAATGAATCTTCATCAGATCTGTGAATGACAAATTCTCTATCATCTGTAGATAAATCAGAGATTGTAAAAGTTTTTCTCCTTTTAATTTTTCTAAGCTCTGTTTTTGCTAAATTTGAAGCAATTGTATAAATCCATGTAGAAAATTTTGCAATTTGCTTATATGAATCCTTATTAATATAAACTTTGAGAAGAGTATCTTGTGCTAAATCTTGTGCTGAATCAATATCATAAGTAAATCTATATAAAAAATTAGTTAATTTATCTTTATACCTATTAACGA
>Ga0066378_10000971_pt1 | contig 11201 bp, 7 predicted proteins | sample Knorr_S23_td_DCM_FD_70947 | JGI IMG/M metagenome (GOLD analysis project Ga0066378, IMG submission 70947) | Marine microbial communities from Southern Atlantic Ocean transect - Knorr_S23_td_DCM_ad_71m_LV_A | ecosystem: Environmental > Aquatic > Marine > Oceanic | place: Southern Atlantic ocean...
CCACATTCTTTAAAAGATCCTCGTGGGGCGCACAAAGGTTATTTCCATTGCAAATCAGAAGGGCGGAGTAGGCAAGACCACCACGACCGTCAACCTGGCAGCGTGTCTGGCCTCCAATGGACAGCGGGTGCTCCTCATAGACGTCGACTCTCAGGCGAATGCCACCAGCGGACTAGGGTTGGAAAAAGAAGAGGGAGCCAGTGCTTATCAACCGCTGCTGGGGCATGGCAGCTTGAGTGACAAGATCAAGCCAACGGCTTACCAGCGGCTGGATCTCATTCCCTCTGAAGTGGATCTTTGTGGGGCAGAAATTGAGCTGGCACAACAGGAACGGCATCTTCACCGCTTTCGAGAAGCGCTGAATCCCATTCTTGAGAGTGGTCGCTACGATGTTGTTTTGATTGACTGTCCTCCATCCCTGGCGGTGATCACCCTCAATGCCTTCTGCGCTGCAGACTATCTTCTGGTTCCCCTGCAATGCGAGTATTACGCACTGGAGGGGGTCGCGATGTTGACTCGGGTGATGAATCAACTCAAGGAAGGGGGAGCCAATGCCGAACTCCAGCTGCTTGGGGTCGTGATGACCATGTTTGATGGTCGAACCAGGCTCTCTCACCAGGTTGTGGACGAGGTGCGAGGTTTTTTTGGTGACAAAGTGTTCGAGACGGTGATTCCGAGAACGACGCGTCTGGCTGAGGCACCCAGTCATGGGAAGCCCATCATTGCCTACGATCCCTATAGCGCAGGGGCCGCCGCCTATGAAATCCTCGCTCAGGAAGTTGCTGAACGGCTGTCGCTCAGATCGGATCCAACACAGGCATTGCCTGCTTCTCCCGAAAAACCAGCTTTGGAAGCGGGATCTTCTGAAGAGGTAGGGTCTCCTTCTCAGGGTAAAGTGATGGGTGAGGATTTGGCTGCTGGCTGAGGCTGCCAATGAGCCCACATGGCAGCCTGGCCCTGAGTCAAATGCGTCAGGCGTATTTCCAAACCGGTTTCGAGGTGCTGCTTGTAGAGATTCCTGATGCTTTTCCGGTGTCCACCGTAAAGGATCCAATGGCCATCAGGAGAGGGTTTTGGGTGGTAATGACTCTCTCCTTCAAGGGACTGCGTCAGTTGTTTTTCTTCGTTTCCAGGGCTTATTTCAAGGAGCTCCATGGCCTTTTTCCTTTGAGCTGTGAAAAAGATGCTTTTGCTATTTATGGACCACACTGGGCGATCGCTGCTGCCCTCGTGAAAGTCATCCACGTCCAGTAAAAAGGTGACCCCCGCATAGCCGCCACGCTGGGCGATCGTTTGGATGTGCCCGCTCGTCACATGGGCAATGGTCGGGTGGCAATGGTAATGTTCTCCACTGACGAAGAGCAGTTCAGTGCCATTGGGTGACCATGAAGGACCAAAGTCGAAGGGGTTTCCTGTATTCAGATGCCTTTTTTGTCCACCCTTTTTGTGGTCTGCGTAAATTTGATAATCCTCGTGATAGCAAATCCACTCACCATCCGGTGAGGCGTTGAAACCATAATTAAAACCCTGTTCTTTGCTGGAAAGATTGCGTTTTTGGGTGCCATCGATCGCCATCAGAAAAGGCTGGGAGACACCTTCCATCAGCGATGTCATGATCAGATGCCTGCCATCGGGAGTGAAGCTGGTAGCATTATAGTGGCTGACCCGACCCCCTGCTTAACGAGTGGCCAGTTGCGTGTAGCCGATCCATTGTTCAGAGGTTCTGGTGGATGGGGATCCGCGGCGCGAAGTGGTAAAACCGTTGCCAGGCAACCCCAAAGGCAAAACATGCCATGGATCGACCGAATCGACAGGGATGAAAGGGAAACGGGGACGACGGGCGACATGTCTTGACTAAAACCAGCCCCATGACCTTTGGCAACACCCATCTTCTGCCTTCATGAGGGGCTTTTTTTTGATGGCAAACTCCAGACTCTACGGCAAGATTTCAAAGTCATGCATGTGATCTCATTCACCCATCGCGTTTCTTTTTTTGCTGCCTGCCTGGTTGGGTTTCTTTCTCAGGGAGGATGGGGAATCGGTATGGAGGTTCGCGCTCAGAATGAACAAGAAGAGAAGCCCTATCGACCCTTGATTGAACGAGGTCTCGAGCAAACTCTTTGGGCCCGGGAGCCGATGCTGGCCAACCCTGTTGCCCTCAGTTTTGATGACCATGGTGCGCTTTATGTGGTGGAGACATTACGACGCGGAAGCGTTGATATCGATATTCGGGCGCACAAATCTTGGGTGCTGGAGGACTTGGCTTCGGACACCTATCAAAGCCAGGTGGATACTTTCAAACGTTGGATGGCCCCAGAAAAAAGTTCCGAAAATCGCTCCTGGCTGAAGGATTACAATGGGGACGGAAGTCATGATTGGCGGGACCTGACCATGATCAAAGACAGGGTCTACCGGCTGGAGGATACCAATCGCGACGGGGTGGCCGATCAAAGTACGATTTTTGCTGAGGGGTTCAATGAATTGAATCACGGGGCTGCGGCAGGTGTACTGCCGTTTGAAGATCAGGTTTATTTTACCATTTATCCGGATGTCTGGGGATTGAAGGATACCAATGCGGATGGTTTGGCGGACCAGCAAGAAATCCTTCATCGCGGCTTTGGGGTGCACGCTGCCTACGATGGGCACGATATACATGGACTGACCGTGGGCCCCGACGGATACATTTATTTTTCGGTGGGTGACAACGGGATTTCCGTTCACACCAAGGAGGGACGGCGCCTTTACCATCCCAACACCGGTGGTGTCTTGCGGATGCTGCCCGACGGTTCTGACCTGCAGATTTTTGCAACGGGTCTGCGCAACGTGCAGGAGCTTGCTTTTGATGCCCATGGAAATCTGTTTTCGGTCGATAACGACGGGGATGTGAGGGGAGAGAGAGAGCGCTTGGTCTATATCGCGGAAGGATCGGATGCCGGTTGGCGTTTGAACTGGCAATTCCGTACCAAAGGGTGGGCCCCCTACACTGGGGTTCCCATCTACAGTCCATGGATTGAGGAGCGGATGTGGGTGCCTCATCATCCGGAACAAGCAGCCTACATCACCCCTGCTCTATCCAACTATTCAGTCGGGCCCGGAGGCTTTACTTTCAACCCTGGGACAGCCCTCAACGATGCGTATCGTGACACCTTTTTCCTGGCTCAATTCCCGGTTAAGAAAATCACTGCCTTTAAGTTAAGGCCCAAGGGAGCCTCTTTTGAAATGGTTGATGAGCATGTTTTTCACCAGGGATTGATGGCCAGTGCCATCAACTTTGGTCCGGACGGTGCGGCCTACATTGCCGATTGGGACGGCATGTGGATGCCCAATGAGAAGGGAGCCATCTACCGCGTAGATGATCCGAGTCAGGCGGGATCGCCCTTGCGTCAAGAGGTTCAGCAGCTCCTTGCGAGTGATTTTGAACATGCCAGTGAGGAGTTGCTGTATCGGGCCTTGGAGCATGCTGATCAGCGGGTACGTCTGAAGGCACAATTTGAGTGGGTGCGTCGCGATGCACTCGAAGCCCTGGTCGAGGTGGTCCAAGATCAAGCTCGATCCTCTTTGGGGCGGGTGCATGCCTTGTGGGGCATCGGTCAATTGAAACCTTCCTTCTCACGCGAAAGGTGGATGCAGCTGCCCATACAGGATTCCAATGCCGAACTCCGTGCACAGGTGATCAAGTTGATGGGGAACCTCAAGGCTGCCTCCATGAGAGATGTTTTGGAAAGGGCTCTGAAGGACCCTTCGCCGCGCGTCCGTTATCACGCCGCCATGTCCCTGGGGCAGTGTGGAGATGCCGAGGCCTTTGATGCGGTGCTTCAATTACTGGAATGGAATGCGGGAGAGGATCCGTTGCTGAGGCACGCTGGGGTCATGGCCTTGGTGGGGATGGGCGAACCAACCCGTCTTGCGGACTGCGCTGCCCATGATGCTCTTGAAGTAAGGCGAGCAGCCGTGGTGGCATTGCGTCGATTGAAATCGCCCTTGGTCAGTCGCTTTTTACAGGATCCTCATCCGTGGGTTGTGCAGGAGGCTGCCAAGGCGGTTCACGATGATTTTTCGATCCCTCAAGCGCTTCCGATGCTTGCGCAATGGAGTCAATCCTATCGCCCAGATATGGCCATGGACGATTCGGTGATGCGACGATCGATCAGTGCCAATATGCGTCTTGGGGGAAGGAAAGAGGCAGCGCATCTCATGCAATTGGCAAGCGATGGAAGACGGAGCGATTCCATGCGGACCGAGGCTTTGATGAGTTTGGCTACTTGGGGTAAAACACCCTTTGTCGATCGCGTCGTGGGGCGAGTCAGACATCCTCTTCATCGAGATCCAATGGCCGGAAAAGAAATCCTCGATCATCAGTTTCAGTCGCTTCTGGATGCGTCCGATGGATCCTTTCGCCGCAGCCTGATGGACTTGGCGCATGAATATCAACTTTCGGTCGATGCCGAAGTGTTGATGGAATGGGTTCGTTCTGATGATTACCCAGTACCCATGCGCTCCCATGCGCTCAAGCAGTTGATCCAGAGTGGAGATCCATCCGTCGGGCCTCTGCTTCGGAACATTCTCAACGAAGGGGAGCCCTCGCTTCAATTTATGGCACTCATGGGCATCGCTTCCCTGGATGTTGATGGTTTTACCCAAAGGTTCATCCAATCCTTTGACCAATGGACCCTTGAGCAAAAACAGGAAGGTCTCGCCATGCTGGGGCGATTCTCGACAGCCGAGGGAGTGGCTTTTTTGCTGCAGCTTCAGAACGGATCATCGGGGATGCCACTTTCGTCTGAATTGCAGTTGGATGTCTTGCAAGCGCTCACGGCATGTCAGGAAGGCCTCTTAGAAAATGATATGCGAGTTCAGGTGCTAGCGGCGACCTCTTTAACGGATCCAAAGTACCGGCGCATGCTGATTAGCGGGGGAGATCCCGCCAAGGGTCGGGAAACTTATGAAGGGCATGTTTTGGCGCAATGTGGCCGATGTCATGAAGGGGGTGGAGAAGGGGTTCAGGCAGGCCCTGTACTGGATGGGATAGGGGGGCGCCACGACTCGCTCTATTTGTTGGAATCGCTGATCGATCCGTCGGCCAGCATGGCTCAAGGTTACGAGAACTGGCAGATCGTGACCGCAGAAGGAGACCAAATTTTTGGGCGCCTCATTAAACAAACCTCCGAGTCCTGGATGCTTCACTCAGCCGATGGCATGAAGCATGTTTTGCCCGTTCAAAACATAACAGAATCCAAACTTGTGTCAGTCTCATCCATGCCTCCTATGGGGGGCGTGCTGAGCGCGTTCGAACTTCGCGACCTGGTGGCCTATCTCCAACAGAAAAAGTAAGTACGGCGCCACAATGCATCCACTTTCTACGCCCAATGCATCCTGCTCAACGAACTCCGCGGGTGCGGCATCAGAGCTTTGCACTCGTTGTGGGATGTGTTGCGATGGTACCCTTTTTGCGAGCGTTGCTCTTGATGAAAACGAGAAGTCGAGATTGGGCCGTGAGCTCCTCCCCCAAACGTGTGTTTTTCTCAACGGGGGGTGTTGCCAGATTTATGCCCAGCGCCCCAGCCGCTGCCGGGTTTTTCAATGCCAGCTGCTGGAAGGTATGCATGCATCGACGGAGTCTTACCAGAATGCCTTGCAGATCGTTGCGGATACCAAAAAACTCCGAGAGGACCTGCATAGAGAACTTCTACTCGCCTTGCCATCCCTCGAGGGGCTGCCTTTGGTAGAGGCCCTGAAAAAATTTCGAAAGCAATCCAAAAGCCTCATGGGAAATGCCCTGCAGCGGTATTTGTCTCACAAGCGGGAGGTCTTGCGCTTGAAAAAGCTCTTGGATCAAAAGCTCGATGAATATTTTTATCCCGCAAAGGATGCATCGAGCCGGGAAGTTTGAAGGCTACTTTTAATCGGGCATTGACTTTAGCCTTTGAAGGGAAAAAGGACTTCTTTGATATCCCCTTGACCCTCTTTCAGGGCAAAGTTAGCTTGCTGTTAAAGAGGCACTGTTTTGCAGGCGGTTGATCGGACCATCAAGCTCAAAAGGGCTCTTTCATCAGTGCTCGTGCTTGATCGTCCGCTACAACTGCATCATTGTCGTAAAACACTGATTCGGTGCTACACCAACCATTCTCATGATAGCAAATAAGGAAGAAGCTCAATCCCCCAGTCGACAATCACTACCATGCTCCACGCGAGTTTACCTTTCCGGATCCCAGTATCCGGACATCAAGGTGCCGATGAGGGAAATTGCGCTCCATGATACTCATTCGGTCAACGGCCAGGTGCATGCCAACGAACCGGTCCGTGTTTATGATACCAGTGGCCCATGGGGTGATCCCGAATTCACCGGCTTGGTGACTGAAGGTCTTCCTGCCACTAGAGACTCGTGGGTTCACGCACGTGGGGATGTCGAAGCTTACGAGGGAAGGGAAGTGCGCCCGGGAGACAATGGCTATCTTTCCACCAAACATGCCGAATCGGCTGCCGAATCAAGGGCGGATGCTGCGCTCAAACCGTTTCCTGGTCTTAAACGAAAACCACTGCGTGCCTCAAAGGGGCACCCAGTGACCCAGTTGTGGTACGCCCGCCAGGGTATCGTTACACCCGAAATGGAATTCATTGCCATCCGCGAAAACATGGGGCGAGCCAAGATGGCTGAGGCATCCAGGACTTCCAACCAGACCAGTCTGGAGCATCAGCACCCTGGCCAACCGTGGGGGGCCAGCATTCCCGACCAGATCACCCCGGAATTTGTGCGCGATGAGGTCGCCCGTGGGCGAGCCATTATTCCATGTAACATCAACCATCCTGAGCTGGAGCCGATGATTATCGGGCGTAATTTTCTGGTCAAGATCAACGCCAATATTGGGAATTCTGCCGTTGCTTCCAGTATTGAGGAAGAAGTCGAAAAAATGCGATGGGCCATCAAGTGGGGGGCGGATACCGTCATGGACCTCTCGACCGGCAAAAATATTCATGCCACCCGCGAATGGATTTTGAGGAACTCTCCCGTGCCAATCGGCACGGTGCCGATCTACCAGGCACTGGAGAAAGTCAACGGGCGTGCTGAGGATCTGACTTGGGAAATTTTCAGGGACACGCTCATTGAACAAGCTGAACAAGGGGTAGATTATTTTACCATTCACGCAGGCGTACTGCTGCGATTTGTGCCCATGACGGCTCGCCGAGCAACGGGCATTGTTTCGCGTGGAGGCTCCATCATGGCCAAGTGGTGCCTGGCACACCACCAGGAGAACTTTCTCTACACTCACTGGGACGACATTTGCGACATCATGGCTGCCTATGACATTAGTTTTTCCATTGGTGATGGTTTGCGTCCAGGTTCCATTGCCGACGCCAACGATGAGGCGCAATTTGCCGAGTTAAAGGTTCAGGGAGAACTCACGCAGAGGGCTTGGGATCGAGGTGTTCAGGTGATGAATGAGGGCCCGGGGCATGTTCCCATGCACAAGATTCAGGAAAACATGACCAAACAGCTGGAATGGTGTCAGGAGGCCCCTTTCTACACATTGGGCCCCTTGACAACGGATGTGGCACCTGGCTACGACCACATTACAAGCGGCATCGGTGCGGCCATGATCGGATGGTACGGCTGTGCCATGTTATGCTACGTGACTCCGAAAGAACATTTGGGGCTTCCCAATCGTGACGACGTCAAGGAAGGCGTCATTACCTACAAAATTGCAGCGCACGCAGCAGATTTGGCGAAAGGACATCCTGGCGCTCAATATCGGGATAATGCCCTGAGCAAGGCACGATTTGAGTTTCGCTGGGAAGACCAGTTTAACCTGGGGCTGGATCCGGAGCGTGCACGGGAATTTCACGACGAAACACTTCCTCAGGATGGTGCCAAGACAGCTCACTTTTGTTCCATGTGTGGCCCGCACTTCTGCGCCATGAAAATTACTGAAGATGTGCGCGAATACGCGCGCAAGCAGGGAGTCAGTGAGGAAGAAGCTTTGTCACAGGGCCTGGACGACAAGTCCAAGGAGTTTTTAGAGCAGGGTTCAGAGATTTATCAGAAAAGCTGAAGCCTCCTGCTGAAGCTAAGGTGAAGATGTCATGCCCCGATTTCTGCATAGCGCAACGAAGGACATGAGCTTCCACTTAGCTTGCCTTCTATCAAAAACCTTCAGTCATCTCCAGGGCTTCAGCTGGAGAGGTTTTGGCGGGTGCTTAGGGACATGGTGCCTGATGGTCGCATGCATGCTTGGCTATCCAGGGCAAGCCGATGAGTCTTCTGAGCTGTGGTCCCTCAAACCTTTGCAGGAGGATTTCCTTGGGGGGATCGATCCGTGGTTGAATCGTGGCTTCCAACAAATGGGCCTCCCTCCCAACCCGCTCGCCGACCGCTACACGTGGATCAGACGGGCTACCTTTGATTTGACGGGGCTTCCTCCATCGCCCGAGGAAATTATCGATTTCGTCGAGGATGCATCTGATCACGCTTATGCCAGGTTGATTGACCGACTTCTGGCCTCACCTCGTTATGGAGAGAGGTGGGGGCGACATTGGCTGGATCTGGTGCGTTATGCTGACACCAATGGGGCAGACGAAAACATGGCCTTCCCCAACGCATGGCGCTACCGAGATTATGTGATTGAGTCCTTCAACCGCGACAAACCCTATGATGTGTTCTTGAAAGAACAGATTGCCGGAGATCTGCTCCCAATGTCGAATGATGTGGCCACTCAAGCCGACCGTCTCACTGCGCTGGGGATGTTGGCCATCGGGCCAAAAATGCTGGCAGAGCAGGACAAGGAGAAACTCCTCTTTGATGTGGTCGACGAACAGATTGATATCGTGACCCGCACGTTCATGGGGCTCAGCGTCGCTTGCGCTAGGTGCCATGACCACAAGTTCGATCCCATTACTCAAGAAGATTATTACGCGTTGGCCGGTATTTTTAAAAGCACTCAGACCATGGCCCATACCGATCATGTTTCTCGATGGGTGGAAAGAGTGTTGCCAGCCCCGAGCAAGCAACAGCGCCAGGCAGCTTTTGATAAGGAGGTCGCCATGCTCGAAAAACAATTGAGTGAGGCTCAAAATGAAAAAGGAGACTCTACAGAGGAAAGTTCCCAGGAGGCTTCTGAGGCCGTTCAAAAAGCGCTGGACGCTCTGAAACAAGAGGGGCCGGGCCTTCCTCAGGTCATGAGTGTTCGCGAAGGAAAACCTGAAAACATCCCTATCCTGCATCGTGGCAATCACCTCTTGCCCGGTGATGAGACCGTGCAACGGGGGCGGATATCACTTTTGGAAAAACAACTCCCTGTCCCGGAAGTGGCGAAAAATCAATCCGGACGCCTTGAGTTGGCCTCCTGGTTGGCTGACTCGAGGCATCCTTTGGTGGCCCGCGTCATGGTCAATCGTGTTTGGACCTGGCACTTTGGCAAAGGACTGGTCGATACCCCATCGGATTTTGGGCAGCACGGTGGAAAACCCTCTCACCCCATGCTCCTGGATGGTTTGGCGCGTCGGTTCATTCAATCAGGGTTTTCGCTCAAATCACTTCACCGCGAAATCATGATGAGTCAGGCCTACCGAAGAACATCGAGGACGCACGATGAATGGCAGGTAAGGGACCCTGAAAACCGCATGCTTTGGAGACGCCAACCCCTTCGGCTTGAGGCGGAGCCGCTTCGGGATGCCATTCTTCATGCCAGTGGTCTTTTGAACCTCTCACGTGGAGATGCCTTGGGTGCCTTGAAAAAAAATGATCAATACTTCAGCGAATTGCCAGGGGCCTTTGATGCACCTTATCGTGCCGTTTATTTGCCGATCCTGCGCAGCCGTGTTTATGAGCTGTTCGCCACCTTTGATTTTCCCGATGCATCGGCGCACCTGGAATCCAGATCGCGCACGCTGATGCCGCAGCAGGCGCTTTTTTTCATGAATGACCCTTTAGTGTCTCGTGCTGTTTCTGCGATGGTCGATCGCAGCTGCCTCTCAGGTGGGTGTTGTGTCGATGACCGTCTGAACCATTTCTATCTGTCGCTTCTGGCTCGTCTGCCCACGGCTGAGGAATCCGCTCTTTTCGACGAATATCTTCGTGAGTGTCAAGTGGCAGAAAATGGCGAAATTTCAGACACTGTGTGGCAGCAGTGGGTTCACCTGATCATGGCTTCCAATGAATTTCTTATCCTCCATTGACCCCTCCAGATCCTTTTGTGAAGTCACACGACGTGAGTTGCTTCAACGCTCAGCCGTTGGCTTCGGAGGCTTGGCCTTGGAGAGCATGCTGGGGCAAACCCAGCGTGAAACAGGTTCATGGACGCATCATCCATCTGCGGCCAAGCGGGTGATTTTCCTTTTCATGCATGGAGGCCCTTCTCATGTCGATACCTTCGACTACAAGCCTCTCTTGGCTCGAGATCATGACAAGCCACTCCCATTTGCCAAACCGCGTGTTCAGTTCGCCCAGACCGGGCATCTCATGGCGAGTCCTTGGTCCTTTCGTCGCCACGGACAAAGCGGACAGTGGGCCAGTGAACTCTTCCCACATGTCGCTGAGATGTCTGATGAACTTTGTATGATCAAATCCATTTATGGATCCAATGAAGCCCATGGTGGAGCCCTGCTGAAAATCCACACGGGTTCGGATACCTTTGTGCGACCCAGTATGGGGTCGTGGGTGAGCTATGGCCTTGGTAGTGAAAATCAGAACTTGCCGGCTTTTGTGACCATCCAACCCACTTTGGGCCACGGTGGAGTTCAAAACTTTGGATCCGCTTTTTTGCCAGCAGCTTACCAGGGCGTACGGATCGGGCATCAAGGAGGGGATTCCAAGAGATTGAGCATCCCCAATCTCAAACCCCCTGAAGGAATAACCCGTGAAACCCAAGGAAGAGGTTTGGCGTATCTCGAGAGGCTGAATCGGCTTCAGCTAGGCGCTGTTGGCCAGGATGCCTATTTGGAAAGTCGCATTGCCTCTTTTGAGCTTGCCTTTCGCATGCAAATGGAGGCCCCGCACTGGATGGACTTGTCAGGGGTCTCATCCCAAAGAGCCAAACTGTATGGGATGGACAGTGCTCACACAGAGCGTTTCGCGAGGCAATGTCTACTGGCAGCACGACTCTCTGAAGCAGGTGTTCGGTTTGTTCAGTGCAGTCACGCTTACTGGGATCAGCATAGTCAACTGAAAAAGGATCACCAGCGCCTGGCTGCAGAGGTCGACAAGCCGA
>Ga0066378_10000978_pt1 | contig 11159 bp, 9 predicted proteins | sample Knorr_S23_td_DCM_FD_70947 | JGI IMG/M metagenome (GOLD analysis project Ga0066378, IMG submission 70947) | Marine microbial communities from Southern Atlantic Ocean transect - Knorr_S23_td_DCM_ad_71m_LV_A | ecosystem: Environmental > Aquatic > Marine > Oceanic | place: Southern Atlantic ocean...
TCAGATCTCCAGGGTGGACGCGCACAGCAGCTGCGGGAAGCTGAGCGAGGACGACCAAGACGATCCACCAGAACAGGACCCACCCCCACATACGGGGCGCAGAGCGAGCAGCGATGAGCGCAGGCTGCAAGACGACGAGGCCGAGGACCCCAGCGAGGGCGAGGCCCTCTGGACCGAAGGCGCTTTGGTTCACGGGGACAACGAGCATGCCGAGGCGCTCGAGCATGAGGCCGAGGCCGAGCATCAGCCCGCCGCTCCCGTCGAAGAAGCCGAGCGCGCTCGCCATATCGGGCTGGCGCGCGCCAGGTCCGAGCGCGGCGAAGGCAGGCTCGATGAGAGCGCAGAGCAAGAAGCCAACCCCGGAGGTCGTCGCAGTCCGCAGCCTGCGCTTCATCCGCAGGTGTCGACGAGAAGAGGTGAACTCTCCCAAGGCGACGATCGGACCTACGAAGAACGCGATCTCAGAGGCGCAGCCAGCGGCGACCGTCAGGAGACCAGCTTGAAGGACCAGCTTCTTTGAGCGCTCCTGTCGTCCGCGCAGGAACATGTTCGCGGCGAAGCCCGCGAGCGCTGCCCCCAAGAGATCGCCGCGCGCCGACGCGCTCGCGACCGCGCCAGCCGCCAGCGGATGGAGCGCGATCAAGACCCTGGCTGCGTGCGAGGCAGCGCGCGCCTGCTCACGACCAGCCCAGGGCTCGAGCATGCGACGCAGGAAGCGCGACATGCCGATCGCTGCGAGCAAGAGGAGAGCGAGGTTCTCTAGGCGCAGGGCGAAGACTGCGCTCGGAGTCCACTCACCAGACTCCGTCCAGAGCGCGCCAGTCAGGACCAAGGAGAGCGCGGCGAGAGGGCGCTCGTCCTGCCCGTGGACGTCTAGGAGCTGGGAGAGCACGGACCTCTCCTCGTCTTCAGCGGGCTGCGTGATCCGTGAGACGTCATCTAGGACCTGGAAGTCCTCTCCGACCGGGCCGGCTCCATGGAGCGGTCCATAGGCGAATCCAGCCAGGCTGAGGGTGAGCGTGATCCAGAGGAAGCGAGGGAGCCAGCGGGGCATGCCGAGAGCCTAACGCCTCGAGCGCGTTGGAGCCCCCCCTCTGAGTCAGTAGGCTTCTCGTATGTCCGGTCATGGGAAGACGTCCCCCGCAGCCTTCGCCGCCTACGGCGCCGCAGGCCTGCTCTACTGCTGGCTCGCCCTGCGCTTCAACTTCGTCTGCGACGACGCCTTCATCTCCTACCGCTACTCAGCGAAGCTCGCGGCGGGAGGCGGCCTCGCCTTCGACGCTGTCCGTGCGGTCCCGGTCGAGGGCTACTCAAACCTCCTGTGGGTCGTCCTCCTCTCGCTCTTCGAGCGCGCGGGAGCAGACATCACCCTCGCTGCTCGCACCCTCTCAGCCGGCGCAGGTCTGCTGCTCCTCGTTGGAACGCTGCGCCTCGCTGAGCGCAGGATCGAGCTCTGTCCGAGCGGCCTCTTCGCAACGGGTCTCTTCCTAGCCAGCCTCCCAGCCTTTGGACTTTGGGCCACCGGTGGACTCGCGACCATGCCTGCAGCCCTCGCTGCCTTCGGAGTGCTCTGGTCGCTCCACGCTGAAGAAGGGAGCCCCAAGCTGCGCCTCGCTGCCTGCGCTGCCGTGTCCGCTGTCTTGCTCCGCGCAGACGGGGTCGGGTACGTCGGCCTCATCCTCTTGGGGACTCTCGCCGGGACCGGTGGTCGCGCCATGCGCGCGGTGGCGACGACCGCAGCCGCAGCAGGCGCGGCCCTCTTCGCACAAGCTCTATGGCGACATGGTTACTACGGCGAGTGGGTACCGAACACGGCCAAGATCAAGGCCGCCTTCACGACCGCGCGCTTGCATCGTGGACTGCTCTACACCGGCGCCCTCATCATCGCGATGCCTGCGCTCGCCTTGGGAGCAGGCTTCGGACTCCGTAAATGGCGGGAGGGCCCTAGGCCCCTGCTCCTCTCTGCCGCGCTCCTCCTCTTCGGCAGCCTCGGCTACGCCACATGGGTCGGCGGAGACTTCATGCCCTTCGGCCGCTTCCTCGTCCCTGCGCTACCAGCGGTCGCGCTGCTCTTCGCGTGGGGCTGGTCTAGGCTCTCGCCGAAGCTGGCGTGGGCGCTCACGTCGCTCTGCGTCCTCGCTTCGCTCGCGGAGTCCTTCGACCAGGGCCCCGCTCCTGAGGGGCTGCGCAGCGCGCTCCACTTCAGGCAGGATCGTGAGTTTCAGACTGAGGTGGCGCGCTGGGCTGAGATGAAGCGTAACGCCGCCGCCTGGGACCTCTGGGGGCGGGCCATCGCGAAGGAGACCTCCCCCGGCGAGTCCATGATCTTGGGGGGCATCGGCGCCATCGGGTATCGGGCCCTAGCGCTCACGATCTACGACACCTATGGCCTCGTCACTCCTGAGGTCGCAGCGCACACTGAGCCGATCGTTGGCGCCTCTCCTGGTCACGACGTCCGCGTCCAGAACGACTTCTTCCTGCGGCCTGAGATCTTGAGTGAGCTCCCGAGTCGGCCGACCTACCTCGGCGCTCAAGTAGGCCTCGCCCGCCCGCTCGCTCCGGGTGAGGCAGCGCCGGATTGGCTGCTCACGCCCTTCCCTAGCGACGAGTACTTGGAGCGCCTCGCCCAGCACCTCGCGACGAACTACGGTGTACGCCTCGAGACCATCTCACGACCGCTCTCTCCCGAAGATGGCTTCCCCGAAGACTCCGTCCTCAGACTCCTCCGACTCCACTACGACTGAACATCATGATCGAGACCTTCCTCCCCCTCTGTAGAGCCGCTTCTGAAGTCGACCTCGGCGCAGAAGACGCCACCGCGCAGCTCAACGAGCGCTTCGGTTACGAGAGCGAAGCGGGCCAAGCCTTCGTCGAGGCGTTCAAAGCCTTGCACCTTGAGGGCGCGGTCGCTGACCGCGGCGAGCTCCCGGTCGAGTGGGGGCGCGTCTCCAAGGCCACCGAGGAGACGCTCGGCTTCTCCCTCGATGTCGTTCACATGAACGGGGCTGGCCCCGACCACATTCACCCCACGGGAGAGGCGAGCTTCTGCGTCCCCCTCGAGGGCGAGCCTGAGTTTGAAGGTACTCGCTCAGGGTGGCACGTCCTGCCTCCTGGCTCCCGACACGTGCCTCAGGTCAAGGGCGGCAGGATGCTGATCGTCTACCTGCTCCCGAACGGAGAGATGGAGTTTCTGTAGGGCAAAGGGCCCTCTGCGGCGCGCCTGAAGGTGCTCGCTAACGGATTAGACCCGTTCTGCTTAGGATGTATGGGTGCAGAGCGCGCCTGAACTCTTCCTGAGGTGGTCCCTCACCTCCCTCGTCTCTCTGGTCCTCATCCTCCAGAGCGCCGGGGCTTCACTGGCCCTCTGCAAGCTCGGCGTAGAAGAGAGCGGCTGCTGCGGTGCCCACTCCATCGTGGCGCCCTCCTGCTGCAGCGCAGAGGGAGAGCGCTCAAGCGAAGAGCCTGGGGCGGAGAGCGGTGACTGCTCGTGTGAGCTCTTCGGTGAGCTGCCGACGTGCTCGCTCACGAGCTCGACTGACAGCACGGGCAGCCTCCTTGAGCACGGGTACGCAGTGAGCGCGAGCGTAGCGCGCGTAGGTGAGACGCCTGCTAGCGAGCTTATTCGAGCCACCCCTCCGCGAGGGAGCCCTCCCCCAGAGCTCCCCAAGTCGCTACTAGAAGAGCTCATGAGCTGGCGCTTGTAAGAGCGGCGGAACACGTAGCCGCGCCTCTCGTGCGCGTCGACCTGTACCCGTCTCACTCTCACAGCCCACCTCTCATGAACCACTCCTTCACTTGGGCAGCGCTCTCGCTGCTCTCCCTCTCTCTCGCTTGCCAGAGCGCCCCCTCTCAGCAAAACGCTCCCACGGCTGAGTTCCGTAACGCCGAAGCGATCGGTCTGCCGGTCTATGGTATGTCCTGCCCCAAGTGCGCGAACAACATCACGCACAAGCTCATCGACCTCGTCGGCGTCTTTGACGTCGAGGTCGACATGGAGCGCGGCTTCGTCACCGCTAAAGCCGCGCCTGGCTTCGTCCCGACTCGGGATGAGTTCGTTGAGGCTATAACCGCTGCAGGCTTCACAGTGCCTGACTCAGCGGGCGCTGGAGACTGAGGATGCGCTACCTCCTCAGCCTGCTCGCTGCCCTCTCATTGTGCGGCGCTCTCCAGGCCCAGCAGGCCTCTTGGACGACGGCACCGACCCTCCCCGGGGAGGGGCACTGGGTCCTACGTGAGACCGCGACGCTGGCTTGGCACGAGCCTTCCCCCGGGGAGCGCCGTCGCTCAAGCATGCTCTCATCACGGCTCTCCTATGGGCTAGACGGCGAGCGCGCGGTCTTCCTCGACTTGCCCGCACGAGGTCTCGGCCGAGACCGAGGCCCGAGCTTGGGCGATGTCGCAGTCGGCTGGAAGTGGCGCTTCCATGCCCAGAACACAGGCCCAGTGGATACGACGCGTATGAGCCTGAGCCTAGGCGCGACCCTCCCCTCTGGAGCAGAGCGCAGCACCTCTGGAGAGGTCGTTCCCTTCGCAGACCTCGCATGGATGAGCATCTCAGGCAGGCTCGGCCTCGGAACCTCCCTCACCCTGGAGGGCGGCGGCGACCCCTACCGCCGGCCGCTCTGGGCCGACGAGACAGGCGAGCTCAACATGCGCTTTGCCGCGGCTGCGGTCTGGCGAATCGATCCAGTGCGATACTCAAGCTCATTGCAGGCCGCTACGTACGCCTGCGTGGAGTTGATCTCGAACGCCAAGGCGGACGACCTCGATGGAGAGAGTGAGCTGCTCTTGGCGCCAGGCCTACTGTACGAGGCGCCGAGCTTCGCAGCAGAGCTCTCCTATGCGCTCCCCCTGCACTCCGACGAGCTTGAGAGCCGACCGGAGCTGGACGGCGCATTGCTCTTCGGTCTGCGTTTCCTCTGGTGATCCCCGGTCCATCACAGGTCTTGGTGATCCTGGATGCAGCGCTCTAAGCGCTGCGCTCGGCTCACACAGCATTCGCGCCAAATACTCCCGGCTCCAAACTCCCTAAAGCAGCCTCACCTCGTTACCCTCTGCGGCGGTTGCGGAAGTGGCGGAATTGGTAGACGCGCTGGATTTAGGTTCCTGTGCTTAACGGCGTGGGGGTTCGAGTCCCCCCTTCCGCACCATCTCTCCCTCCAGCTTGGAGCTGGGGGGGGGTGGCTCAGCCCCACTCTTCTTGCCTTTTACGGCCAGCTACAGTCGAAGCGCGCTTACTCCGCCTCTTTCAAGGCCATCAAGGCGAAGGCCGTCGCGGCCCGGCTGATGTAGTGCTTGCCGTCGCGCCGCGGGGAGCGGGTGTACCAGTCCCCCTCCTCTCGTTGATTCGCGCGCAGCCACTTGAGCCCAGCTGCGACCGCATCATCGGTGCCCTCCGCGCCGGTCATGAGGAGGACATAGACGCTGAAAGCGGTCGGGTAAGCCTCGCTCGTCGTGGTCTGCGGCTCTCCCCCGTCGCGCTTCCACGCGGGGCCCGAGAGCGAGGCCATGGACCAACCGCCGTCCTCAGCCTGAGCCTCGAGGAGCTCCTTCTTCCAAGCCCGCCGATCCTTGGACGGAGCAGCCTTGGACCAGTGCTCTGCGGCCCAGAGCCTCATGGCCTTCGCGTGCAGACTCAGAGGCTTATTCGCCTTGAGGTAATCGAGCATTCGCTTCGCCGCGCGCCGGTCAGCTGACGTGATCTTCGCTGCGTCCTCCAGCTCTCCTAGAGCGATGAGCATCAGCGTGGGCCCGTACTCTGCGTCTGACTCAAAGGGAGGCCAGTTGCACTGCAGCCAGGACTCCCAAGTCCCGCTCTCATCGAGGAGCTCCCAAGCGTGATCGAGCCCAGCCCGCGTCGCCTCGTGCACCTCATCGCAGCTACGCGCGTCACTCAACGCCAAGAAGGCCGCCGTGGCGACCTTGCCCTCGACGCTCCCGTACTGTCCGCCCGGCTTGGCGTCCCCCTTCACGAAGCCCATCAAATACCCCTGCGCGAAGGCGCGTCCTTCAGCGACCTCTTCGGAGTCGGGCGCGATCACCGGCTGCGCCGCGAGCGCCCAGCCGTTGGTGTGACAAGTCACACACTCGCGCTCGTCACGCCACTCCTTAGAGACCTCGACGAGATACTCCACCCCCTTGTCGAAGGAGAAGGCCTCTGCTTCATGCTCGACATCACTCGCTCGCGACGTCATCGACGTCACCAAGGCGTAGAGGGCGATGAGCCCGACAGCTTGTGCTTGTCTCTTCAAGGTTGGCAAATCAGGAGAACTCAGCGACAGATGCTCCGAGCACCTCTACTCGAGGCTCCACCCCTAGCCCCGGGGCGCTCGACGCCGCCATCCGCCCGTCTTTGCGCTGCGGCGCGCCGTGGGCGATGGAGACTGTGACGTAGCTGTTGAAGTCCGTGGAGGTGAGGAGGTGCTCGGTCGGGGTCGAGTGGGCTAGGTGGGAGATCGCCGCCGTGACGATGTCGCCGCCCCAAGTGTCCTCGATCGTGAGGCCGAGGCCAGCCTCGACGCAGAAGTTCCGCGCCAGGGAGGCCTTCGTGAGCCCGCCGAACTTGGAGATCTTCACGTTGACCGCGTCCATGGCGTCGTCCGCCTTGGCGCGCAGGAGCGAAGACATGTCCTCTATGTTCTCGTCCAGGATGAAGGGGTGGTCGGTGCGGCGTCGGATCGAGAGGCAGTCCTCGTAGCGTTCACAGGGCTGCTCGATGTAGACGTCGACGTCGCGCACTCCACGCACGACGCGAGCTGCGTCGTGCGCGAGCCAGCCCGTGTTCGCGTCAGCGATGAGGACGTCGGTCGTATCGAGCACCTCCCTTACAGCCTTGATGCGCGCGATGTCGACCTCCGGGTCGCCCCCGACCTTCAGCTGGAAGCGCGAGTAGCCCTCAGCCTTGTAACCCGCGACCTTGCCCGCCATCTGGTCGGGGTCCTCTTGGCTGATCGCGCGGTAGAGGACGAAGTCCTCACCATATCGACCACCTAAGAGCGCGCTGACCGGTTGGCCGCAGATCTTCCCGAATAGATCCCAGCACGCGACATCGATTGCGGACTTCGCGTACGGGTGTCCCTTCAGGAGCTTGTCCATCCGCCTAGTCAAGACAGCGGGCTCGGTCGGATCACAACCGATGAGGTCGGGAGCGAGCTCCCGGATCCCTGCTCGAGCGCCCTCGGCATAAGAGGCCAGATAGGCGGGGCCCAGAGGGCAGACTTCGCCGTGCCCGGTGCTTCCGTCCTCAGCAGTCAGCCTTACGACAGTAGAGTCGAACACCTCGACGGACTTACCGCCGGACCAGTTGTAGCTCCCCTCATGCAGCGGGAGCTCGACTCGAAAGACCTCGATGCGTTCAATCTTCATCGCTCCATTCTAGGCTCTCGCCACGAGACTCGTAGGCGAGCGCTCGCTGCTGCTCCCCCATAAGGCCTAGCGCTCCTCATCAGCCCCACGCGAGGTCACTTCATTCGACCCGCCACACCGGAATTTACATTTGCAATCGGCGTAAAATAGGCGGCCTATAGCCCTCCCGATCAGACACACACCTCTACATGTTCGACACACGAACGATCATTGCCCTCACAGCTCTTTTCGGTCTCGCGCTCTTCTTCGCCTGCATGATGCTCTACGCATTGAAGAAGGACGCGGAGGCGTTGAAGGGTCGCCTTGACAAAATCAAGGAGCTCGAGGAGCGCGTCAATCAACTCGAGGCGAGTGAGGGAGATCCCGAGAACTGACGGGTCTCCGCCCCGCTACTGCGCACGTAGCTTCCTCACCCTCCCTAGGAAAGCGCTGGGCGGGGTTGCCTCGCAGGGCCGGCCAATTTCGGCGTGATCTAGGGTATTCTTGCGAGTAGGTGCAGGCCACGCCGGCGCCTCCGACCGCCTCAGGTCGGCCCCACTGAAAAACCACAACGGAGCTCCCATGCGATTCTCGTTCCTCGCGCTCACTCTCGCACTCTGCGCGTCAAACGCGACTGCCCAGTCTCAAAAGCCGGCCCCCATCACGAAGCCCGCGCCGCAGGTCAAGGCGCCCTTAGCTAAGAAGTCCGTCGGGAGGCCCACGAAGCAGAGCATGGCGCCTGCAAGCGTCCCTGGGTCAAGTGCGGCATCCTCGACGATCCAGCAGATGGTCGTAGGTGGTAGCGACGACTGCAACACGCCTGACACTATCAGCGGCACCGGCGCCTTCGCCTTCGATCAGACCGCTGCCACCACTGGCGGTGAAGGTCAGAACGAGTACGCCTGCTACGCCTTCGGCTCCTCTGTTATCGATAATGACGTCTGGTTCGACTGGACCGCTCCCTCCACAGGTCCCTTCAACATTCAGACCTGCAACCTGACCACGACGGACACCAAGATCGCGGTCTATCCCGGTGGCACTTGCCCCGCCATCGGCTCAAGCATCGCCTGCAATGATGACAACTGTGGGCTCCAGTCCTTTGTCCAGGTCCAGGCCACAGCTGGCTCCAGTTACCTCCTACAAGTCGGCACCTTCCCAGGCGCGCTTGGAGGCTCAGGGACCTTCGACATCACCGCCATCGTCCCGGCAGCGAACGACGACTGCAACAGCGCCACCGCGATCAGCGGCACCGGCGTTTACGCCTTCGACAACGCTGGCGCCTCAACCGGCGCTGAGGGACAGAACGAGTACCTCTGCTACAACTTCGGCTCCTCCGCCGTCGATAACGACGTCTGGTTCAGCTGGACCGCCCCCTCGAATGACTCCTTCAAAGTCGAGACCTGCAACCTGACCTCGACCGACACCAAGATCGCGGTCTGGCCCGGCAGCGGCTGCCCCACCGCGGGGACGATCCTCGCCTGTAACGACGACGCCTGCGGCCTCCAGTCACGCCTCTTTTTCGCGGGCACTGCTGGCTCTACATACATGCTGCAGGTTGGGACCTTCCCCGGCGCAACCGGCGGGACAGGCAGCTTCGACATCTCTGTCTTCACGCCCGCCCAGAACGACGACTGCAACAACCCGGACCTGATCAGCGGCACTGGGGTCTTCACCTTCGACCAGAGCACAGCCACGACGGGCGCTGAGGGCCAGAACGAGTACAGCTGCTACTCCTTCGGCTCCTCTACCGTGGACAACGACGTCTGGTTCGAGTGGACCGCTCCGTCAAACGACAGCTTCCGGGTCTCAACCTGCAACATCACCTCCACGGACACGAAGATGGCCGTCTACCCTGGCGGCGCTTGTCCGACGATCGGCTCGAGCATCGCCTGCAACGACGACTTCTGCGGCTTCCAGTCAGAGCTGACCTTCGCCGGCACTCAAGGCTCCACCTACCTGCTGCAGATCGGGACATTCCCGGGCGCTATCGGCGGAGCTGGCAGCTTCGATATCTCGACCTTCGTCCCTGCCCCCAACGACGACTGCTCGAACGCTGTGACCCTCACCGGCACCGGGCTCTTCCCCTTCGACACCACGACGGCTTCGACGGGCGCTGAGGGACAGACCGAGCTCCTCTGCTATTCCTTCGGCACCAGCGCCGTAAACAACGACGTCTGGTTCACCTGGACGGCTCCGACGACTGACACCTACGCCGTCGAGACCTGCAACTTCACATCTCTAGACACGAAGATCGCAGTCTATGCCGGCACAGGATGTCCGACGGCCGGCAGCGCCCTCGGCTGTAATGACGACACGTGCGGGCTCCAGTCCTCTGTCTGGTTCTCTGCGACACAGGCCTCGACCTACACCTTCCAGGTCGGCTCCTTCTCTACCGCGGGCTTTGGCACGGGCAGCCTCAACGTCTTCCCCGTCATCCTCCCGCCGAACGACAACTGCGCGACGCCTGACACCATCGCCGGCACAGGCACGTTCAACTTCGACAACAGCATCGCGAGCACGGGCCCCGAGGGGCAGACCGAAGCCGCCTGCTACGACTTCGGCACCTCCGCTGTAGAGAACGACATCTGGTTCCAGTGGACCTCTGACTTCACCGGCTCAGCCCGCGTGACCACCTGCACAGGTCAGACGGTAGACACCAGGATCGCGGTCTACGCAGGGGGCTCCTGCCCTACTGCTGGCAGCGCCATCGACTGCAACGAAGACGTCGCGAGCGGTTGCGCAACCTGCACCACCAACGGGTTCTCCTCTGAGGTCTACTTCAGCGCCACGACCGGTAGCCAGTACATGATCCAGATAGGCACATTCCCTGGCGCCCAAGGTGGCATCGGCTCCTTCACAGTGGAGCCCTACACCCCGCCTGCTGCGCACCCACACGATGAGTGCGCGACTGCACAAGTCATCGCGGGCAGCGGCGCGTTCACCGTGGACACCTCCGGCGCTTCCTTCGCGACCTGCGCAGCGACGACTGGCATTGACGGCCAGAACGAGGCCCTCTGCTACGCCTTCGGCTCCAGCGCCGTGAACAACGACGTCTGGTTCCAGTGGACGTCGCAGGGCACAGGCATCGCGACAGTCTCCGCCTGTGGCATGAGCTGGGACACGAAGATCGCCGCCCACCCCGGCGGCGCGTGCCCCCCTGTCCCCGGGACGATGTTGGCATGCAACGACGACACCTGCGGCCTGCAGTCTGAGATCACGTTCTCAGCGACGAACGGCTCGACCTACCTGCTCCAATTCGGCGCCTTCTCTACGGCTGGCTCTGGTGACGGCACCTTCACGATCGACGTGGCTTGCAACCCCTGTGAGCCGGGCGTGGGCTACTGCTTTGGAGACGACTCTGGCAGCGTCATCTGCCCCTGCGGCAACCCAGGCTCTAGCGAAGGCGGCTGCGCCAACGGCTCTGGCCAGGGTGCGACCCTCGGCGCTATCGGCGACGCGAGCGTCTCGAACGACACGCTCGTCCTGCAGTCAACGAACCTGCTCCCGAACCAGCCGTGCCTGTTCTTCCAAGGGAACAACGCGATCAACGGTGGCGATGGGATCCTGTTCGGAGACGGCCTTCGCTGCGCTGGCGGCGGCGTGATCCGTCTCCAAGTGCGCTTCCCCGACAGCAACGGAAACGCCCAGACGAGCTTGGGCGTCGCAGCGAAGGGGAACTGCTCTGCGGGTGACGTGAAGCGCTACCAGAACTGGTACCGCGACCCGGTCCTCTCGCCCTGTGGCTCACTCTTCAACCTGACGAACGGCTACGAGATCTCTTGGCTCCCGTAGCCCGGCCTTGAGCGCTGCTGAGC
>Ga0066378_10000979_pt1 | contig 11143 bp, 5 predicted proteins | sample Knorr_S23_td_DCM_FD_70947 | JGI IMG/M metagenome (GOLD analysis project Ga0066378, IMG submission 70947) | Marine microbial communities from Southern Atlantic Ocean transect - Knorr_S23_td_DCM_ad_71m_LV_A | ecosystem: Environmental > Aquatic > Marine > Oceanic | place: Southern Atlantic ocean...
GCAATCTGTATGCAAACTAGCCTATCTTCTTCCAGTCTTTGTTAATCAACGACTTACAAAGCGAATTGGTGCCCCCGCTGGGATTCGAACCCAGATTTCCGGTTCCGGAGACCGGTGCTCTATCCGTTGAACTACGGGGACCGCTGGACTTTAAAGCGCGGCGATTCTCAGCTCGAGACGGGGAAAGTCGAGCCTGATTTTCTTTTTCGATCCGCTCAGGGCTAATCGCCAAAAGCCAACCGCTAACTACTAAATATGTATCGCTTCGCCAGTCGTCGCCGCAGCGGCCTCCATTAGCGCCTCGCTCAAGGTTGGATGGGCATGGATCGTATGATGTATTTCATCGATCGTGCCCTCCATTCCCATGGCTAAGCAATATTCGGCTATCAGCTCGGTAGCGTCATGCCCAATGATGTGGACACCCAGGATTTCACCCGAATCTGGGACGCTCAGCACCTTGACGAAGCCTTCCGCGGCATTCGATGACACGGCCTTACCTGAGGCCTGGAAAGGAAATTTGCCAATCTGGTATTCGATACCTTGTTCTTTGGCCACCTTCTCAGTGAGACCCGTGCTGGCGATTTGTGGGTTGCAATAGGTGCAGCCCGGAAAATTGGTCACCCGCTTTGGCTCACTGTGGCCAAACATGCCATTGACCGCCTGAATGGCTTCGTAGGTCGCCACGTGGGCCAAGGTCGGCGGGCCAATGATGTCGCCCGCGGCATAAATGCCGGCAATGTTCGTTTGATAGCGACCATCGACAACCAGAAATCCCCGATCCGTTTCCAGCTTGACGGAATCGGCCAAAGCCCCGTCCAGATTAGCTTGAACGCCAACCGCCTGGATTGCGGCATCCACTTCCAACGAAATCGCATTGCCGCCCTTTTCGTATTCAATTTTCACCGACTTACCGCCGACTTCGGCGCTTTTAATCTCGATTCCGAGCTCGCTCTTGATCTTCTGCTTTTTGAAGGCTCGCTCCAGAGCCTTGGCCACTTCCTCGTCCTCGACTGGCACGAGCTGAGGCAGGATTTCCAAAATAGTCACTTCCGTCCCAAACGCATTAAGAAAATAGGCAAACTCAACTCCGATAGCGCCCGATCCAATGATGGCGACCGATTTTGGCTGTTCTTTCATGACCAGCGCTTCCCGCGAAGTCATGACTCGCTCGCCGTCAACCGGCAAAAATGGCAGCTGCTTGGCCCGGCATCCCGTAGCGATGAGAATGTTATCCGCCGAGAGAGTTTCTCCTTTTCGATCGCCTTCAATCAACTCGATCGATCCAGCGTCCTTCACCTGCGCTTTTGAGACGATGTAATCGACCTCGTTCTTTTTGAAAAGGAACTCAATTCCTTTAGCCATCTGATCGGCTACTCCCCGAGAACGCTCGATCACTTTGCCGAAATCGTAGTCGACTGAGCCCACCTTGATGCCAAAAGTCTCCGCCTTGCCGATGTTGGCCATCAACTCAGCGCTCTTGAGCAGCGCTTTGCTGGGTATGCACCCCCAATTCAAACAGGTGCCGCCCGCCCGCTCCATCTCAATACAAGCCGCTCGTTTGCCAAGCTGGCCCGCTCTAATGGCAGCCGCATATCCAGCTGGCCCTCCTCCAATAACAATGAGATCGTAATTCTTCTCTTCAGACATGATACCGATTTTGAAGGAAGGCAGTAGGTGACATGCTCGTCCTTGTCTAGGACAATGATGACCAACGGAGGCTAAATATCGATAACGTCGTCTTTATGATGAATGGCCCGACGCTCGGAAAGCGTTTGCTTACGCACCCTCGGATCAATCCCAAGATCCACAGATCGTCGCTTCTCGACTCGGATTCTGGTTTTCGAACGGCTGTCTCCCCCGCTGATCCAGTTGTTGAAAAACAGATTGAGCAACGTGATGATAAACGATCCTAGAAAGGCATAGCCAAATCCATCGACATAGAACCCGTTAACCAGATAGCCAACGAAGGCGTACAGCAAGGCATTGATTACCAAGAGCCCAATCCCCATCGTCAGGACTACGAAAGGAAGCGTGAAAAGAACCAGGATAGGTCTCAGCACCGCCGAGAAGATACCTAAAAGCAGGACCGCTAAAACCAGCGATATCGAATCGTCGCAATAGATGCCAGGGAGCAGCCAGCTGCCGATGAAGACACCGAGGGCGCTGACTAAGGCTCTTTTGATTAATAATGCCATTTCGCTTACGCTCGAGACCAGACAAGGCCATAGGACGTTCCATTGCCAGCCCAATATGAGAGCATTGCCTCAAGAGGCTCATTAAATTAATTGCTCTATAGGAGGGAAAAGCCTGAATGGCCTTTCCTTAATGCGAATCGCTCTCCTACAGGATCATCTACGCAATGGCGGCACCGAAAATCAAACGCTCCACATAGCCGAGGGGCTCGCACAAGCAGGTCTGGAAACTTGCGTTATTGTGTTTCGCGAAGGCGGTATTCTCGACAAACAGGCAGCTGAAGGATCCTTCCAGATCCGATATCTAAATCAAGGCCCCTTGAAGACCGACTGGTTTGCCCCGGGCCTAAAGAAGCTGCTGCTCGCGGAGGGATTCGATGTCGCCATCGGCATGGGTAGGATGGCCAACTGCCAAGTTGGCCTGCTGGCTTCATCTACCCGAGAGTTGAAGTTCGTGTCTACTTTCCGCACCGGCAAATCGATTCCACGCCTCCAACGCAGAGCCCTTAAGAGATCGGACCGCCTCGTAGCTAATAGCCGGGAAGCCCTCGAGCGCCTCCAAATCAAGTACGGAATTGACCGAGGCCCCGACGCTCAAGTTATCTACAACGGATGTATCCGTAAATTTCCCACAACAGGAGAAGAACAAACCGACTCAGGGAAGAGATCCATTAGACTGGTCTGCGCCAGCATGTTCCGCCCAGAAAAGAAGCAGAAACGACTCCTCCACATCTGCAGCAAGCTGGCCCCGAATCTCGACTGGAAGTTGACACTGGCAGGAGATGGATCCGAAAGGAATGCCTGTATCCAATTAGCAAGACGATTAGGAATCGATAATCGCGTCGAATTCCCGGGATTGCTCACGGATCCCTCCAATCTCTATCAGAAAAGCGACATCGCCATTCACGCCTCCGCGAAAGAATCCCTGCCCAACGCTCTGATTGAAGCCCAAATGAGTGGCCTGCCCGTTGTAGCCTACGATGTGGGCGGCGTTGGCGAAACCTTCGATCCAAATGTCTCTGGACTGTTGATCGATCACGGCAACGATGACGTCTTCGTCGATTCTCTGGAGAAATTGATAGAGGACTCCGACCTGCGACAGCGAATGTCCGCTGCCGCGCGCGACTATGCTCGTGAACACTTTTCTCCTGAAACTCAGGTTCAGGCCTACATCGAATTGCTCTCGCGGATGAATCAAGCCTAAGACCACATTTATCATCCACCTTGCGGCATCCCAAATCGGAATGGCCGCAAGTTCGAATCCAGATGCCAAAATCCGTTTCCAAACTGCAATCCATTCGCCTACGCGGCGTTCGGCAAAACAATCTAAAGAACATAGATGTCGATATACCGCTAGGTAAGTACATCGCCGTGACGGGGCTTAGCGGAGCAGGTAAATCCTCGCTCGTGTTTGAAACGCTCCATGCCGAGGGCCAGCGACGATATGTGGAGACCTTCAGTTCCTACACGAGGCAATTTCTCGATCTCTTAGAAAAGCCAGACATCGATTCGGCGGAAAACGCCCGTCCTTCAATCGCGATCGAACAAAAGAATAACATCAAAACTTCGCGTTCCACTGTCGGAACCATGACCGAACTGACGGACTTCTTTAAAGTTTGGTTTAGCCATGTCGCCTCGCTCTACGATCCTGAGACTGGCGAAGAAATACATGACGACAATCCAAGGACGATTTGGACCAAAGCCAAAGAAACCTGGAATGGCGATATCGCCATCATCGCCTTCGAAGTCAAACGGCCCGAAAAATTGACTTGGAAGGAGATCTTCAAGAACGTCAAAGCCCAGGGCTACTCCCGATTCATCGACGCGGAAAACGCGGTCTATCGAGTGGACGACGGCACAGCGACAGCTCGTATCGCTGAGAAAGGGGTCGATTGCATCTTTGTCATACAAGATAGGATACAACTGAAAGAAGAAAATTTTCAACGGTTTATGGAAGCGGCGGAAACCGCGCTTGAATTCGGCCAGGGAGAACTCTGTTTATTCAATAAGGAAAGCCAACTATTGGATCGCTTTTCCCGTGGATTGCATTCTCCGAAATCGGGTCGACGTTTTCGTCCGACAATTCCCGCATTATTCTCCTTCAACTCACCCGTCGGCGCCTGTCCTAAATGCCGAGGATTCGGAAGGGTTATTGAAATCGACTACCGTCTCGCGATCCCAGACAGGAATATTAGTATCGAAGAGGGTCTAATTCGTCCGTTCGAAGGAAAGGTCTATGGCGAAAGCAAGGCCGACTTGAAACGAGCCTGTAAACGGCTGAAAATCCCCACCGACAAACCGTTCAACAAACTCTCCAAGCGCCATCAGGATACCATTATCTATGGCGAGCGAGCTTATCGAAACCGGAAAGCTGACGAAGACTGGGACGGTATCGTATGGTACGGTGTCAAAGGCTTCTTCGACTGGCTGGAAAAGAATACCTACAAGATGCATGTCCGCATCTTCCTATCACGCTACCGGGCTTACGAAAAATGCCCCGATTGCCAAGGGACCCGCCTTCAGCCAGACGCGCTTTGCTGGAAATGGAATGGCTTTCGGCTTCCCGATCTGTACCAGACGCCAATAAGCGATCTGCAAAACCTCATAAATGGCGACAAAGCCAAAGTTGCCTACTCAAACTCAGATGCGGTCGCCAATCGCCAATCGGACCTCGCTCTGGAAGCCATAAAATCGCGCCTGCATTACTTGAACCATGTTGGGCTCGGCTATCTAACGCTCGATCGGCCAGCCCGGACCCTGAGTGGAGGGGAAGTCGAACGCGTCACCTTGACCTCTTGCCTCGGCACCTCGCTGGTCGATACCCTATTCGTACTCGATGAGCCATCAGTGGGTCTCCACCCCCGCGACATCGAACGGCTCATCAATATAGTTCGAAACTTGGTCGATGCCGGCAATACCGTCGTTGTCGTCGAGCATGACGACGCAATGATCACAGCGGCGGATCACGTATTGGAAATCGGTCCTGAACCAGGATCCAAAGGTGGACAGATCGTATTCCAAGGCGACATCAAAGGACTCGCGGCCAGCGATTCGAGTATAACGGGATCCTATCTTTCGGGGAAACAATTTATCGGCTCCCCTTCAGATCTTCGCCCCGTCGATTTAGGAAAAACCGGCAAAAAACAACCTAGCATTCGTATTCGAGGAGCCAGCAAACATAATATCCAAAATATGGATATAGATATTCCGCTTACTCGATTTGTTTGCATCAGCGGAGTATCGGGCTCGGGCAAGAGCACCCTGATGAACAACGCCCTCTACCAGCTCCTCCTTGCCAAGCGTGGTCGACTAGCCGAGGATCCCGCTACCATCGAATCGATTGATTGCGATTCCGAGCCCGACGAAATCGTGCTCGTCGACCAAACGCCAATCAGTCGCACACCGCGATCAAACCCCGCTGTCTTCGTAGATGCCTGGGATGAAATTCGAAAACTCTTCGGAAAGCTACCCGAAGCTCAGGCCCAAGGCTATACCGCCTCCAGTTTCTCATTCAATGCGGGCGATGGCCGATGCGAGCATTGCAAAGGGCTTGGACACGAAAAAGTGGAAATGCAATTTCTGAGCGACGTATACGTACCTTGCCCTCATTGCAATGGTCGCCGCTTTAAACCTGAGCTGCTCGATATACGTTTCCTCAATCACTCCATTGCCGATCTGCTGGACCTGACAATCGAGCAGGCTATACAGATCTTCCAAGAGTACTCAAAAATTTACGACAAGCTCTCCGCCCTATCCCAGATTGGCCTTGGCTACCTTAAATTGGGCCAGCCACTAAACACTCTATCCGGTGGAGAGTCCCAACGGCTAAAGTTGGCTAAGTATTTGCGGGTTAACACCAGTACAAAACGCAGTATTTCAAATTCCTCTAATCTGGATTCTGGATCATCCCTTATCCTACTGGACGAGCCCACAACCGGTCTGCACAAGCACGATGTCAAACGTCTCTTGGCCGCATTACAGCAAATCGTGGATCACGGCCATAGCCTGATCGTCATAGAGCACAATTTGGATGTGTTGAAGTCCGCAGATTGGATTGTTGAGCTGGGCCCCGAGGCAGGCTCCAACGGTGGTCGATTGGTATTCCAGGGATCTCCAGCTGCCTGCGCAGCGTCGGGACAAACAGAAACAGGCAAGTACTTGGCCCGTGAGTTTAACTCCAACCAACCCTTGCTGGCTGCCGAAAGCCAAGGGAGCAACGAGGCCAGCCAAGCGAATGGCAACTCCCAAAGAGAACTTCATATACTTGGGGCTAGAGAGCACAATCTGAAGAATATAGACGTATCCATTACTCACTATTCGTTGTCGGTCGTCACAGGCGTATCAGGCTCTGGAAAGTCTACACTAGCCTTCGATATCGCTTTTGGAGAAGGACAGCGTCGATTCATGGAATCAATGTCGCCCTACGCCCGTCAATTCGTAGAGCAGCTTCCCCGACCAGACTTGGATCAATTGAATGGCATTCAGCCGACAGTCGCCATTGAACAGAGGGTGACACGAGGAAGTCGCAAGTCGACTGTGGCGACCATCACCGAGGTAGCCCAATACCTTCGATTGCTGTACTCGCGACTCGGAGTCCCCCATAACCCGGACACGGGCGAACCCATGCTGTCGCAATCAACTGTCGAGTTAGAGAAACGACTGCAATCGATACAACGACAACCAGCGATTCGCAAATCAGAGCAACTCCTGATTTGCTCTCCCGTTATCCGAAATCGCAAGGGTCACCATCAGCCGATTGCTAATTGGATAGCGAATCACGGATACGAGATGATGCGGGTAGATGGGGAGATCATTCTAACGGAGGATTTCGAGAAACTGGACCGCTATCGCGAACACAATATCGAAATCGTCATAGCCGACTTAAACTCGATTCGCGGGTCCAAAGCGAAAATCAATTCGGCTCTGCAGGAGGCACTGAAAAGAGGAAATGGCACGGCCCTGCTCCTAGACGACAAGGAGGAAATCGTAACTTGGCTCTCCACTCATCGCATGGATCCAAAAACAGGCCAAGCTTTGCCAGAACTGGATCCCAAGGACTTCTCATTCAATTCGAGCAAGGGCTGGTGCCCAACCTGCCGGGGTCACGGCCGCATCTACTCCTGGATGCGAGAGCAACTCGATGAAGACGAACTATTGCAAAAATCGATCGGGGCTGACACTAGCGATGACGATGAATCCGACGAGATTGTTATCTGCCCAGACTGCAAAGGAGAAAGGCTGAACCGCACCAGCCGAAATGTATTCCTCCCACTGAGGGCTAATCGCTGGATCTCCCTTCCCCAGCTCCTTTTCCTAACTCCGCTGGCGCTTCTCAGCACACTTGATCGGCTGAATCTAGACGCTCGCGGAAAATTGATTGCCAGGGATATAGTAGACCAAATTCGAGAACGTCTCCAGTTTATGGATAGTGTCGGACTAGAATACCTATCGCTCGATCGGGCCACGCAAACCCTTTCTGGGGGCGAAGCGCAACGCATCCGTCTTGCCGCCCAACTCGGATCCAATCTCGCTGGTGTACTCTATATTCTCGATGAACCCAGCATAGGCTTGCATGCCCGCGATGGCGATCGCCTTATCGACACCCTCAAATCCCTACGATCGAGGGGCAATACTTTACTCGTTGTCGAGCATGATGAAGCCATGATGGAAAACGCGGATCGCATCATCGACCTGGGGCCCGGAGCTGGAATACAAGGAGGCGAGCTCATCGCCGAAGGCACGCTCGGTCAACTAAAGCGCAATCGATCGTCATTAACCGGCAAATACCTGAAAAAAGGCATACCCCATCCGATCCGCGGTCACTACCGCGAGCTGCCGCCTCGCGCCTACGGCCAGGAATCGTGGGTAGAACTCTCAGGAGTGAATTTCCGGAACCTGAAGAACCAATCTATTCGATTCCCGACTGAACGTTTGATTATGGTTTGCGGTTCGTCGGGGGCGGGTAAGTCCTCTCTAGTTCGAGACCTCCTCGGAAATGCGGCGACGTACGCTATCAAGTCCAAAAAGAGCAATCTGAACGGCGAGCTATTCGCCAAGAAGGGTACCCCCATCGAGGGCGAAGAAGGAATCATTCTTTTCGATCAGCTAACCAACGGTAATCGATTTCGCTCGGTATTGGAAGTCGATCAGTCGCCAATCGGAAAAACTCCTCGCTCAACTCCTGCGACCTATCTAGGTGTATTCGATATCATCCGACAGTTTTTCTCCAGTCTGCCGGAATCTAAAATGAGGGGCTACAAACCGGGACGCTTTTCTTTCAACACACCTCATGGACGTTGCCCTAGTTGTTCCGGAGCCGGCAGGGTTAAGCTAGAAATGAGCTTCATGCCCGACACCTATATGGTTTGCGAAGACTGCAACGGCCTTCGATACGGACAAGAGCTGCTCGAACTGCATTGGCGGGGAAAGAATATCGCAGACACCCTGAATATGACCTTTGATGAGGCTGCTGAATTCTTCAGTTTCCACACGCAGCTCCAAGAAACCATGCAGCTCATGGTAGAGACCGGTCTCGGCTACCTAACGCTTGGACAAAGTAGTCCCACACTTTCAGGCGGAGAAGCCCAGCGAATGAAGCTTGTCACGGAATTGGCCAAAGGACTGCAGACTTTCACGGATCGACGAAGAGGCATACAACGAAAGAATCTCTACATTCTGGAAGAGCCAACCATAGGGTTGCACCTCAGCGATTGCGAGAAACTGATCCACCTCCTGCACCGGCTAGTAGACCAAGGTCACACGGTCATCGTCATCGAGCATCACCTCGACCTGATTGCCGAAGCGGATTACCTCATCGAAGTCGGCCCCGGCGGCGGACCCAAAGGCGGCAAAATTCTCTACCAAGGAAACTTGAAGGGGCTGAAACGATCCAAGCGGAGCGTTACGCTCGAGTACCTAACGCCGAAAATCAGCTAGGCCCACGTTTTGCAAAGGCAGGGAGGGCCGGTATAATCCTGAGCCTAGACGAAGGGCTCGGTCCTCTGTTTAGAAATGGCAGCCAATCTTCCCCATGAAGGCATTGGCGTGCACTCAAGCTCGCTCCACCTTTTCGCACCAGAATCAAGGGTAGAACCCGACCTCCTGGCGGGTTTTTAAATGCTAATGCGCTAGGCAAGGCCGCAACACTCTGGATACATTGGAATGACCGTTCGCCGGGCCGTAACGTTGCTCAGACTGAAGTTAGCCCTTCCTTCCCAGATCCTTTCGAGATTTTCGTTTCTTTCGTGGTTAAAAAACAACGACCCCAACTTTCAGTAATCAGCACCTTTCGCGCTGGCTGCGCAAGATGCCTGCCAGGCTTGTAGCTGTTCTCGCATGCGATTCGCCAGCGATGCATGCTGTTCGATGATATTAGTCGTCTCTCCCGGATCTTCGAGCAAATCATACAGCTCCCACTCGGCCACGGGAGTCGTTCCATTGTCGTGCCTTTGCCGCTTCTTGCTTGGATTGTGAACGAGCTTGAAGCGATTGTCATTGAGCGAAGCTAAACCGTGACCTTGAAACCCGATTGGCGATGGCCGAGCAAACCGCTTGCCTTCAATGAGCGGCAGGAGGGAAATTCCATCATAAGGCCGGCGAAGGTCTTCGGGAAGTTTGTATCCAAGCATATCCAACACGGTCGGAAAATAGTCACTCGTTACAGCTGACACAGCGGTTTCGCTTCCCGCTTCTATGCGGGCTGGCCATTCGATCAGACCTGGCACGCGCACGCCTCCTTCATACAAGGAACGCTTGCGCCCTCGGAATGGATCCGCCGAACCCTGAGAGCGACCTCTTTTCCCTGGATTCCCTTCAGGACCATTGTCCGCGGTAAAGCACACCATGGTATTTTCCGCTACACCCCATTCGCGCAACAATGATCTCAATCGACCCATCTGCCGATCCACCGCCGTGATCACCGCGTAATAGTGCTGAATGTCTTCATCCAAATCTGGATACATAGCCAAAAACTCCGGACCGCCTACGACTGGCAAATGAGGGGCATGAAACCAGATGACAGCGAGAAAGGGCCGGTCGCTGCGTACTGCGTCGTCCATGAAGTCCACGGCCTTGTCCATTACCAATTCGGCCGTATCGGCAACCAATCCCTCTGCGGGACCATCCACAATGTTCCTACCATTGTGATAGAACAGGACCCTCGGATCCAAAATGCCGTTGTGGGCGTTTTCAGGGCTATAGGGGTCCCATGTAGAGACGGAATATTCAGTACTGAACCATTCATCGAATCCTGACATTCCAGGCGTCATGTAATTCTTTTCCGGCTTGCGGTTATTTTTACCCGAATAGTCGGGAGCTAGAGTCCCTAAATGCCACTTGCCAAAGTGCCCCGTCCGGTAGCCATGCATTTTCAACACTTCAGCGACACTGATTTCATCGCGATGCAGGTGTCCCTGGTTCGCCGTAGGAATCCCGTAGCGAGTCGGATGACGCCCTGTAAGCGCGGATCCACGAGTCGGGCTGCAGACAGGAGCAGCCGCGTAGAATCGATCGAATCGCAATCCTGACTTAGCCATCTCATCCAGCTCTGGCGTAATGACAACTTCATTACCATTGAATCCTACATCGGCCCACCCCAAATCGTCCGCCATGCAGAGAATGATATTCGGCCGCTCGGCTAAACAAGCAACTGCGACAGCAAGGGATAATAGGCAATAGAGGCATTTCATAAACACCGAGCTATAGGACCTGGGCAAATCAGGCAAGCCATCTCAGCTATCTAGCAAGGTCGATAATTGTAGGCCTCATCACCGATCGGGCGGCTTTCACCCTACGAGGCAGTCGAGTGTAGAAGCGTCTCTACGCCGCGATTTGACCGCTCCTTTAATTCTACAATAATAAAGTGTCCCGAAATCGCTGAGTTAGTTAACACTGACGCGCCGCGACGGAAGGTCTAACGACGCTCGATTTCGCCAACCTCTTAAATTGTAGGC
>Ga0066378_10000983_pt1 | contig 11130 bp, 9 predicted proteins | sample Knorr_S23_td_DCM_FD_70947 | JGI IMG/M metagenome (GOLD analysis project Ga0066378, IMG submission 70947) | Marine microbial communities from Southern Atlantic Ocean transect - Knorr_S23_td_DCM_ad_71m_LV_A | ecosystem: Environmental > Aquatic > Marine > Oceanic | place: Southern Atlantic ocean...
GAAGAAGCAGACGAGTATTCACCAGAGTGAGTCCTTCTCTATTACGAGCTTAAGAATGGATCGTGCTGAAGAATTTTACATCCTTACCCAGATGAAAGACAAGTAGGAAACTGGCCTGGCAGCTGAGTGCCACGCTCGACAGCAGAAGTTTTGACGATTGTTGACTAGAATGTAGGTATGTATTGGATCTGTCGACAACACTTTCTGCTGACTCTTTGCTTCGCAACCTGGGCCTTCTTTGCGGCGTGCGGTAGCCTGTGCGCTCAGGACGGCTCCAATGCGTTCTCTCAGCAATTGGAAGCGCTGGCTCTCAAATGTGATGAATTAGATCTCAAACAACAGGCGGAGATTACCAGGCAGTGGATCGTAACGGATCGCCCTGATCAGCAAATCTACTATCCGTTTCAAAACGTCGATCATTTTCGTCCACCCGCGAATGCCCCTCAATTGGAGAGATTCTGGTATGAGAGGTTTACAGAAATTCGAAATGCCGAAGCTGAGCGTTTATACCAGCAGGGGTTACAACTGGAAGATACTTCGAGTGCATATCGCTTACTGCATCGCGTACTGCATGAGAACCATCGTCATCTTCAGGCTCGTAAGGTGCTTGGATACTCAGATTCCACCGTGTTGCAGTTAAGACCAAATGCTGTTCGGGGAAAAAGGATTGCACCGTTAACCGGCTGGCGAGCCGGTGAATATTACACAGTGAAATCCGCTCATTTTGAAATCACGACTAACGCGACTGCAGCAGAGGGAGTTTCATTGGCACGTAATTTGGAAACAATGTACTCCGTTTGGCAACAGGCGTTTGTGGAGTTTTGGTGTAACAAGGCGGCATTTAAGAAGAAACTGGCTGGTGACAATGTCCAGCTGTACAACAAACGGGTCCATCGTATTGTCTTGTTTGCCGAGCAGAATGAGTACATTCAATTTTTCAGACAGCGATCATTTAACAACCTTAATTCCTCCGGCTTCTATAACTCATCGTCTAAAACAGCCTTTCTGCATCTTGGCAAAACGATTGCGAACCCCTGGTTACATGAAGTGGCACATCAATTGTTTTATGAATTGGGGCCCGCCTTGCAAAATATTGCTGAAGAACAAAATGTATGGGCAATCGAAGGGGTGGCAACCTATATGGAGTCTTTACAGGACTTTGGCCGCTTCGTAACACTTGGTGGTTTTGAATCAAAAAGATTGCAGTATGCTCGCTTTCACACATTGGTAAATCAATCCTACGAGCCTTTGGAACAACTGACGACGTTGGGGAATCAGCAGCTCACGGTTCATCCGAGAATTGTAACGCTATACTCTCAGTGCAGTGGGTTGGCACACTTTTTACTTGACGGCAAGAACGGGATCTATCGCCAGGCATTTCTCGACCTGTTAAGTAAAATATATACCCGTACAGATACAGAAGGTTCGCTTGCGCAGCTTTCCAAAATGTCTTATCAGCAATTGGATGAAGAATACCACCAGTTTCTGGTGATAGATGATGAAGATCTAAGCCGATTACGGCCTAACACTGAATTGGCTGCATTTTGTGCAGCTCATAGTCAGGTGACAGACACAGGTCTTGCGAAGCTGAATGGCCAGCAAAAACTAACCTGGTTAGATGTGACAGGTTGTTCTGTAAGCGATAAAAGTATCCCTCTGTTTCAATCGTTACCAGGTTTAAGAGAGGTTATGCTGGATGGAACTGATGTGAGTGATGATTCGGTTCAGGTTCTGGCGAATCTACCAAATCTGGAATTACTGGATTTAGCCAATACTAAAGTCACTGACAAAGCCGCTCAAATGCTCACAGGGAAATCAACGCTTTCGGTTTTGTATCTCACCGGAACTCAGGTTACTGATCGAGCAGCGGCTGATCTGGAGACAATCGTGAACCTGGAGATTTTGGAATTAAGTGGTACGAAGATGAGTGCCGAGGTTAAGGACAAGTTAAAATCCAATCTCGTAAAACTGCAACCCTGAATGGCAGAGAATTTATTGGCAAGGTGACCTACAATGCGACCGTGGATACTATCCGAGACGAATTACGGCTATATCAAAGAGAATCCCTATGATGTAGCAGTGCTGCCCATGGGAGCAACGGAACCACACAACTTACATCTTCCCTATGGTACGGACCATTACGAGGCTGAAGATATTGGCTCACGTGTCTGTGAAGCTGCTTATCAGCAGGGAGCAAAGGTCGTCCTTTTACCAACGGTTCCCTATGGTACCGAGACGAATATGCGTCATTTTCCTCTGGCGATGAACCTGTATCCGACAACGCTTTTCAAGGTGATTGAAGATTTGGTGGAGTCACTAGTTCGCAGTGGAATTCGTAAAATTGTCATTCTTAATAGTCACGGCGGCAATGAATTCAAACCATTGTTAAGGGAATTATCAGGCCAGACGGAAGCTCATCTGTTTTTGACAAACTGGTTTCGGATGCTGGAAGACGTGTATCACGATATTTTTGAGCACAAAGAGGATCATGCAGGCGAAATGGAAACGTCGTTAATCCTGGCCTATCGAAATCATCTGGTGGCCAAAAATAAAGATGGCTCCCTCAATGCTGACGATGGAACCACTCAGCCAACTCGTTTTGAAGCAGTCAATAAAGGATGGGTCGGGCTAACCAGACAATGGGACTTATTAACCTCCAATAGCGGGGCAGGTTATCCTCATGAAGCGTCAGCCGAGAAAGGCGAAAAGCTGATGGATATTCTTGTGCAACGACTGGGGGGGTTTTTGGTGGAGCTGGCCAATTCACCTATCGATGAGAAGTTTCCATTTTAGTCCTGCCGAACCAGCATGATCTATTGCCATTGCGGTTGGACGTCGAGTACAGAAAAAAAGACAGGTGCCGGTCGAAGCACCTGTCTTTTGTCATGATGATGTTAGTGACAAAGCTTAGTTATCAAACGCGTCGTCAAACTGGACATCTGACGGAGAGATATCGACAGCTTTCGTGAACGCACAAGCTTCCGTTGCTCCCTGGTCTCGCTGCATGCCGCAGTCTTCCCATTCAATCGAGAGCGGGCCGGTGTAATTAATATCGTTAAGTGCTCGGACAATTTCTTCGAAATTAACTTCACCACGACCCGGGCTACGGAAATCCCAGCCACGACGTGAATCACCAAAATTCAGATGGCTACAGTTGATCCCTGAACGTCCGTTGAGAGTACGAATCGCGTCCTTAATGTGGACATGATAGATTCGATCGGGAAAATAGCGAATGAATTCGACCGGATCGACACCTTGCCAGATTAAGTGGCTGGGGTCAAAGTTGAAACCAAATTCTTCCCGATGATCGACAGCTTCAAGTGCTCGCTCTGCGGTGTAAATGTCGAACGCTATTTCAGTTGGATGTACTTCTAAGGCAAATTTAACGCCACATTCCCCGAATACATCGAAGATCGGATTCCATCTTTCAGCGAACAGATCAAAGCCGGCCTGAATCATGGATTCCGGTACAGGTGGGAACGAGTACAGCAGATGCCAGATGCTGGATCCGGTAAATCCATTGACGATATCGACACCAAACTTCTGTGCAGCACGTGCGGTGTTTTTCATTTCTTCGATGGCTCGTTCATTGACACCTGCAGGATCGCCATCACCCCAAACGTGTTCAGGAAGGATGGCCTGATGACGTTCGTCGATATGATCGAGAACTGCCTGACCAGCCAGATGCGCGCTGATCGCTTTACAGATCAGACCGTTGCGTTCCAGTTGCTCGTGCTTTTCACTACAGTAGTTTTCGTTTTCCAATGCTTCGACAACATTGAAATGGTCACCCCAGCAGGCAAGTTCAATTCCGTCATAACCAAATTCCTTGGTCTTTTGACACATTGTTTCTGCTGGGAGATCCGCCCATTGGCCGGTGAATAGTGTTACCGGACGTGCCATGGTGTACTCCTTAGGTATTTAAAAGGGTTTGAATGATTTCGAATGGAGATAACGTAATCGTTATGTCTCTTATTTTGATGCTGCCAGCGGTGACATACAAGTCCCGAAACCAAAGGTGATAAGATGTAGCGGTTAGGTTAGTAGTGTTTCGAGTTGCTCGACTAGCGATGCAAACTGTTGCAACGCGGTGTTAACCGGATCCGGTTGCTCCATATCCACTCCGGCATCACGCAGCAAATCTAGTGGGTCTTTACTGCAGCCACCCTGTAGGAATTGCAGATAGTCTTCCAATTCCTGCTGGCCACCCTGGAGTACTCGTTTGCTAAGCGCAATCGCAGCAGAAAGACCAGTCGCATATTTGTAGACATAAAAAGCCCGATAGAAATGGGGAATTCTAAAGCATTCCAGCGACAGGCAGTCGTCCACGACGAAGTCTGGCCCGAAGTAGTCATGCAATAATCGGGCGTAGACGTCACGGAAGGACTGAACGGTGAGCGGTTTCCCGCTTTCAGCCATTTCATGGGTAATTTTCTCGAATTCAGCAAACATCGTTTGGCGAATGATTGTACCTCGGATTGCGTCGATATCACGGTTAATCAGATACGCTCGCTCCCGGTCATCCTCTGCGTGCTTCATCATATAATCGCTAAGTAGCTGTTCGTTGAAAGTACTGGCTACTTCGGCGACGAAGATGGTGTAATTGTAGTATTCAAAACTCTGATGCTTCGAACTGTAGTAAGAGTGCATCGAATGCCCGGCTTCGTGCGTTAGTGTAAAGACATCGTTGAGAACCTGAGGCTTATAGTTCATCAGAATGTAGGGGTCACCAATGTAACTGCCTGCGCTAAAGGCTCCGCTTTGTTTTCCGGCATTTGGGTATCGATCACACCAACGTCCTCGCAGCCCGGCTTCCAACACATCACAGTAGGCATTACCAAGTGGTTGCAGAGACTGCATGACTAAATCGGTGGCCTGATCCCAGTTGCGATTCACCTGCAAGTCGCTAATGATAGGCACGTAGGTATCGTAATGATGGATTTCCTCAATCTCCATCAACTTGCGTCGAAGTTCGTAGTACTTGTAGAGAGGCTCGAAATTATTGCGGACTGACTCGATCAGATTGTCATAGACACTTTGAGGTACATTGTCGGGGAATAGCGCTCCGGAAAGAGCACTGTCGTAGCCTCGTGCCCGAGCATAGTAAACATCTTTCTGGATAGATCCTCCCAGGGTTGCAGCCAGAGTATTCTCATGGGCTTCGAACTGGCTGTAATACTGATGAAAAGCAGTCTTTCGAACATTCCGGTCAGGCGAGATAAGGAATTGACTGAAAGTGGCGTTTCCAAGCTCTACTAACTCACCATGCTCATTTTCCACTTCGCCAAATTTGAGATCGGCGTCATGAAGCTGACGGAAAGTTTTAGAGGCAGATTGAGCCATTTCCGCCTGCATGGCCAAGAGTTGCTCTTCTTTTTCACCGAGTGTGTGAGGTCGATAACGCAGCACGCGTTCAAGTTGCAACTGGTAGTGCTGCAGACATTCGGATTGCATGTAAGATTCGATCGTAGCAGCGTCAATGGCTAGCAATTCAGGGCGAATCCAGCTGGCAGCCTGTGCTGCCCGCGCGCCCAGATTCTGCATTCTGGCCTCAAGAGCCTGGCTTTCACTATCGGCCTGATCTTCCGTCAATTTTAAGAAAGCAAAGTACCCGAGCCGCTCCAACAACAGTTCCATTTCGCTGTCGAAGGCGAGAAGTTCGGCTAGTGTTTCAGCATTTTCGCCCAGTCGCCCCTGAAAGGCCGAGTACTTCTCAAGCTTTTCCTCGGCTAGCGTGTAATCGGCTTCCCAGCCATCTTTATCGGCGTACAGACTGGAAAGATCCCATGTATCGGATTCGGCGACACTGCTGCGGGGTGGAAGTGATTTTACTTGTGCTTCACTCATGATCGTGATTACCTAAAAACGAAGTCTATACTTGTGTGCTGTGGTAGGGAGACTGGCAGTGATTACCACCGCCAGACGCCGGCGCCCCATGCCAGGCCGGCGCCAAATCCACTAATTAAAACATGTTGACCGGCGGCCACTCGTTGTTGTTCAACGGCTTCGGCCAGAGCTAACGGGATACTGGCAGCGGATGTATTTCCATATTTGTCCAGATTGACAAAGACTTTTTCCATCGGCAGGCCAAGATCGTTAGCCGCAGCATCGATGATGCGGATATTGGCCTGATGGAATAATGTCAGATCAATTTCCTCTGCTGTCAGGTTGGCTGCATCAAGGACTTGATTGACTGAATCAGAAAGAGTGCGAATAGCCCATTTGAAGACACTGCGACCATCCATTTGGAGGAATTGGAGGTTTTGCGCGAGCGATTCCGGCGTGGCTGGACAGCGTGTTCCGCCTGCTGGTTGTTCAAGCAATTCCGCACCATGACCGTCGGCGCCTAAAGTATAGGAAATGAATCCCTGTTGTTCGGATCCCGGGCCTATCACAACAGCACCTGCGCCATCACCAAACAGCGGAAAGGTTTTCATATCGTCCGGGTTGACCGTGCGACTCATTAGATCGGCTCCAATTACCAGCACTCGTTGATACGTTCCCGCCTTAATGAACTGCATACCGGTTACCAGAGCATACATAAAGCCTGAGCAAGCGGCACCAAGATCCATGGCTGGCGCGTTCGAACCCAGCATGCGTTGCACATGGCAGGCTGTCGAGGGCGTAGGTTGGTCGGGTGTAATGGTTGCCAGTAAAATCAGATCGATATCCGAAGCGTCGATATTTCCGTTTTCCAGGCATCGTCGAGCGGCTTCGTAGGCGACATCGCTACAGGCCTGATCATCGCTCGCCCGGCAGCGGGATTGGATTCCTGTACGTTGGATGATCCAGTCCGCATCGTATCCTAATTCGGCTAATGCCTCGTTGGCGATGACATTCTCAGGAGCGTAACAGCCTGAAGCCAGAATCTGGACACCCGTCAGTGAGTTAACCTGTCGGCTTTTGGACGCCACGACAATTCTGTCGTGGCTGTCGTTGTCGGATTCGGAAGGGGCCTGATTGTCGCTCATGCAAATATTTGGTTAGAGAGAATAATCTGATTGGAAGTTAGTTAGCGTACAGTTTAGTTATACGAGGCGATCTGCCACGTCGACCCAACTTGCATTTTCATTGGATTCCAGGACCGCATCGGCAATGATTTGTGCGTTCAGGCCGTGGTCAAAGCTTGGCATCGCATCACGTCCTTCAGTGATGGCAGAGCAGAATTCCCACACCAGATCGTAACGGAAGACATCGGCAGGTTTGCCGTCCGCAGGATCACGCGGACTGTCTGCCGGCTTTAAGAACTCCTGTGGAACGTCAACAGGAGCCACGTCCTCACCCGTACGACCAAGCCAGATCTTGTTAGGTTCATGCAGACGGTAGCGAACGGTAGCTTCTGAGCCATTGATTTCAGCCAATTCATGACCAAACCCGTTAAAACCGTATCCCTTGGCTACGGTTGTGCCTTCCCAGACACCTACGCCTCCGTTTTCAAAGACTCCTATTAAAGCAGACCAGTCATCGACATCTGAGGGTGGACACTGCTGACCATCGACAGTGACATCCCGCGGGCAGAATTGGGCAACTCCGCCGCAAAGCCTGTCAATTTTTCCCATCAGATCCATGGCAAAGTCAATTCTGTGGATGGTCATGTCAAACAGGTCGCCGGCCCCGGCTGTTTCTTTGTATTGCCGCCAGCCCCAACTGGTTTCAGGCCAGTCCAGAAACCGCTGACTGCGGAAATGACGAGGCTGACCAATCGCTCCGGACTGAACTAAATGACGTATATACCGCATGGATGGAGCAAAGCGGTAGGTAAATGCAGTCATATGGACTACTCCAGCTTCGACCGCAGCATCTCGCATTTCGCGGACTTGCTGAGCGTTGAGGGCAAGTGGTTTTTCGCACATGATGTGCTTACCACCTTTGGCTGCAGCAATAGCCTGTTCGTGATGAGTAAAGTTGGGAGTTGCAATAATGACAGCATCGATATCGGGATCGGAACAGATTTGGTTGAAATCCGTCGTCACTTTATCAATACCCCAATCACTTTTGCGTTGTTCAAGCAACACCTCACTCATGTCGCAGGCTGCAACCAGTTCGGCTCGGGGATCGAGACGAATGCCCGGTACATGGTGATAATCACTGACGGCGCCAGCACCAATAATAGCAATTCGAATTGGGTTTGATGTTGTCGACATAGCCGCGTATTCCGGGAGTAGTTAGGTGTAAATGTAATGGTGGTATGTAATTGCCAGCCTTTAGGCCGGAGCTCTGAATAAGAGACGTATAAAGCAGTTTAATGCGTTGGCAATGACACCAAAACACCCTAGAGGCGGTATTTAATTGCTGGGAACTAATTAATTTTCACCAAACCCCCCGAAGTAGGGTGTTTGACTTCAGGGGGTGGAATTAGATTGAGTTCTTTAGCCGAATGCGAATGTGACCCTTTGTGAGGAAGACATCAGGGTGTCTCGCTGTTAAAGCTTATTAAAATCAAGACGATATATGTGCATTCTTGCCATTCAATATAAATCGGTGCCGGACGCACCAATTCTGGTTGCTGCAAACCGAGACGAATTCTACGACCGCCCAAGTACAACGCCTTCGATACAGTCTGGTAAGCCCCGCATTTTAAGCGGAGTGGATCAGCAGGCTGGCGGAACGTGGCTTGGCGTTAACCAGCATGGTTTGTTTGTAGCGGCTTGCAACCGTCGGAAGCTGATTCCGCCTGTAGTTCCTCGTTCCCGAGGTGTTTTATGCCGTGAATTATTACGTAGTTCGTCGGCTCAGGAAGCAGTCGGGCTGGCGATGGACGAGTTACTGAGCAAGCGATACGAAGGCGTGAATTACATCATTGCCGATGGAGAGACCGGCTGGGCTGTTCATGGTACCGATGAGCCTGAAGTTGTGCCGCTTAAAGAAGGCCTTAATGTTATTGGTAATCGCAATCTGAATGATCCACGTGATGAACGCTGCCAATTGGCGAGCCGTTTATTGACACTGCAGACATTGGATTCGTCGGTTAAATTCCTGGCTGTTGCCAGTAAGGTGTTTGCTCGTAGCCCGGTTTCCCCGATGCGACCGAGTATGGTGCTTCGCAGCAACGATCGCGGAACAGTGAGTTCGACGTTGCTGTCACTGGGTTTGAAGCCTCGCGATGCAATCTATCAATTTGCAGCCGGAGCTCCCGACGAAACTTGCTATGAAGATTACTCGCCAATGCTGCGTGATATCCTCAGCCGGGGCCTTCGGGAAGCAAGAGCCAAAGCTAACGCATAATCTCATTTCGATTAGCAATTCCCACTAGTTCAAATTGTGCTGTTTCAGGCAGGACTGTTTCAATCTGTCTCTGGCTGCTGTTAAGCTGCTGCCTTACGTATTAAACTGTAAGAATTCTAACGTTTGACGGAATTTACCCAGCGCATGGAGGTTTGGAGATTCATGTATTCCAAAGAAGCACTAAAAGAGGTTGTTCGGGAGAAAGCACTTGAATTCGGAGACTTTACTCTGGCTTCAGGTAAGAAAGCAAGTTTCTATCTGGACTGTCGTAAGGTAACGTTAGATTCCCGAGGCACTCGGCTGGTCGCGCAGGGTATTCTAGAATTGATAGGTGACGAGCTACCGGATGCTGTTGGAGGAATGGCCATTGGAGCGGATCCGATTACGGCATCGATCCTTACAGAGGCAGATTCCCAGGGTAAATCAATACGAGGGTTTATTGTCCGCAAAGAAGCCAAAGAGCACGGAAAAGGAAATCAGGTGGAAGGTCCGGTTGCAGCTGGCGACCGTGTGATCATCGTGGAAGATGTGGTGACCACAGGTGGCAGTAGCCTGAAGGCAATCGAACACGTAGAAGCAGCCGGGCTAAAGGTGGAAAGAGTCATTGCCATCATCGATCGCCTGTCAGGAGGCCGTGAAGCCTTTGCAGCCAAGGGCTATGAATTACAAACGCTGCTCACAATAGAAGATTTTGGTATTTCTGCCGAGTAATTCAGTTAACAGTGTCTGCTGATCGGTGACATTTCTGTCGTCTTAGCGATGCTGCAGAACTGAGAAATTCAATCAATACTGACTCTAACGGTTGGTTGGACGCCGTATTATTCTGAAAATCCCCAGGTCAGAGGGGAGCCTATCAAAATCAGTTTATTTGTATCTTTGCGTGAATCGGTATTTTCACAAGAGGTAGTTTTCTCTTACTATTTCGAGTGAATGTTAGTGAACCGAGTCAGGAATTCCTGAATTGACACTGTCGGCTTAAAACAGCAGTTGTAGCGAGAGCAAAAAACCTGCGACTCCGAGGACCGCAAGTGCCACCCACCAGAATGGGCGGCCATGCCAGGGGTTATAAGCAGCTGCTGAAGGGGTGACGAACATCCCGCACGATGGACACATATCAGCGAATTCATAAACTTCTTCACCACATTCAGGGCATGACAGAACTTCGGTGGGCTCATCATCCCAGACATCGGGTTCCGACCATTGGTCGTAGTCATGATCAAAGTCGTCTTCGTATTGCATGGGCAGGAGATGATTTAACAGAACAAGGATTATTATCGGGCCAGAAACGCTCGAAATTATACATTCGTTTTACTCACATTAGATACATTCTAACGAACACTGGTTTTCGTCAGGGAGGACGAAAATGCAAAAGATTAAAACACTCTTTATCTTTACCTTCATGGTTGTCATTTTATTTGGTGCTTACCACGTTATTTACCAGCGACCAGATACTCCTCCACCGGAAGTAGCGAAAGAACTGGACAACCTGCCAGACGCTTTGGAATTAGATCTGGGGACAGAAGTATCAGCTCAGGATTTGCTGGATGAGTTAAACGAAGATTCAGGCTTAGCCGAGGAAAAATCGGTTGTGACCGCTGCTGATAATGGTCAGTTTGAGTCTCCGGCAGCAGGCCAATTAGATGAAGGAACGCTGGCTGAATCGACGGAGAATTCGATCGAGCCCACTACAGAAATTCCGTCAACTGAACAGGCAGTATCGAATCCGGAAATTGACAATCCGCTGACTGACACGTTCAATGCAGACGTTCAGTCCGGTTCCGCTTCAGAGGATTCTCAGTTTGTTCTTAGTCCGGCACCGTCGAACAACGAATTGCCGCTGGCTGAGTCGAACGACGCTGGTGGTGATTTTCAGCCGGTTGGTGGCGATGCATTTCCGATTGCCGA
>Ga0066378_10000984_pt1 | contig 11129 bp, 10 predicted proteins | sample Knorr_S23_td_DCM_FD_70947 | JGI IMG/M metagenome (GOLD analysis project Ga0066378, IMG submission 70947) | Marine microbial communities from Southern Atlantic Ocean transect - Knorr_S23_td_DCM_ad_71m_LV_A | ecosystem: Environmental > Aquatic > Marine > Oceanic | place: Southern Atlantic ocean...
CTCGCAGCGCTAAATCTCATGAGCGGACCCTACCTCAAGCTGGAACGTAAATAAAGCGTTAATTGGCTATTTTTTTACGACTAGGGAGGATGATTTCACGTGGGGAATTCTATGAAGGAATGAGCTCAAGGAAATCGCTAATCTGGATTCCTATGTGGTCTTGGCAAAATGCTACTAGGTCCCTGCTCGGAGGGGCTTTGAACTCGCGATTGCCGGATTCGAGTTCGAATTCCATATGGTAGGAGTGCAGGGCATGGCGGTTGAGAGGGAGCGAATGAGCCAAATGATCGGTCCATCCCGATTCGATGAACTCCAGAAAAAGCGATTCATCAGGGCCGTATAGCTTGTCGCCTATGATGGAGTGTCCGATGTGCTGGGCGTGGACTCTAATTTGGTGTTTTCTGCCGGTCAGGGGTTCCACTTTAGCAAGGGTATAGCCCCCGCCGCAATGGAGGGGCGAAAACTTGGTTTGGGCATCTTGTCTACGACCCTTTGTCAGAACGGCGGATTTACTGTGGATGACGCTCTCTGGATCCTTGCCGATGGGAACATCGACGAATGCGGGTTCGCCTAATTCGCCTTCTAGAATAGCGAGGTAGCGCTTTTTGGTGGCCCGTTTCTCGAGAGCCATTTGCAAGTGTCTCGCGGAAAGACGGTGTTTGGCCAATAGGATGATTCCGCTGGTTTCTCGGTCCAGTCGGGCGATCAAGTGAGTGCGTTCATAACCCAAGCATTCTCGGCAGGCTCCAACGAGTGATGACCAAGGTCCTCGTTTCGATGGGTGGGAAACGACGAGCGGAGGTTTGTTGAAGAGAATGACATCGTTGTCGTCTTGTATTATCCAAGAGAGCAGCTCCTCCTCGGTGATCTCCCATCCCCAATCTGTTAACGGCATTTTGAATAACGCATCAGCTAAGCTTTTGAGTCCCAGCGCCTCGGCTAAAATCTGGCGACGCTGAACGAGAATAGTTGCCAAATTGGAGTTGGCGCGTGAGTCGTAGAATCCAAGAGATGGTTATTCAAAGCGTTCCAGTCAAAAGTTCGGTTAAGAGGTAAGGCAGTGTTTTGGGTAAGCAGTTTAGTCCAGCCGCAGGCGTGGTCGGTAAAAGATGAAGAAAACTAAAACAAAGGAGAAGTATAGATATGCAAGCTAACAACCACGATCTGATCATCACGGGTATTCACATGGATTTGACGGACTCGCTAAAGCAGAATGTCACCGAAAAGGCTGAACGACTATTCCGCCACGAAGATCGAATCATCCGGATCAAGGTGGAGTTGGAGTGCGATCACACTAAGAGCGGGGCCGAGCACGAATTCATTGCTAAGGGGCACATCGAAATCAATGGTCCATCCATGAACGTATCGGTTAGAAATGAGGATTGCCACAAGGCGATCGACCTATTGGTCGATAAGTTGGATAGAATGTTGAGGAGGCGATCTCGCTTGCGCCGGGTGAAACGTAAGGACACTCACGAAGTGGATATCCCGGCGAATCTTCCCAAAGTTTAAATACGATCCGAAGAGCGCGGGCGGCAGCCAAATGGTTCGGCTACCCCAAGGCGATGACGCTAACGGTTTTAGGGGACCAGGCTTCTGGTGGGGGTGGCAACGGTTTGTCGTTGAATTCGGAATTGGTTTAAATGCGCCATTCATGAGAAAAATTCCTTGAAAACCGCATTCAGAGGTCCTTTCCTCCTGCCCTTCGATCATTTTCGAATGATCATCGTGGTCTGCGCGGCTAGCTCAATTGGATAGAGCACCTGACTACGGATCAGGAGGTTGGGGGTTCGACTCCCTCGCCGCGTGCCACCGAAATCACTGACAAAGCGCAGAAAATCAGTGTTTTAAGCAGCAAATTTAGAAATCTGTTATATCTCGTTTTACCCCGAATATATCTCGTTCAAAGGGCATTTAAGGGGCAGCAACGCCGATGATAGCAAAACTGAAGCCTGTAAAAACAGAAGACGGTTAATGGCGGGTGTGTATCCCAGCTGCCCATTCAAGCGCAGGAAAGCGTAGCGTGTGCTCTTTCCATCTGAAGCCAAAGCCGAGGCGGAAGTCAGGAGGATAAAGGCCTATATAAATAAGCACGGGTCAGAAAGCACTCGTTTCACGGCAAGGGAGAGTAGCGATGCGAGATCCACCATCAATAAATTTAACTGTCACCGTCTAAGCGGTGAACATGAGCTTACACTAAATGCCGCTTTAAGCCTTTTACTTAGACCACTTAGAAAAGGGAGAGGCTTCAAATACCTTCTCGGAAGTTTTCCACATGTCTCTCAGGGTGAGAAAGAACCTATATGAGGAGAAGAACAGAAAGAAGTGGGAGAACTACGTTTGGATTTACCACGAATACCTGGAGCTCCAGCGGGAAAGACACGAGTCTTTAGATGGAGCAGAGTAGGCGGAAAAGAGTAATTCGTTGGGTGAGGACAAGGCTCGCCCAAATGGTGAGCTGAAGAGGTTTTTGGCCTCAATACCGTGCTTTGGTCTTATTGTAGTGCTAGGAAAAAAAGAGTTCAGACCTTGTCATTTTTGGCTCGCCGATGAAATAAGACAAAACCTCTGCGAAATCGCCTCTTTCCGTTCTCCATTCTAAATAGCGGTCAAAGTGCTCTGCTGATTCCCACTGCGTCCAGAGTGTAATAACTGATTCGGATTTGTTTACTGCGCCGAAGCAACTTTGGCATCCATCGTAAGTTTTTGTATCCGATAAACGATTTTCAGCGAAAAGCTCAACACAGGCGTCAAGCTTGTTTTTCGGTAGACTACCTTCAAGCACTACAATATGAGACATACAAAAAAAGACCTATGCTGACGCAGTTCGTCACGCAATAAAAAACCTCCATCCATCTTTTTAGCCCCCAAATTGTAAAAGCCGATAAGGAGGTTTGTTATCGGAAAAGTAGGTATGGTGCGACTTCCTCTTAATGCTGGTTTATTGTGTCGCCAAAAGTGAGTACCTAGACTATGAATAAGTAGCATTCCTAAGACTATTCGGTCACTAAGAAATTCTTCTCTCTAATTAACCTTTTTGTACTGTTATGACCTATTTCAGGCCTAAGAAACTCCAACGAGATTCTTGGAACAAACGCGTAGCTCTAGGAGACTAAGACGATACGTTATGTGGTTAACGGCCTCTGGATTCGCTCACAAAGCGGTCCTCTGGCAAAATGTTGAATGAATGTGAGGAGCGGTTCTTTAGGAGGGGCCGCTCCTTTTCCTTTCTCAGTTGGCTCGGTGGTCCAAAATTAGCAGAGTTTCTGTCAACATCCAACAAAAGTGGTTCAGCTAATGGGAGTGCTTGATCTTTGAAAAACGAGATGTAAATGTAATCTCAGTGTTTATTCAGTCCGTTTGGTGCTAACCTGTAAAGCGATGCCAGAGGGGCAATTCAAAGGAGTAGTTCGGAAGGGCTGCTTCTTTTTTTTAACTCTACCTACTGAAACTTGCCACTGCCGGTCTGTAGAAGGCAGGCATGCCCACCGACTTGAGAACCGCTTTTAGTTCTGGCGAGGCAGTCCCGACAATCTCTACCTTTTCAATTTCAAAGTATCCTAAAAACTCGCCGAAAAGGCCTTCTATGTCGTCAGGTTACCCAAACTGAGCCAGAGCCTTTGTTAGTCTGGACGTATTGATAATATGGGTAATATTGCATAGTATGTCAATGTTGGGTCGCAAGGAGGCCGTAGGCAGACTGGGGGCCCGACATTGGTTAGATTCGGTTTCCTGTAGTTGCTCCTGAGCGAACTCCAGCGGGGTTACGTAGCCCAGCGAACGATGGGTTCGTATATTGTTATTATCCCATTGCCAATCCTCGATCACCACCCGAGCCTCTGTTAGAGTCCAGAGCTACTCTCGATCCAGGCATTCCTCCCGAAAACGTGCGTTGAAGCTCTCCACGTATCCGTTCTGCCATGGGCTTCCCGGCTCTATGTAGAGAGTTTTGATCCGCTTTCGGCAAGCCAGCGGCGAAGCCCGCTCTCGATGAACTCCGATCCGTTGTCACTGTGAATGTGATCGGGTGCGCCATGGCGCTCAATCAACGCGGACATGATCCGCCTGACCTTGCGGGCGTTTATCCGGCGTTCCTCATGGATGCATAGGCACTCGGACGTGTACTAGTCGATTACGTTGAGCACACGAAGCTTGCCTCCGCGCATCGTGTTGTCGTGAACGAAGTCCCAGGTCCAGACGTGAGGCAATGCCTCGCCTCGGTAGGATCGCCCGTAGAGGCGCCTCGACGCCTTCATTTGGGTTTCTTGGCCTGGTCCACCTCCATCATGCCGAACTCGCGCTTCCAGAGATGGAAGGTCTGCTCGCTTATCTGCTGCTCACGGCGCACGTCTAGGATCGGCTTGTCCGTTCGCTCCGCTTCCCTCAGAACGCGGATTTTCTGCTCGGCAGTATATCTTCTGCCTCTCATTGCATGGGTCCTTGCTAAGGGCCCAGACTAACTATTCAAGGGGCTCAATTCTCGTAATCTCGACCATGGTCGTTGGTTCAACCTAGCCGTAATTCAAGGAGATGGAAGCTTCGCTCTCTACCTATCGCAGATGCACCTGAAAGGCGGTGGGATAGAAGAGGACAGAGTTGTTGATGGATCAGGAGGTTGGGGCTCGGTTTCCTCGACGCGTGTCACAAAAATCACTGATAAAGGGCAGAAATAGAGGACACTCGAAGCTTACTAATCAGTTGCGGCGGCGACCACTTCTATTTCTACCAAAAATTCCTCCCTAGAGAGCCCAGATACAATAATTAAGGTCGAAGCGGGGGCGGGGGCTTTAAATAAACTGTCTCGAACTTTCATAAAAGGCTTTAGGTGCTCTCTACTAGTTACATAAGTATTGATGCGTATAATGTTAGCAATTGTCATATTCGCATCCTTTAATACGGCCTTTATGTTTTCGAAAATGAGCACTGTTTGACCCTCAACGCCTTCAGGAATTGGCTCATTTAGTGAAACGCTCAATTGGCCTGAGCAAAAAAGAATACGGGACTTTGCTGGAATTTCGACCGCGTGACTGTATTTGGCGAACGGAGGTGGAATGTTATCGGGATTAATAAATTTGGGCATAAGAAACAAAAAGCAAGCTGAGTGCCAGACTTACATCCGATAAACGTTTTTGAAGAAAAAATAGGGATATATTGCTTGAGAATGATTGATCGGCACGGAAATAGCTTGGTAGACGTTTATGGCAATCGAGCGTTTTTTAGGTCACATGACCTGGCCGGAAATTAAGGCTATAGATAAGTCCGAAGCCCTGGCAGTACTGCCGGTTGGGGCAACCGAGCAGCACGGTCATCACCTACCAATTTATACTGATACAATAATCAGTTCAGGGGTGCTTGAAAGGGCTATGGATCGACTGCCTGAAGTCGTGCCTGCCTATCGCTTGCCGCCAATAACGATAAGTAAAAGCAATGAACACCGTGGGTTTCCGGGTACAATTTGGATTGGAGCAAAAACGCTATATGACATGCTTTTCGAAGTCGGGAGAAGCGTGCATGAATCCGGTTTTCGCAAGCTTTGCTTTTTTAATGGTCACGGTGGAAATGTAGGTGTCTTGCATTCAGTGACGAGGGATATCCGAGATGAATTTGGAATGACTATCTTCTTCGGCTCAGCTAGTTCTTATGTTAATGGGCTAGGTCTGCCGCCCAGCGTGGATTCGAGAGAAAAGAGTTTTGGGATACATGCTAGTTTTACAGAGACGGCTCTAGTAAAAGCACTAGAACCCGAACTAGTTAAAGACGAGTTAGCCAAACCTTGCTTCCCTTGCTACCCGACCACCGGGATCGGTTTGACGGGTAAAGTCTATGCACAATGGAAAACAGAAGATTGGTCTTCGACAGGAGTGTTTGGGGATCCAACTGGCGTAACTAATAAGATTGCGGCTGAGTACCTCGAGAAAGCAGTAGAAGGTACTGTGAAGTTCCTTCAGGATATGGTCGAATTTGAGTATGCTAAGCCACCCACCGAGGATGGCCTTGAACATTAATTTATAGGGCTTATTATTGTTTATTAGGGCAAAATTGATGACCATTGATATTAATAATAGGGCATTTTGATAGCATGTATTTATTTGCTCATTTGCCGCTGGTTTTTTTGGCGACTGCGTGAAATAGCAAAAAGTAAGCCGTTACAGGTTTTTGCCTTATATTGTACCTGGTTCAACGGTTTGCATAAAATAGCCTCCAAAACTAGTTGTTGCCAGCTTGATCCGAAACTATGCGAGCAACTCGTCGAGCCACCTCTCTCTTGATTGCCACCATATCGTGATTCGAGTACTTTCCGCTCTCTACCATTTTTTGACCTCGCACCCAAACGCTTTCTATATCGTTAGCGCTTGTTGCTAACACGATTGTCGAGTAGGGGTCGAAAACAGGAGCGGCTGGCTGAATTATGAGAAAGTCTGCAAATTTGCCCTGTTCCAGACTGCCGACTCGATCATCAACTTCTAGGACCTGCGCAGTTTTTAGGGTGTGCATTCTCAAAATATCAATGGATGACATTACGGCTGCGTTAGAGTCTTTCATTCGCAACGCGTACATTCCCATCCTCATATTTTGAAAAGGGTCGCAAACGTCACCACTTGCACTTCCGTCGACTCCCATACCAATTTCAAGACCTGCGGAAAGATATCTTGGAATATCTGCCAAACCTGAGGCTAATCGACCATTCGAAAGGGGATTCCATATCATTTTAACACCTGCTTTCGCTGAAGTTTCCAAAATCTCATCCGTGGGATGTATAAAGTGTGCGTAAACAAGGCCATCCCAGAGCCCGCCCTTCTCAGCCATTGACTCGAACTTTTTCTGCCCATTCCGCAAGGACTCAGCTTTCTCTTCCAGGTAGTGAATCTGCATATCTAAATCGAGTTCCTTTGCCAAATTAACTTCTTCGCGATGAAAGTCCATACCACGATAAATACCCGTCCCATGTAATCCAAAACCCAAGCAGGCATGAGGGCCAGGACGCCGAGAAGTATCATCTATCAGGGAGAGCAATTTCGATTTCCGGATAGCTGGACTCGGCTCATTTTCGTCAAGTACATAAGAAAAAATGAAGTGCTGGCCGGCGGCCATCTCTGCCTCAAACTGTTCAATATATTGATCATAAGTGGGTGCCACATTTTGTGAATGGTTCAGAGTAGTGGTAATGCCGTTGGCAAGCTGATCAAGTGCACCGTATAGGGTAAAATTGTACATGTCTCCATCTTGAAAGAAATCCCCAAAGGTCCAGTGCAGGGACTTGAGCCATCCGTAAAGCTCTTGATCACTTGCCAATCCTCGGAAAGCACTTTGCCAAAGGTGATTGTGACCAGAAACAAATCCGGGCAGAATAATTTTACCACGGGCATCAATTACAGTCCCACCTAGCGTTTCAGAGGGTTCGCCTTTGACTATATCAACAATTAGGCCTTCTTTCGAAAATTGAATGTAACCATCTAAAGGCTCAGCAGAGCCTTTTGCCATGGTTAATATATAGTTTGAGCGGATCAGATAGCCATCCATTGTAAGCTCAGCAACTGCGACGGAATAGAAAAACAGACTCGAAAGAAGAACCTTACAGATTTTTTTCATGTACAAGTCCAAGCATAATTTGTACCGAAGTGGAGACACAAAGCTACGTTCCGTATTGCCGTAACTTCTAAAACGCTGCTTCGATTTTTCTTTAGGAAATCTGTTTAGAAATTGAAGCCTGCCTGGAATGCAGTCTTCTTTATGAGCATCACTGAAGCTCAATTTTGCACAATATAAAGCGGGTTTTGAATCTCAATCGGTATCTTCCTCCTCTGATAGCCCCCGCGAATTTTCGCCGAACTCGGGCAAATAAAGGAAGATAAGGATGATTCCGAAGCAAGCGAACATGCGAAAAGCTGCATCTTGACCGTTCCACATTTCCGATTGCCACATGGTGAACCACTCACCTCCAATTGTAATAAACGCTACGAACCATTGTAGCATACTAAGCACAAGGCCAGCAATAGCGAGCGACTTTCCTTCTGCGAATTCTGCTTGCGGAGCTTTTAATCGGCTCAAAAGCATATACCCCCCGATGAAGCACAAGACCATAGCTGCCCCTTCCCACAATATGATTGTCGCATAAAAAATTGTGTGGACGATAGGACTGTCGATGGAACGCCACAACAACTGGTTCCCCTCAAATACGGTGGTCATCCCCAATACGTTCTCGACGAAGAGAAGGTTTGAGCCGTAGTCAGTTATATTATTGAGAACGATCAGGAAAAGTAGTAACGCTACTGAAAAAACCAGGGCGATTTTTGTTAATCGTATAATTTGCATAAAATCGGCAAGCAGTATTCCTGCCAAAATCGCGCTATCCTAGAAGTGGAGCTCCTCGTAGTCTGGGGTCTCTTTAGCGTCAGAGTGGAATCCTATCAATTCTCTCTTCTGTGCAGGGCGAGCGAGCAGTTCATTAAAACTTCTACTGTCAAAAACTACCAATCGGGCATCGCCCCCTTCCTCGACTCGCCCCATGCCTTTTAACCCCATTATATCTGCTGGCCCCGAGGTAACCATTCTAGTCGCTGCACTAAGCTTCATGTCTAAATGAGCAATGCGGATGCTTTGAACCAATACCTCGAACATATCGAAATCTCCCCATGCATAAAAGGCGTCTCGAACGTTATCACTTGCACAGGCTAGGGGAACTCCTGCGGTTTCCAGCTCATGCAACAAAGTCACGCCCCTCCAACGGGGAGTTGCTCGAGCGTAGTCCTTTGCTTCCCGCCTGCCTTGTAAATACATATTGCACATCGGCAAGGATACGATTTGCACTCCGGCTTCTTTAATAAGGTCTATTGTTGAATGCGCTCGGCTTTCATCCTGAATGGCTAAGCTGCAAACATGGCCGCAAGTTACAGGTAACGAAAAATCTTTTTTTAGGATGGTTTTTGCGATACGCCGCACGCATTCAGCTTCTGCCAACCCATTCTCATCGACATGTAAATCAACGCCCGATCCCAACTCGGCAGCCAAATCAAAAAAATAATCCAATTCGGTGTCCAAATTTGGTCCCATCTGAGGCATCCCACCCAACAATGCTTTGGGAAAACTTAGTGACTTCTCAGCGATTTCTTGGCCGATTGGCTCCATGTAAAGCTCAATGCCACATAGACTGACAGTCTCTAGCTGAATCCGCCCTGACCAACGTTCGCTTAAAGCGCGCATAGCTTCGTAGCTATTTTCCCCGAAATCTCGCCCGACATCTAAATGCGTTCGCATGGCAACTGTGCCGTGAGATTCAGCACATCTAAGGGCAAAGTCTCCTCGGCGGTAGAGGTCTTCAGTCGTCCAGTTAAATCTATCTTTAGACAATAAATCGATAGCATCCCAAAATTCTCCGCGGACGTTGGGCGCCCGATCCCATGTGAATGCTTTGTCCAAGTGAACATGAGAATCTATAAATCCTGGAAAGACGATTCTGTTTCTCAGATCTTTAATCTTAGCACCATTAGTTGCCTTGATTACACCAGGAGCTGCGATCGCCGTTATAACGGTATCCGAAATTTCCAGGTCTCGGATTATAATCTCACCTTCCTTGGCTGCCCCTTCAGATCCGATTGAATTGGCAAGCAATGATTTCGGAATTGCTGCGTTTCGAAGTATGAGAGTTTCGGGCATATTACCTTGTCTCAGTCATGCGGAAGAAATTGCTGGCTCAAAAGATCTTCTATTGAAATCGAGTCTGATATCAATCCATATTCTAAAAGTCGTGATTGCCCGTTTTCTAGAACGTCTGGGCGCATAGGGCGAAAGAGTGAGCCGGGTTCAGGCTCCATTAGCTCTCTAATCTTTGCCAATGAGCGAAGTTGGTAATCGCGATCTAGTGATGGATTGTATTTTTCCAATATCAAGTCGATCGTCTCCTCTGGATTAGCAAAGGCGTAAGCCCATCCAAGCTTAGCTGCTTTCAGAAATCCGCGAAGGTTTGAGGATTTAGCCAAAGCCGTGTTTCGATCAGTAAACATAACCTGCGAGTAAGCTTTATAGCCATGATCTCTAGCCAAAAATATTCCAGCCCTGTCTCCAACCTCTTGCTGCAGCTTTACAAATTCGTCGATGTAATAACATTGGAGGGCGTCGAGCTTCCCGTCTAACAAAGGCTGGGGATCATGCGATGCCTTAAACGTGTCAAGCTCGGAGGTGTCCGCACCAGCTTCCCGTAAAAGAAGCTCAATCACTCTAGCACCATCAGAGTGGATTCCTATTCGCCGATCCGCAAGATCCGAAAATTTGCTGATGTTTCCTCCTTTAATGTACATCCAACCCATTGGGCTATCCTGAAACATTGTTCCGAGAGCAACTACATCCGCTCCCTCGGCGACTTCAGCAATCAAAACATTGCTCTCTGTCGAACCAACACTAAGGCCGGGAACCTCAACGGTGGCCGAAACTGTATTTGCGGTGGTAACACCTCCTCTTAGTTCGAGTCGAAGGCCCTGATCGAGAAAGAAGCCTTGTTCAATTCCTTGATAAAATCCAGCAAACTGTGCATTAAAAATCCAATCAAATTGAACCACTACTGGGATCGGAGATGTCTGATCAGATGCTGATTCAGGCATTGCGTGTGAACTAGAAAAACAAACGGTTAGGAGTCCTGAAGTGGTAACAATCAAAAACTTCAACCACTTTACGAAGTCCGTGAGGCCAGAGTTTTGACCGATTACGCATAGTCGCTGTGCAACAGGATTTCCAAAACTCAACATAAGGAAGTGAAAGAGCAAAGAGCGTACCAATTCCAAAGCTCTATTAAATTAAGCTAGGCGGTAAAAAATGGCAGCATTCCTGCTGGTTGATTGGGGAATGAGCGCGAGACCAATTTATCCACCAACAATCACACCCGAAATAGTTTCTACACTTCAAACGATTGTACCAAAGGAGCGTATTTTCACGGGCAGCAAAACGGAAAAGTTTTCGAAAGACTTCTATTGGTATTCCCCAATTCTGAAGCGTTTGCTTGAAGATAGGCGGGCTGAGGTTGCAATTAGAATCGATACAAGAGAAGAGCTTAGAGACATTACGGCATTGTTTTTTTCAAAGGATGTTCCGGTGGTGGTTCGGGGTGGTGGGTCCGGCAACTATGGCCAGCTCATCCC
>Ga0066378_10000988_pt1 | contig 11099 bp, 8 predicted proteins | sample Knorr_S23_td_DCM_FD_70947 | JGI IMG/M metagenome (GOLD analysis project Ga0066378, IMG submission 70947) | Marine microbial communities from Southern Atlantic Ocean transect - Knorr_S23_td_DCM_ad_71m_LV_A | ecosystem: Environmental > Aquatic > Marine > Oceanic | place: Southern Atlantic ocean...
GGAGAAATTATTTCATGGCTACCAATGGAGGTGTTGTCAAAATTTTACGTGTTTGGACGTGGCATAGATAAGATTTCTGACGATGGAAATGATGATGTTCTGGAACTCGAATCAAAGCTCAAAGATTTAGTGGAGGACGCGTTGTCACAATTAAATATGGATGCCTACGCTGAGAGAATGTCCGATTTAATATCTAGAAAATACTTACGTGATTTGTCCAATCGTGCAGAAAATTAGACAAGGGCAACTTAATTGTATTCGACCTATGGCAATACTCGTCGACCTTTAAGGTCATTTAAGATCCTTAGCATGCGAAAAGCTTTGCCTTGGGCACTCTTTTTTTTATCTAGTTGTTCCCTAGAAAGAGAATTACCGTCGGTCTGTATTACTGAAGAAAAAAAACTTCTGAAACAAATGTGCGCAGAGTTTCGAAAAGCAAGCAACACGGAAGCTGCGCAAACCATTGTTCTCAATAGGTATGGATTCAATGACAAGGATTCTAAAGAAATCTTATTTCAGGTCTCAAAGAGTCGATTTACATGCGAGAATGCCATAGTTAGACAGTGCGACCTGATCACACTAAGGAATGGCGTCGGCTATTGAACAAGTGGTACTAGAATCAAAAATATGTACTAACGGAGTTTTTTCCGGCGCAAGTTTTTTTCACGTATCTCATGTTCTGTGGCAGACGGGTGAGGCGTGCATGAAGACATATCTCAGATCAGACCTTGTATGGAGATGTGAGACTCATAAAGAATAATCTATGAATTGGCAGTTGGCTCAAGCGGTTCGAGATGACTTGCCTTTACTAATATTTTAAAAAAACATTTGATGATTAAATCAACAACCGTTGACACGGTGTTAATTGATCGCTGACGCGGATAGACGGTTTCGGGGACCTTTAGGGCTGATCTTGACAGTGCTATGACCCGGGAAGATGCAATTAGATTCAGAATCGGTTCTAAAATGGGAGATTGTTCTTAATCAGATAGCAAGACGCCCTCCGGATCCATCTTGACGCTGAGGCGACATTATTCGTGGAGGGGAAGCCAAAATTTAGAATTAGCTGAGTAGGTCTATCCGAAAATCCACTTGTTTTACAAAATTTAAAGTGTTCTCTGGATCAGGACCGTTGCGAAAACGGCGAGGGTTCCGCCTCCACCGATTTTTCAATAGCTCTGACCAAACTAGCGTCAATACCGCTGCGCATCAAAGATTCCCAGCTACGTAGTGGTAGGCTACGCAGGAGATCATATGTCCTCGCACAAGCATTTTGCGCATTGGGGTTAGACGGGTTAGTGTGCTTATGGCCCAGACGACTGAGCGCATCGAGTGCAGATCCTGCGCAGAAAATATTACGGTCCTCCGAGGCGATTTCTGATAGTTCATTAATGGCGCGTTTTATGGTGGCGTCAGTCAGATTACTCGCATGCGTGCTGAGTATGACAAGGGACCATAGTGCGTTTTCTCTAGGTGCTGATCGAACCCGTTCGAATCGTTCTAGGCCGTAGTCGATACCGATGCCCTCACAGACATCCGAATCGTCGTCAGGTCTAACGAGCTTGATGCTTCTCCCCTGTGTTTTATCCATTGAGATCCGATTTTTCTCTCTAGCAAGAGAATCTAGTAATGCAAGGACACAGTCGTCGATGATTTCGGCGAATTCTGTGACAGAGGCTCTGCGCCCGAGCGTACCGATGCCTACAGCGGCTACCGAACGAACATAAACTGAGGAGTCAGTGAGCAGACAGGTTTGCAAAGATTTCAGTGTGTCTGCTGTCAATTCACCACATTCACCGTAGCCAAAGCATCCAGCTTTACGGATCCAGCGTACAGGTGATGACAGAGCTCGAAGGAATGCGGGCGCCGCAAGTTCGCCGCAAGCGATCAGTCCATACGTTGCTGCACGGCGCACGTTCTCACGTTCATTGTTAAGCGCCTCTTCGAGCAATTCCCGCGACACATCAGTGCCCATAGCTGCTAGTCGATATGCTGCGCCGAGCCGCTTAGGTTCACTGTGATCGCCCTTGGTTTGAAGATACCCTGCCAGCTTATCGGTTGATTCGTTGGAGAGAAGTTCTGGAGCCGTTCTGCCAGTCTGCGACCATTCGTAATGATGCTTCCATATCGACACCACGTCCTTAGGTACACCTCGCAGAGGTAGGTCGATAAGTTTGTCATGGTCCGGTATGGATAGTGGCAACGAAACACTGCGATTCGGCTGTCGTGTTCGATAGAGCCAGAACCGCCACATGAACCGGGGTTTCTCCTTCCAGTTTTTAAAGTCGTCCCGGCGATGGTTGCCGCGATGTAACAAATTGTGCGAATACAACACAACACTGCCCGCATCGAGGGGGCCTGCTTCGAACGGTTTGCACAGCGGCCAGTTTAGGTTCAGTACGGCGTCCCGCATACGGATGTCATGCAGAGTCCGTTTCCCCACGATATCTTCGCGCGAGTACTTAGAACGCGGGCCACTGATTGGCTCTCGTTCCATACTTAACTGGTAGTCAAAATCGAGATGGTCTGCGCCTGCAAAGTTATCGTGATTTTCTTCGTGGTTGAAAGTCCAGTATTGGGAATACGGGACGGTTGCTGTTGGCCCCATATCTGCGAGTACTGCCTGCGGGTAATACAGCATCTCGATCTGTACAGCATGGTGGTGTCGCTGCTTACGTCCATTAAATGGAGCATTGTCATCCTTATGCCAGTGCTGGTCGTTAGAGCCACTCATAAAAGGGGCGTTGTGGGTATAAGGCACAATCGCCCAATCTTCGCCCAACAACTCATCGCAGGCGCGGACCAATCCTGGTGCATTCAGAAGTTCGAGCAGCTCCGGGATGTTAGCGGCAGAAACGCCTCCAGATTTGAACAATTCCCGTTCTTTATCGAAGATCGTCTCATGCAGTTCCGGTGTGACCCCCAGACTATCCGGTCCCAAGACGACCAGTCCTCTCGAGACAAAATCTGAAAGCAGTGTCTCGGGCGTGGTACAAGCCAAAGGCTTATAGTGATCAGTGACTGTCTCACTCATGGTCATCGCGATTGAGATTTGAGTCGATCATATCAAATCAAACAGAACGCTGAAGGGGTATTGGGGGTATTTGATGAGATCAACTTATCTAAACAAAGCTGGCCTGAACGATAAGCAACAGGCCGCGCTGGATGCGATAGCGACAGGTCCCCGTGGTGCCGTCATGGGAATGGGGGGCCTTTGGTGTGTTCGTTCGCGCATCACACGTGGGTGATCCCGCACAACGTCTTAGCGGACGTATTCGGTCTCGAACATCTTTGCCAGAAAACCTGAAGGAAGTCGCGATTTGTGCGGTGGGTGCCTCTCATCAATCGAAGTTCGAATTCGCGGCGCGCGATCGGCTTGCATAGGCTGCAGGTGTCAGTGCGGCACCGCTCGCGTAGCTGCGGCGAGGTGAAACACCAGATTTTGAAGAAGCCGAAGCGCTGGCCGGCAGATAGCGGACCAGTTACTCAACCTGTATCGAATAGATGATGCAACGTATCAGGCGATGGTAGATGTGATCGGTGAAGAGCAGATGATCGAACTGGTCATGACTGTCGGCTACTACTGTTTGATCTCACACGCGTTGAATGCATTTCAAATTCAGGTAACAGATCAGATGACAGATCTGTTTCCAGACATGCCCTAACGCTTACGATTCGTTACGACTTTTCAGAAACGCACGATAGAAGTCTGCTGCCAATGTCGACATGAAATAACTATCTTTAACGTTTTCGCGTAGATGCTGAGGAATTGCATCCACACCGTTGAATGCGCCACTAATAGCACCAGCGATCGCACCAACTGTATCCACATCGCCGCCAAAGCGTAGCGTCGTTTCGATCGTGGTCAGGTAGTCATGGGGATGTCGTAGAAACGCGTACACCGCAGCCAAAGCGGTAGGTATTGCAGAGACCGGCACTCCAAAATTACCTTCTTTGGCGAATAGTGGATAGTCACCTGCGATGCGATTTAACGCTTTGTCTTCAGGAAGTTCCAGCCAATGAGGGATTTCCAAAAGCAGGGTTGAAAGAGGGGATTCTTTGCCAACAGATGAAGCAAGGTGTTGGCACATGGTCGTCGCATCGATCTCTGTTCGCTGAAGAACCCAGGAAACCGACGCCGCGATCGCATGTGCTGCGGTGATCGAATCCGGATGTTTGTGGGTCACAATACTGACTGTACGTACATCGCGTGCGAGCGCCTCGGGTTGATCAAAGCACCAGAGGCCAACGGGTGAAATGCGCATCGCCGCGCCGTTAAGCGCCAGATCACCGTCTTCCGCAGCTTGATCCCAGGGTGCGCCATTGATGTATTTGTTAATGGCCCGATGAGCGACTGGACCAGCACCGACGATTTCTTTTTTGATCCAAAGTTGACTAATTTCTTCTGCGATCGTTTCGCCCGATATGCCAGTATCGCGAATGATGCCTTTGATGGCAGCGATGGTCAGTTGAGTGTCATCGGTGACTTGTCCTGCCTCGTATCCACGGAATGACCGAAAAGCGGACGTTACGTCCTTGATGTTGGCAATGTGCTCGCGTGACTGACCTTCTATCGGGGCGCCTAGTGAGTCCGCAACCGCGCAACCAAATAGGGAGCCGGCGAACTGGTCAGATCGTGGAAGGGGAACGTCAGTCATTCGGCCGCTCTTAGTTGTGCAATCCCGTCTTCAACGCGCCTGGCTTTTTCTTCATCCCACCACCAGGCGTCGATAAAGGGGACCCGACTAACGGTGTCTGTTTTTACTTCTCCAAATTTGTCCCAGTGGACCAGCCTAAATCCGGGTTGCGAACCAAGAGGCACAAAATAAAAATTCCACATGAGGACGCGATCAAGCGCTCGGGTTGCTGCATACAGGTCTTCTGCGGTCGTCGCCTGGTTGACTGCATCAATCAAGCTGTCTACTACCGGACTTCTGACCCGCATCCAGTTCTGGCCGTAGTCTTGTCCAGCAGCTTCACTGCCAAACCAGTTACGTAGTTGTATGCCAGGGGTGTTGCTGGGACCCAGCCTCACGGTGTTGCCATCAAACTGTCCCTTTCGAGAACGAAACAACCAGTTGGACACCTCGGGCGCGGTAGCCTTGTTCTCTATGCCGAGCTTGCGAAGATTCTGACGCAGCGACAGCATCTGCCGCACGGCGTAATAGGAAACGCCGATGATGTCGAGCGTCAGAGCTTCGCCGGTTTCGATATTGCGCATGACGCCGTCCTGGACTTCGAATCCGACTTCCTTGAATAGCGCGACCGCACGAGTCAGGTTCTCGCGTTGTACACCGACACCGCTGCTGTAGGGATGTTTAAACGGTTCGGTGAAGACGCGTTCGGGTACCTGATCCCGCCACGGTTCCAAGAGTTCGAGTTCCTTTTCGCTGGGCAACCCTTGATGAGCCATCGGTGAGTTCTGGAAAAAACTGATGCCGGTGTTGTAAAAGTCGTAGAACAAGACCTTGTTGGTCCATTTAAAATCAAATAGGAGCCACAATGCTTCGCGAACCCGGATATCGTCCAGCGGTGCTCTCTCGACATTCCAGAAAAGTGGCCACCATAAACCCTCGACACGATTCAATGGTCGCAGGTCGCGTTTGAACAACCCAGCAGAGACTGCGGGAAAATCGTAATAGGTCGCCCAGTTCTTAGAGACGCTTTCTTCGCGGACGTCGAACACGTTGCTCTTGTGTGCTTCACCCATGACGTTTTCATCTTTGAAGTAGTCGAACTTGATGATGTCGAAGTTGTACCGACCTTTGTTCACCGGGATATCCCGGCCCCAATAGTCATCGAAACGTTCGAACTCGATTACACGACCGATCTCGCCTCTTTTCAGTTTATATGGTCCTGAGCCAAGCGGGGGTTCGGTCGTCGTGACTGTGATATCCCTCGTTTCCCAATAGTGTTTGGGCAGAATTGAATAGATCCCGACGGTATACGGTAGGGTCGGATTGATCTCGACTTCAGGGTTGCGCACAAAACAGATTTCCGAGTCCCCAAAAGCGAAGACATGAGAGATGTCCTCAAGAGCGGTCTTCAACGCAACGGAGCCATGTTCCTTGAATGTTTCGTAGGTAAAAACAACGTCCTCGGGGGTCACGGGTTTGCCGTCGTGCCAGAAGGCCTCCTTGCGCAGCTTGAATGCGATCCAGGCTATGTCAGGACCGACATCGATGCTCTCGGCGAGCCGACCATAGCGTGCGACCGGTTCATCGATGGATGGTTCGTAGAGCCGGTCGTAGACAAGACCTCCGGTGATGTCAAAGCCCGCCGCCAAGCGACCCTTTTCAATCACTGAGTTGTAATTGTCATAGGTGCCCATCTGCGGGACCCGCATTATCCCGGCTTTAGGTGCGTCTGGATTGGTAAAATCAAAGTGCTTGAAGTCTGCTGAATACTTCACTGGCAAAAGGTGCGAAATACCATGGACGTATTGAGCGCCTCGGCAGGCTTCCTCTTCTGCGAAAACGCCAAGACTGAACATGGCTGTCAGCCAGACGATGGTCAATTGCTGTGGGACAGTGCGGTATTGAGTCATGGGCGGAGACTATTGAGTTTTGCACGCGGAGTAAAACGTTGAAACTTCAGCTGGATCAAAGAGAAGCGGCCAAAATAATTATTCGCGTCGCCAGACGGTGACCTTGATGTAGGTATGCTTGCTCGGAAGTGGCACTAAAACCGACAAACGTGGCTGCACGATTAGGCGGATTTTTATCGCTGAAGAGATTGGGAGATTGTGTCGGAGCAAAACTTCTGCGCCAAGTGATTGAGTAATCGGTGAAACTAATTGGCGATAGTTTTCACTCTGGCCCCAATTTGGTGATCCCAATTTGCTCTACAGTTGTTTGACACAAGCCCACGATACGTTTTTAGTGTGCGCTCTCTTTGAAATGTAAACAGGACAATGTTATGTCAGCGATTTCTCCCCAGGATGGCCCGGTTGCCGTTACCGGCACCTCTGGTTTCACGGGTGGTCACATGGTCCGTGAGCTGGTCCACCATGGTTATCAGGTACGCGCGTGTATCCGCGACGCCAATTCCTGGCGTGGTAAGGACGCGGTGGCGTATCTGAAAACGCTGCCCAACGTTGAGATCATCGACGGCTGTGATCTCTTTACCGAGGGCTCGTATGACACGGCCTTTGCTGGTTGTACTGGCGTGTTCCACGTCGCTGCAGTTTTGGGTAACTCAGCCGACGGTCAATCTCAGCCTTTAGGTAGCGGCGATGTCTCCCAGGATGTCTATGACGGCGGCATGGTCGGTACGCAGAATGTCATCGATGCTATCAACAAGAGTGGCAGTGTTCAGCGTATGGTGTATACAAGCTCCATGGCAGCTGTTTCGGGCGCAAAAGGTGGTTCTTTGCCAGCTGGTTATGAATGGACCGAAACGGACTGGGCGTCCGACGAGGTCGAAGAGCAGTTGTGGAAGCATCCTCGTAACTCCTACGCACGTAGCAAGGTCGATACCGAGCATTTCATCAACGATCAGGCGAATGCCAGCGGGAAGTGGGATGCCATTACGATGAATCCCGCGATGATCTGTGGACCGGTATTATTCAAGGCACAGGTCGGTCAGTGGATTGAACAGATTGGCCGCCTGGCGGCAGGTGAAGAGCCAAATTGGCCCTCAAAATACGACATGTACTACAACATCATTGACGTGCGTGATCTGGTGAAAGCGCATCGACTTGCAATGGAGTCGGACGCAGATCACAAGAATAGCCATGGTGGTCCCCGTTATGTGATGCATGGCAGCGGCGGACGCAGTGCCATGCGATTTGGCACTGAGGTTTCACAAGTTATCGCCGGTGAATATCCGCGTTTCAAGATCGGTGAACCAGCGACAATCACGTCTAAGGGTGAGCCCATTACTATTACGTCTAATGTGCTGAACGACTGCAAGAAGGCCAAGTCCGTCTTAGGAGTGACGATTCGACCCGTTGAGGATACGATCCTCTCTGTTGTCGAGACATCGATTGAACTGGGTGTGATTACACCACAAATGAATTAAGCGTTGATGAGCGCCTCAGGCTGGCCGTCGATTGACCCCTATTGGGTGGGCATTGAAACAGAAGCGCTGTCAGCTGCAGCGGCGTTAGGCCATGCCTGCGGCGATCGCGCGTTTCAGTGGTTTCCGCTCATTCTTGAGTTTTTTCTTGGATGTCTCCTTAAGGATCACAGGGGAGAATCTAGCTGAAGTGGCGATGGATGGCACTTTGCAAATGATGCTGGAAAGCGGCGCATCGTCGATTCGTGTAAGGTGTAGATCCTGTCTTGTGGAGCAAGAACGTGATTCCTCAGCGGTGGCTTACGCCGTTTAACTTCCTGGTTATTGCTAGCATTGCCATGCCGATTGGCTTTGCGGCGTGGACATCGCTGCTCAATAACTTTGCGATTGAACGTGTGGCGTTTACGGGTGTTGAGATCGGTATTCTACAGAGTCTCCGGGAGGTCCCTGGTTTCCTCGCATTCACGGTGGTATTTGTATTACTGGTCATACGCGAGCAACGTTTTGCGGTTATTTCGGTGGCAATTTTTGGACTGGGTACGGCACTGACCGGATTCTTGCCGACCGAATATGGCCTTTACTTTACAGCCGTGCTGATGTCGATTGGCTTCCATTATTTTGAAACCATACGCCAATCGTTATCACTGCAGTGGTTGTCGAAGGAGGAAGCACCGCAGATGCTGGGCCGGCTAATCGCGATTGGATCAATGACTTCATTGATCGCGTTCTCCTGTGTCTGGTTGCTTCTGCAGATCTTCGCGTTCGACTATGTGTGGATCTATCTGCTTGCCGGTGGAACCTCGATTCTGTTGGCATTGGCCATGGCGGGGTTTCCGTATTTTGAGTCACAGATTCCTCAACGAAAGACTCTGGTTTTGAGACAACGTTACTGGTTGTACTACGGTCTGACGTTCCTGTCCGGTGCGCGACGCCAGATATTTATGGTCTTTGCCGGTTTCCTGATGGTCGAGAAATTCGGCTACAGCGCAGCTAATATTGCGGCACTGTTTCTAATCAACCATCTATTTAATTGGTTCTTTGCGGAACGTATTGGTGGATTGATCGGGAAGATTGGTGAGCGCAACGCACTGACCATCGAGTACGTCGGTCTCGTCTGCGTGTTTACGATGTATGCATTTGTCGATAATGCTTATATGGCCGCTGGGCTCTACATCCTGGACCACATGTTCTTCGCGTTCGCGATTGCGATTAAAACCTACCTGCAGAAGATCGCGGATCCCTCGGACCTTGCATCCACGGCCGGTGTCTCGTTTACCATTAACCACATTGCGGCCGTGGTCATACCAGCGGTTTTGGGCGTGGTATGGATCACATCCCCATCCGCCGTATTCCTCGTTGGGACTGCATTTGCGCTTTGCTCATTGGTCTTGTCGCAGAATGTGCCACGTCAACCCGAGGAAGGAAATGAGGTCATCTGGGGGCGTGTCGCGAAGGTGCAAGCGTAGCTTTCATTGATGAAAGACGTCCCGTACCAGGACGATTTTTCTATCAGCATGACGCCGGTTCGCCAGTTGCTGTACATGAGGTTTCCCGAATACAACGCGCTTTTGCTTTTAGCGTTGTCCGCGATCGGATCGACAACAGGAACTTTCGGCTGGGCGACAAGTAAGTGGTGCGCTTACCCCGTCAACCCGATGGTGGTAACTCTATTGGCAAAGAAGCCCACTGGACATCGAATTTGGGTAACGGATTGCCAGTCGCAGTCGCCGATATTGTTGAGATGGGCGCGCCTGCAACGGTACACCTGAAGTAATGACACATTGTACGATTGCCACTGGGTCAGGTCCTTCAATATCAAACGCCGACCGGACGGACTCCGGTTTGGCGAAATCACTCGCAGAACTAATTGATGCTTTCCGAAAGATTGCCTTCACCAGTAAGCTCAGTCAGAACCATCGCTTAGTCGTCACTACCGCGGGAATCCCCTCTACCGACATGATTGTCGATCGCCAGAAAATATCGCATCTTGCATGGCGATCTCTGAGCTTGATCTGGACCTCAATTCGGCATTGTTGATTTGGGAAGAAGCCATGTCTCCGCTGGGCGCTGGCGATTGCGATGATGACCTTTCCGTGCGACTGGAACATGATTTCCGGTCGTGTCCATGATAAGCAGGTGATGGCAAAAGCTGTGAATGCTGACTTCGATGCGGCCTGACATCAATCCATCAGATCAACAATCACAGGTGCGTGATCCGAAGCCGTCAGGCCATCCTGCTTCTTCCTGAAATCCCGATCGATCCACACATCTTCAACTCGGTTACGAACACCGTCACTCCCAAGCAGATAGTCGATGCGTAACCCTTGACCGCGATGAAAGGCACCACCGCGGTAGTCCCACCAGGAAAACTTCTGATCGTTGGGGTATTTGTCGCGGAACAGGTCCGTGAGTCCCTGTTGCCGCAGGGCGGTAATACCACCTCTTTCTTCATCCGTATGGAAGATTTTTCCGACGGCGCCTTCACCTTTCCAAGAGTCGATATGATCCGGTGTCACATTGAAGTCGCCACACAGGACCGAAGGTTTGGCTCCCATTGATCTGGCATTGCAATATTCCGAGAGTGATCTCAGCCACTTGACCTTTGCCGGATAGTCCGCATGGTCCAGCGTTTTGCCGTTGGGAACATACACGGTTGTAAAGCTGATGCCCGCGACATCTGCGGTGATTAGACGTGCCCCCATCTCATCTTCACCGGGCAAACCACCTTGGGTCATTTCCATCGGGTGCTTGGACAGAATACCAACTCCATTCCAGCCCTTCTGTACATGTATCGCGTGTTGATAGCCGAGTGACTCGAACTCCTCGGCTGGGAAATCAGCTTCTTCCACTTTCAGCTCCTGCATCCCAACTACGTCGGGAGATCGTTGCCTCAACCAGATCTTGATGAAGTCGAGACGGGCGCGCAGACCATTAACGTTCCAGGTAGCGAGTCGCATTCAGACAGAGTCCTTGTGTCATGGTGAAATGTCAGTTGGGAGGTTACCCTAAATTTATGGCGACGGCTTTCTCCTCATCGTGGATGGTTCGACAGCTCTTGTAACTATCCGAATCCTTTTCTT
>Ga0066378_10000991_pt1 | contig 11094 bp, 12 predicted proteins | sample Knorr_S23_td_DCM_FD_70947 | JGI IMG/M metagenome (GOLD analysis project Ga0066378, IMG submission 70947) | Marine microbial communities from Southern Atlantic Ocean transect - Knorr_S23_td_DCM_ad_71m_LV_A | ecosystem: Environmental > Aquatic > Marine > Oceanic | place: Southern Atlantic ocean...
AGGAATGCCATGAAAACCTAAAAAAACTCTCAACCGAGCTGGAAAATGCCCTAAAAGATAAATCGAATCGTGGTAAAGATGACTCCAGCGAAAAAGATAGAGACTTGTTTATAAATAAGCAGAAAAAGATAGAAGAAAGCCTTATATCCATCCTCAGAGATATTGATCAATGTGAAGAAAATAAAAGGAAACTCTCACAGGATTTAGAGAAAAACAAAGAATTAAGTTTAATCTTAGATTTCGAGATCCGACAATCACAAAAAACTAAAATAGAGCTCGAAGAATACCTATTAAGCATCGAGAATCCTGATGCTATAGTTAATAAAATTAAGATCAATGATGGCTTTGAAAGCAAAGTTGGAAGAATTCTCAATGATCTTGAAATTTCTACACTTAAAAAAGGTAAGAAATTCTGGATCAACACCAATCAAGAATTTGATGATGAATTTGCAGATTGTATAACGCCACTAGCTGATTTAATTGAAGGACCGGAGGAAATACATATATTTTTGAAATATACTGGATATACAGAAGTAAACGAAATAAATAAAATTATAACGTTATTGAGACCGGGGCAGCAAGTTATTAATGCCAGTGGCGAAATAATAAGGTGGGACGGCTATGTGCAGAAATTCAATACTGATACTGAAAATATAAACATACCTCATGCTAGAAAGAAAATTATAGATCTGAGTAAAAATTTACAAAGCAATGAAATGAAATTAGAAACTATGAAAAAGGATGCAAGAGAAGTTTCTGAAAATCTTGAAAAAATCATAAACCAACAATCAATGGGAAAAGAAAATTGGAAGAAGCTTATCGAGGAACAAAAGCTGGTGGCTGATAAGATTAAGGAGTTAGATAAAAAAATAATTACCGAAAAAAACTCAGCTCTATCAAATGAAATTAAGATAAACTCAATAAAAGAAAATATAAAAATTAATAAAAAAAATATTGAGTCATTGAGCTCAAAGAAAATTAATAAGAGTGAAATAGAAAAGTCCCAAAATACTCTGGAAAAAGTAAAACAAGATTTCTATAACGCAAAAACGATAGCGGACATTAAGGAATCAAATACACAAAATATTCTTCGAGAGAAAAGAGATCTTGAGAAAACCCAAAAGGACCTCATTGAAAATAGAAATTCATGGGAAGTTAGAAAAAACCAAACAGAGAATTACCTAAAGGATCTAAATCAGAGACTAAAAAATTCGGAACAACTATTGAAAAGCATAGAGTCTGAACCCGAAAAAATAAAACAAAAACAATCAGAGATTGAAATTGAACTTGAACGTTCGATTCAGAAGAAACAAGATTTAGAAGAAAAATTAGATAAGTATGAGCAAAAATATAAAAAAAATAATGAAAAAATAAAATCATTGGAGTCTGATCTGATGAAAGACTCTGAAATGTTAATACAAGCTAGAACTAAATTAGAAAATCTTGATGATAGGAAAATCGAATTGAATGATAAAATAAAGATTAATTTAGGTATAAATTCAAAAGATTTATTCGATGATACAAGCCCAAGCTCTCTTGACCGAGAAAAAGTCATTGAGCTGCTATCACAAGCATACTCACAAAGGGAAAAAATTGGGGCAGTAAATCTAACAGCCTCAGATCAATATGCCGAAAAAAAAGAATACCATGAGAAGCTTTGCCGAGAAAATGATGATCTTGTCTCAGCGACTGAAACATTGCACAAGGGAATTGTGGAAATTGATAGAGAAGCACGGGAACGCTTGCAGCAGTCATATGAAAAAGTAAACTCTAATTTTAAGCTTTTATTTGAAAAATTATTTGAAGGTGGAAAAGCCGAACTTAAATTGGATGATAATGAGGACATATTGAATGCAGGTCTTGACATTGTTGCATGGCCACCAGGTAAAAAACCGCAAACAATATCATTGCTATCTGGAGGTGAACAGGCACTTACAGTGATTGCGCTTATATTAGCTGTTTTCCTCGAAAATCCAGCACCTGTGTGTATCCTTGATGAGGTTGACGCGCCATTAGACGATACTAATGTTAAAAAATTTTGTGATACACTTGATGATCTATCAAAAAATTCAAATACAAAGTTTCTAATAGTTACCCACCATCCATATACAATGTCACGGATGGATAGGCTTTTTGGGATAACAATGGCTAAGAAGGGTGAGAGTGTCATGCTCTCTGTAGACCTAAATCAAGCAGAAAAGATGGTGAATGAAGAGATTGTCGCATGATTAATAAAAATGATCAACTCGATCAAGTTTCCGAAAAAATCGTGGAGATTAAATCCCGTAAGAAGAAAATTGATAACACACAAAAGCAAATAAGGGGGAAACAGATATCAATCGCAATGCGAATATCTATCGAACTCATCATTGCAATAATCATTGGAGCTATTCTAGGATGGTATATAGATAAGTGGTTAGATACAAAACCAATTTTTTTTATAATTTTCCTCATTCTCGGCATTGTGTCAGGAATAAAAACCGCTATCGCATCCTCGAGGCAATTGTATGAGGACAATTACAATGACCATTGATTCACAATTAAGTGAATTTTTTTAGTTAAAATTGATAAAATCGCTATCAAAAACATCAAAATTTATATATAAAATAGTAAGAAAAAGTAAGGATATAGAATGGCTGAAAAATCTGGCGCTCCAGATCCAATGCATCAATTTGAAATAGTTGAATTGGTAGAATTCAAACTATTTGATTTAAATTTATCATTCACAAACTCCTCTTTATTTATGGTTTTTAGTGTAGCGCTTATTATATTGCTTACTCTATTTACATTTAATGGTCGTGGGACAGTTCCAACTAGACTGCAATCAATAGCAGAGCTGTCATATGAATTTGTTGGAAAGATGGTCAGAGATAATGTTGGTGATGAAGGTCAAAGATACTTCCCATTTATTTTTTGTCTATTCATGTTTGTGCTATTTTGTAACATGCTTGGCATGATTCCGTACACTTTCACTGTCACAAGTCATATAATTGTTACCTTTGCACTTGCGATTGTTATTTTCTTCGGGGTGACGGTAATAGGATTTGTGATGCATGGGATCAGTTTTTTAAAATTCTTTGTACCAAGTGGTGTTCCCAAAGCATTACTGCCCCTTTTGGTTGTAATTGAAGTAATTTCTTATTTAACAAGACCCGTAAGTTTGTCCGTGAGATTATTTGCAAATATGATGGCTGGGCATACAATGTTGAAAGTTTTTGGATTTTTTGTAGCAGGGATGTTTTTTTCAGGTAATTTATTCATAGCACCTCTTGGTGTTGCGCCATTACTCTTTATTACGGCATTTACCGGATTAGAAATACTTGTTGCATTTTTGCAAGCATATGTATTTGCAATTCTAACTTGTATTTATCTAAACGATGCAATACATATGCATTAATTATAATTATCAATATTAAAAAGGAGAATATTATGGAACCAGAAGCAGCTAAATTGATAGGAGCAGGATTAGCAACAATTGCACTTGCCGGCGCCGGTATTGGTATTGGTACAATTTTTGGTAACTACTTGTCAGGGGCACTGAGGAATCCTTCTGCAGCTCCAGGGCAATTTCCAAATTTATTACTTGGATTCGCTCTTGCTGAAGCTACAGGTTTATTTGGGCTAGTAATAGCATTAATTCTACTCTTTGTTGTATAAGTTACAGCATTATTTAAAAAGAGGACTAGTATGTCGGAATCAGGTATGCCTCAATTAAATACAGAATATTTTGCATCGCAAATATTTTGGTTAGTGATCTCTTTCATCATACTCTACATTGTTATGGCTAAATATGCCTTACCAAAAATTGCAAATGTAATTGAAACTAGAGAAGATATAATAGCAAGAGACGTCGAAGAGGCCGAGAATTTCAAAAAGGAGTCTGAGATCACCGAACAAGGATATCTTCAGTCAATAAAAGAAGCGCAAGAGAAAGCCTCGCAATATTTATCGAACTCAAGAAATAAACTAAATCTTCTAATCGAAGAGGAAAATAATGATTTTGAAAAATCTAGTCGGGAACTCATGCAAAAATTTGAGACAGAACTTGAAAAAAAGAAAAGTGCCGTTCTTGCAGACTCTGAACAGATTGCATACGACGTATCCAATGATATTATTTCAAGAGTTTTTGGAGAAAACCCACTTGTTAAAGACACACTCAAGGATAATATAAAAAGTATGGTAAAAAGGTAATTGGTAAAAAAAGATGCTAGAAAAAGATGCAACCTGGGTAGCGATTGGATTTGTAATGTTTCTCTTACTCTTGGTCTATTTCAAAGTACCAGGGCAGATTACAAAAATTCTCGATAGTCGTGCACAGAAAATAAATGACGAGTTGGAGGAAGCCAAAAAGCTCAGAGAAGAAGCGCAAACAGTTCTTGCAGAGTTTCAAAAGAAGAATAAAGAAGCCGAGAAAACAGCTAAAACAATTATAGAAGACGCAAAAAAAATTGCAAAAAACTATGAAAAAGAAGCAAAAATTAAATTAGAGGAAAGTCTTGAAAGAAAGAAAAAATTACTCGATGAAAAATTGAAGAGGGCTGAGTCAGAGGCCGTAAGCGCCATAAAAGAGGAAGTTAGTGAAGTCGTTTTTGAAGCAGTTAGCAAATCCATGACATCAGATAATATAAAATCTAGCTCATATGACCAAATGCTCGAGGATGGCATCAAGCAAATCAGAAAATAATTCCTGTTTTATAAATTTTTGTTAAATTCAACCTGATCTGCGGTTAGTTTAAATCCAACTAGAATTTGATAATCACTTGTATTTTTTGAACGTTCAAAATTCAATTTAAAATCTTCAAGAAGAAACTCAAATCTTGCCAATGTAGCCCCCTCAGGTATGCTCACATTTATATCAACATAGCTGCGTGAAATAACTTCCTTATTTTTATTAATAACCGCCACAAAGGCAGGTAGATTATAGAAATTATCTTGGGCATCCTGACCAAGAGACAAAGTTCCAATGATCAGTATATTTCCTATTGTATAATTTGGTTCAATATTACACTCATAATTAATTCTATCAATTCGGCCTCTGTAGATTATGTTGGCTGTGTCATTTGATCCAAAATCTTTAAACTCAGTGATACTGATTGCATCAGCCAGTATCATCGGCTTGGGACATGTAAACTCTTGGGCAGCATTTCTTGAAAAAGGATTTATATTATATTTAGCAAGATCAGGCATACCAAGATTAGGCATACTAAAGTCTGATACAGTCTCGCAAGATGTTAAAAAAAAGATCAGCAAAAATGATAAAAGTTTTTTCATTTGTTATTCAAGGATTATATTTGAACAATTATGTTGATAACTATATTATTCATAATATCGTTGATAAAGCTATATAAATTTATAAATAAAGAAATAATTAAACTAATGGCTGTGTATACAAAGGTAAATTTTGCTGAAGCAAATGAGTTTCTGCAAAAATACTATTCTATAAAAGACCTTCAAGAACTAATTGAAATTCCACAAGGTGTTGAAAATACGAATTATATACTAGTAACAAAAAATAAAAAATTTATATTAACTCTCTATGAAAATAGGGTTTCATATGGAGATTTACCTTTTTTTATCAATCTGATGGTAGCACTGAATCATAAAAATATAGAGTGTCCAAATCCTGTAAAAATGAAAAATGGAAGCTATACAGAGTTATTGAATAATAAACATGCGGCAATTTTTAGTTTCTTACCTGGTAAATCAACTAAAGCCATTAAAAATGAGCACTGCTTTCTAGTTGGTCAGACGCTTGCAAATATTCATCTCAAAACAACAGATTTGAGTTTATATAGAGAAAATACGTTATCAATAAAGTACTGGTCAGACCTTTTAAACTTGATCAATGAAACACCCAAAGATACTTATAATAAATTGTATTTGGATATATTAAATGAGTACAATTTTTTGATAAATAATTGGCCAAGTGATCTTCCAAGGGGTATTATTCACGGCGATCTTTTCCCTGATAATATTTTCTTCCAGAATAATAAGCTAACCGGTGTAATTGACTTCTATTTTGCATGTGATGAATTCTATATATTTGATATAGCAATCTGTATTAACGCTTGGTGTTTCGAGAGTGACAACTCATTTAATATTACAAAAGCTTCACACTTACTAAAGGGCTATAAATCACTGAAAAATTTAACTGAAGATGAGGTTCAGTTCCTCCCTATTATGTGTCGTGGTAGTGCATTAAGATTCCTGTTAACACGCCTTCTTGATTGGAATAAAAGAGATGAAAACGTTCTTGTTACGCCAAAAGATCCAAGTGAGTATTATAATAAACTACAATTTCATCAATCAGTAACAAGTTCAACGGATTATGGGATCTATGATAAATAAGGTGATAATTTATACAGACGGTGCATGCTCAGGTAATCCTGGATATGGCGGGTGGGGAGCTTATCTGTTATATGAAGATAATAAAAAAAAGATTTCAGGGTACGAATTAAGCACAACAAATAATAGAATGGAACTTAGAGCAGCAATTGAAGGTTTGAATGCTCTAAAAAGACCATGCAAAGTTATGCTTTATACTGACTCAGTGTATTTAAAAGATGGCATTACAAAGTGGATTATAAACTGGGAGAAAAATAATTGGAAAAATGCCAATAAAAAGGAAGTAAAAAATAAAGATCTATGGATTAAATTACTTGAAGCGGGAAAGATGCATCAGATTGAATGGAACTGGGTCAAAGGTCACGAGGGAAATGAAGGAAACGAAATAGCTGATAAATTGGCAACACAAGCTATATTACATGCCAAGATTAATCAATAATAAAATCCTCAATAAAGAATTCCTTATCATTTAAGATAACTGCGGAGAAAATTTCGCTACTAATTTTTTCAGTTTTCATTTTTCGGGTAAGTAAGAAATTATAGTTTATATAAGAATCCTTGATATCCTCAATATCTGAAAGGAAAAAATTTTTAGTAGTCATGGGATATATTTTTCTCACTGGTTTCGAAAATCTTAGATTTATAATTTCACTATTATTTGATTGCTGAAGTCGAGCTGCATTGATAAAGTTTATGCCATCATCTCTATAAAATGGGGTATTTTTAAGAGCCTCTTGTATTCCTCTATTTGATTTGTTGCTATAATAATCTTGGCTATCAAGCATTGGTATTTTAATCTTACCATCAATTGGTATACATATGCTGTTACATACACCCAAATTGTAGCTTAAATATAGATCTATATTCTCCCTTGTATCTGATAAGGAAATTTTAATCGGTATTACAACATTTCCATAATAACCATAGTTTGTTCCATATTGGTCTTTAATCATCTCAGGAAGTGGCCATTGTACCTCATAGTTTATTGCATTATTTGTACTTATTTTTATATCTGGCTCTATGCCACTATCGCCAGGATTTGACCAATAGGTATATGTATTATCGCTTAAGTTAATTTCAAAGCCGATGTATAAATTATCATTTTTAAACTCAGACATAATTACTCGCATTTCTGAATTGATATTCTTATGCCAATCAGTTTGCATTGGCATATTGACGCTTCTATTCAAGATAGCAAGAATAATTAAAAGTAAAAAAAATAATGATCCAAATATTAGACTCTGATGCTTAAGTTTTGCGTCGTTCATTATAAATCTTTTTCCTCAATGAAAATAAGATGTGGTCTTGCCATTTTCCATTAATCCTTAAATAATCTTTAGCATACCCCTCTTGGTCGAACCCAAGCCTTTCCAGTAAGCTCTTTGAGGCGAGGTTATTAGGTACACATGCAGCTTCAACTCGGTTAAAGTTAAAATCATTGAATAGATGCCGTAATAATAAAATAAGTGATTTTGTCATGTAACCTTGATTAGAATGCACTTCCCCTATCCAATAACCAATCGTACAACTTTGAGATATACCTCTTTTTATATTAAATACATTAATACCACCCAATAAATCATTTTTTTTATTAAAAATAAAATAAGAGTACTGTGTATTATTTTTTCTTTTTTGTGAATATATTGATAGTAGCTTAAGGTATCTTTTCAGACTATGCTCTCCTGGGTACCAAGTTGGCTCCCAAGGCGTAAGAAACGCTTTACTTGACTCCCGAATACTTCTCCATTTTTTATAATCAACCAATCTCGGGTATCTGAGATAGATATCTTCCGAGCATAAATTATTTCTAGTATCTTTAATAATTTTTACTCACCCAATCATTAGCAGTAAAATTTTTGTATGGCATCTTGATCTGATAATTTTGAGATTGCTCCAAGTGCACTTATTGTAAGTTTTTTGGATTTAAAAGTTTCTGATACAAAATTAGTTATATGCTCTTTTTTTATGGAGTCGACTCTATCAAGTGTTTCACTTATATCAATAACCCTATCATAAATTGATATTTGTCTTGCAATTTGATTCATTCTCGCAACCGGGCTCTCTGACGACATAAGTAATCCGGCTTTTAATTGCTTCTTTGCTTTATCAATTTCTTGGTCAGTTATACTTTTTTCACTATTTAAAATTTCATTGGCCACAGCCTCACTATACTCATTGACCTTGTCCGGGGAGGTTGCCGAGTAAATACCAAAAATTCCTGTATCTTTGTAACTTGATGAGAAAGAAAAGACAGAATATGCCAATCCACGATTTTCTCTTATATTCTGAAACAATCTGGAGGACATCCCGCCACCAAGAATATTTGAGAAGAGGTGAGCTACGTAAAGATCATCATCATGGTAAGAACAACCCTCAAATGCATAAATGATATGAGCCTGCTCTATATCCCGACTCTCTCTTATTTGACTTGGTTTGTATTCTGCTTTTTTAGTCAACGGTGTTTTGCCAGCATGAATAGGCTCGAAATACATCTCACAAAGATTATGTAGTTGGTTATGGTCCACAGAACCTGTAGCAACTATTGTTAGGTTATTTGAGTGATAAAATTTTTTTAAGTAAGACATCAAATCATCTGATTTTATATTGATTAGGGTCTCCCTATTTCCAAGAATGGACCTTCCAATTGCCTGACCTTGGTAAGCCGCGCTTTGAAAATTTTCAAATACACTATCATCGGGTGAGTCCCTGTAAGAAGCAAGCTCTTGAAATATGACGTGTTTCTCTTTGTCCAATTCAATCGGATCAAATATGGAATTTTGCATTATGTCTGATAATATTGAAATACCAATTTCTATGTCATTTTTAAGCATTCGTACAAAATAAGAAGTCCTCTCAACACTTGTTGCAGCATTTATATCCCCACCAACATTCTCAATTTCCATTGCGATTTCCTTGGCTGTTCTAGACTTGGTTCCCTTAAAAGCCATGTGCTCAAGCAAGTGTGATATTCCCTGCTCACCTTCCAATTCATTTCGTGAGCCAACTTCTGCCCAAATACCGAGCGAAACCGAGCTAAAATTCGGCATACTTTGTGATACCACCCTGATACCATTACTTATTCTACTTTCTGTTATTGTCATCTTGTTACTCACTAAAATTTTTTGTTATAAATGCATTAATATCCCCCACATCATTCGGTAGATCAATAATATTTTCATGTAACTTATAGATATCTTCAGATATATTTGGGAGTTCTGGATTAATTCCAATTGCCTTCATAACAGTATCTGGAAATTTTGCGGCATGAGCAGTTGACAGCGCAATCGAATTTTCATAACTATTTTTATAGTGAACACCTACAGCAATTGCTGTATGGGGATCAATTATTTGATGCGATTTATTATAAATATCTTTTATTATTTTAACCGTTTCATCTTGATCAAGCGATCCGGCATCGAAATTATTTTTAAAAGACTCCAGCTCTGATTTGCTAAGTTCAAACTTACCATTTTCCTTTAATTCACTCATTTTTTTTCCCACTACTCCAGGACTCATATCCAATAAATCAAAAAGAAGTCTCTCAAAATTACTTGATATTTGAATATCCATTGATGGGGAGTTTGTCTGTATAGAGTCAAAAGCTTCATACATGCCTGTTTTTAGGCACCTTTCTAAAATATTATTAACATTCGTAGCAATAACGAGCTTATGAATTGGCAGACCCATTTTTTTCGCAATGTAACCTGCGAATATATCTCCAAAATTACCAGTAGGGACTACAAAATTTATATTCTTTTCTAATCTCTTGTATTGTGATAAGGCGCTAAAATAATAGACTATTTGTATCATTATCCTTGCCCAGTTTATTGAATTAACTGCAGTCAAACTTACATTTTTCGCAAAATATCTGTCATTAAATAAAGTTTTAACAATATTCTGGCAATCATCAAAATTACCATTAATAGATATTACTTTTATATTTTCAGCCTTGACGGTTGACATAAACCTTCTTTGGACTTCAGATATTCTACCTTTTGGATATAAAACAAATAGTTTGATATTTTTCTTATTCGCGAATGAAGTTACCGCTGCACCCCCTGTATCACCAGATGTTGCGCATATTATGGAGGCTTTGGAATTTGTACGAGATAGCACCTCTTCTATCATGCGTGATAACAATTGCATTGCCAAATCTTTAAATGCAAGAGTTGGGCCATGAAATAATTCTAGTATCGATAATGAGTCATCAACCTCTGTCAGTGGCGTTACAAAGTCACTCCTAAATGATTCATAGGAGTCATGAATCATTCTCTTGAGAAGATCAGTTGTAAATGTTTCTCCTGTAAATTGTTTTATAATTTCGTATGCAATAGTTTCGTAGTCAGAACAAAGCAACCTATTTATATCATTTTTGGTAAATATCGGAGTTTGCTCTGGAATATATAGACCGCCATCCTCTGCGAGGCCATTTAGAATTATTTCTTCAAAGGTGAACTTCTTATCGGTATCTCGTGTACTAAAATAAAGCATTATGAGTCAAATTTCTTAGGTCTGAATATTGAATAAAAATATATAAATAATAAGGCTGTTGCAAGACCATACCATGTTATTGCATAGGAAAGATGGTTATTTGGAAACTTTAGTTGGGTTTCGTTTGACTGGGGCAATGCATTATATTCATCAACCTGATCAATAAAATATGGCTCAATTTTTTTAATATGAAACATTTTTTTTATATCATTCTTTTCAAATAAATATAGGATCCTATCTTCCATATTTTTATCAGGG
>Ga0066378_10000995_pt1 | contig 11060 bp, 9 predicted proteins | sample Knorr_S23_td_DCM_FD_70947 | JGI IMG/M metagenome (GOLD analysis project Ga0066378, IMG submission 70947) | Marine microbial communities from Southern Atlantic Ocean transect - Knorr_S23_td_DCM_ad_71m_LV_A | ecosystem: Environmental > Aquatic > Marine > Oceanic | place: Southern Atlantic ocean...
TGCATTCCAATCAACTTCAATATGACGAAGTGAATTGTGCCAGTCACGTAGCTGCCACTCAACTTCCAGTCTCTCAGATTTACTTCGTAATCTTCTCTTTAGTTCCCAGGGTGGAGATCTTTGAAGGTCTATTTCTTGAAAACTCAAAATTGATTTGAGAAAATCCAAGTCATCTTGGTTTTTGATTGAATCCAATACTTCCGATGCCCACCATTCGGAAGTAAATGCAGATGGAACGAGTGTCTTGTTGTTTTCCAAGAATTCACCAAATCCTAGCATCAATTCACCATTGTCCCAAATGGCTCGTACTTGGTCTTCAATTTCATTCCATTTTTCTTCTTCATTTACTCTAACGAAAGTCCCATCATCTAAGAGTACCATTGGACCATCTATCTCAGTACATGGTGTTACAGCACATGCTTTACCAGGGCGTTCAATCTTCATTTGTGTCCCTACAGAAATGAATGAACTCATTGCTTTCATGGATACCGGATTCATTCCAGCAGCAGCAAGTCCGGACGCTCTAGGCCTTCCATATCTTAATCGAAACCCACCAGGCTCGTTCGGCATTCCAAAAACAGGACGACCGGCAATGATATCTTTCATGAATCTAGAATCAGTTTTGATTACCTTTGATACAAATTCGTTTTTTCCCTGAGAGTCTGATTTTTTCCCTCTATTCGCAAATTCACTGATGAATCCCCAACCTGGAATTTCTAGTCGTTCAACATGTTTCTGAATCTTTGGTGCTTTGAGACATAACCCTTCTCCAATTACTAGAAGAACACCTCCTCTTACTCTCCCGTCATCGATATTCCTTACTTCTCGATAACCTGCACACTCGATGTCTTCTGTTGATTCTCCATTAATCATCACCGGACATGACTTTACGATTACATCAATTTCTTCGGGAGTAGGTTTGTATTGCATTCCTGCACGATATAGTCCAAATTCTTCCTTGACTCGTTCAACTTCTGCAAATGTCGGCTCATATTTCGCAAGACCTAATTCTGAACGAATCATATCACCAATCAGAACTGCCATTGCTTGAGCAGTTCCTCCAGCAGCTCTAATCGGACCACAAAAATCGATGGATAAAAAGGTGGAACCGTCGACATTATTCAATAATCTGACTTGCCCGATTCCTTCCAATGGAGCAACTAAGATAGCTTCAGTGAGGATAGCAAGACCTACTCTCAAGCCAGCATCAATGGAACGTTGTTGATCTCCAGTTCTTTCCATCATTTGGTTAGAAACCTGACACGCTATTTTGATCGCAGTAGTTTCGCGATCTTCTTCTTGCAACATTGTTCTGATGCTTTCAGCAATTTCTAGACCATCTAGATATTCTTCAAGTAATTTCTCTGTTCGATCTGCTAAATCTATCGCCCTTGGTATTTCTACTTCAGTTGAAAAATCAAGCCCCTTCTCCCTTGCTTCACTTGCAAGAGTATACAGTCTCTCAGTTTCACTATCCAATTGATTGTGGTATCTTTCCATCTCGGATTGGAGCCTTTCTTCATCGAAAGCAGAGGTTCCAATGCCGCTCATTCCCAACCCTCAGGAAACTATTCTGTGGAATGACGCTACATGAACAAATCGCTAAATGGCTGGGAACCTTCATTCATCGTCTAAGTTAGGAAGTGACATGGCAGAGTCAACAACCCCTGAGAGTGCTAGGGCCACTTTAGCCGATCGTGTTAGAAACCTAGCTTACCTGTATCAGCCAGATGATCCATTTACTCTTGCTTCGGGTAGAGTATCTCCGCATTTCTTTGATATGAAACCAGTAATGTGTGACCCTGAATGTGCTCACTTGCTTGGAGTTTTGATTCATGATAAAATAAACGAGATTGGATCTATTGATGCAGTTGGAGGATTAGAATTAGGGGCAGTTCCATTGACAGGGATTGCGATTGCAAAAGCCCCTTCAGGAAGTGAATTGAGGGGATTCATCATTCGAAAAGAGCCCAAGGGAAGGGGAGGTCGAAAAACAGGAAACCCTCCTGGGATTGAAGGTTCTACACTTGTATCTGGGGATAAGTGTCTGATTTTGGAAGATGTCACAACTACTGGCGGCTCTGCATTACAAGCATGCCAACGTTTGGTGGAAATGGGTTGTGAAATTGTTGGTTGCATCACCATTTTAGATAGAGAAGAAGGAGGTTATGAAGCCTTTACCGATGCTGAAATCCCTCTTTATCCGTTACTTACTTTATCTGATATTGTCAATGCATGAGGCTAAATCCCTCCTAATGCTCGCATGGGCATGGCAGGAACAAACGTCCTCATGAAGACAACAGCAGGAGACATCACGATTGAACTATTTACAGATACAATGCCCATTACAGCAGGCAATTTTCTAGATTTAGCAGACAAGGGTTACTACAATGGCCTTCATTTCCACAGAGTAATTCAAGGATTCATGTTACAAGGGGGGTGTCCAAATTCCAAGGATCCAAATTCTCCACGAGCTGGTACAGGTGGTCCAGATGGAGGAGGAACATACACAACTTCTGATGGTCAAGCCATTGTACGGGATAGAGGAGGAAATATTCCAGACGAATTGACTCAAAAATTCAGTAATGAAATTGGAACTCTTTCTATGGCAAATACTGGTCGTCCAAATTCAGGAGGATCCCAATTTTTTATCAATACAAAACACAACAATTTCCTTGATTGGTTTGGCCCTGGTCAATCTGCTCATCCTGTTTTCGGGAAGGTAATTTCTGGAATGGATGTCGTAACAGCAATTGAAACAACTCAAACTGGATATGGAGATAGACCTACAACCCCTCAAGAAATCATTTCAGTTACTCGAGTCTGAGTGATAAAAATGGCTGGCCCAGTGCTGGTAATACATGGAGGTGCAGGGGGCGACGGTCCTTGGAAAGGAATGACTTCCCTTGATCCAGGTAGAATATCTTGTATGGAAAATGTGTTGTCTACAGTTGGTAAATTTCTTTCAGAGGGCATCAGTGCTCTAGAAGCGGTTACAATTGCTGTAGAGATGATGGAAGATGAACCATTATTCAATGCTGGTAAAGGATCAGTATTGGATGAAAATGGTCAAGTTACGATGGATGCAAGTATTATGCGAGGTTCAGATCAAGCCGCAGGATCTGTAGTTAATGTCTCCAAAGTCCGTCATCCTATTCGGGTTGCAAATGCGTTATTGCAACGTGGTTGGCCAGTTATGTTGAATGGAGCTGCAGCAGATGATTTTGGAATTGAAGCGGGCGTGGAAGCAGTAAATGCAGATTTTTTGGTTACAGACCTCCGTCAAGCTCAATGGAAGAAATGGCATGATACTAGAGCCGCTATTGGCTCAACTGATGAAGACGATTCAGTCTTAGATCATGATCTTGAAGGAAGAGTTGAGACTGAATTTAGTGACGAACCCCAAGGAATGGGAACAGTAGGAGCAGTTGCGTTGGATGTCTTGGGAAATCTTGCAGCAGCAACGAGTACTGGAGGGATGACTGGCAAACCTTCTGGGCGTATTGGAGACACGCCAATCATAGGAGCAGGGACATGGGCTGATGAGAGAATTGCAATTTCTTGTACGGGAGTGGGAGAAGCATACATTCGAACGTGTGCTGCCCACGAATTAGCAATACGTATGAGAAATGACAATTCAAATCTTGAACAAGCATCGACACAGGTGTTAGACATGGTAGCACCATTTGGTGGCCGAGGAGGATTAATTTCTGTCATGGCAGACGGAAGAGTATCCCTTGACTTCCAAACCACATTGATGTATCGAGGAACATGGAAAGAGAATCAAATCGAGGTGGGTATAGGCCCTGAATCAATTTAGATTTGCTTTCTTTAGCCTATTCTTGCAACCATTTCAGCATTCATTGATGCTGGTAGTGCTACATATCCGACATCTGATACGTGATCCATTCCTTCATCGGAGTATCCGTAGGTAAAGAAACCACGAACTAAGTCCCAATCATTATTGTTTACATTCATGTAAATGTATCTCGATAGCGGAGCATATGAACCATCAGCAACCGTACTTGTTTCAGGAGTTACTGCACCACCCGCATCTTGCACACCATGGGTATCATTGTTGGCAATTGGCGCGACCGATAGTGTGTTAGCATTCTCTTCATAATATGCATAGCCAAAGTAACCAATAGCGTTCTCATCGCTGTTGATTCCGTTAACAATTTGATTGTCATCTGCAGAGTTTTGGTATCCTCTGGCGGTATCGAATCCTTCAGCAACTGGCTCACCGTCTGCGAAACAGTCCTTACAGAATACTTGCTCTCCGAAGTATTCGTATGTTCCAGAATCAGAATCGGCACCCCATAGCTTGATTTCGTTGTCTTCGCAGGCAGCAGAATCATCCAGATCACTCCACTCTCTGATACCATCATCATCATTACTCGGAGTGGTTGAATTCATGTTCAGACCACCTTCTGCATGGTTGGCGAGGTCAGTTTCTGACCAATCGCTAAAGATCCACCTTAGTTGGGCCATAGAAAGGCCACCCATAGCGGAAATGCACTGGTCTGCAATACCGCCCTTCTTGACCACGACAGATAGTCCGTCAATAGCAACCACAAGTTGAGTTACTGTAATGTCAGAACTCAAACAAGAGAATGTATAACCATCTTCACCGACCGTAGCCTCAGAAGACTTCCAATCTCTACTCATATCCCCTATGTGTACTGAGTCGGCATCGGTGCTACACACTTTAGATGCTCCTGCTCCAGAACCCCCACCTGCAACTGTTACTGTATATTCTGGGTTAGAAGTGCTGTAGGCCTGAGCCCAGGCGCTTGCTACTGGATATACAGTACTGCTTCCAGCGATGTTAATCGTTTGCTGTTCAATTTCGGCATCTACATTGTCTCCTCCAATACATCCTGCAAGTCCTGCACTTAGCATTGTTAAAGCTAAAATCAAAGTCATTCCATATTTCTTCATCATACAAGTTCACCTGTTGTCGTTGCGTTGAGCCAACGATTATTAGGATGTATCAATAGATTATATCAATTTATATATATTAATATATAGATATATGTTTAATATATAGGCCTACTATGTATGAGCCATATTTGTCAGTCCAGTCAGGAGGCAATGTCAGTGAAGCTAGCCAAGAGCGATATGAGAAAATTACAGGTTACTGGAGGTTCAACAGTCATAGTTTCTCTTCCCAAAGATTGGATAAAATCGAACAACTTAGGCAAAGGCGATTTTGTAAGTATTGAGGAACTATCCTCTGGCGATCTACGTCTATCTTCAAATCAGTCTGAAATATCAAAAAAAGTGATAACTATTGATTGCTGTAAGCACAAGATTGCATTAGGAGACTTAATGATTGGAGCATACTTATCAGGTGCAGATGTGATTAAAATTTCGTGCAAAAATAAGATTCCACGTAATACAAGATCAGAAGTTCGAGAGTTCCTTCGAGATACACGTGGCATGGAAATAGAGGTTGACGACGACAAAGAGATTAGAATAATTTCGATACTGAATCCATCAGAATTACGGCTTCAAGTATCAATCAATAGAATGTACATTTTAATTTCAAGTTTAGTTAATGACGCTATGGATGTTCTGTTGGGCGAGTCAATCGACTTATTGTCTGATATTGACGACCGAGAACGTCAGATAGATTCCCGTAGATTATTACTCGAAAGACAGGTTGCCGCTTCATTACAACTTCCATCAGTAGAGCGAAAGTTAGGGGTAGACCGCTTTTCTGCTATGGAGCACGCTAACATAGCACGAATTCTAGAACGTATGGGAGACCATGCAACAAGATTAGCAAATCTAGTCAAGGAAAATAATCAAGTTATCAAAATAAAACCAATCGAAATGCCACTTTCGGCAATTCCTGTGTGGGCGAAACAGATGAAGAATGTTGTACATAATATGTATACAAAGGATGTAAATGTAATTCATAACGCCAAATTGGAGTTGGTCAAGCTAAAGTATGAAATCGAGGGAAAAGAAGACGAAATATGGACCGGAAAGGGTTCAGCTGAGCGTTTATTGTGCGAATTCAGAATTTCAGAATCAATAAGAAGGCTATCAGCTTACAGTGTTAACTTCGCAGAAATTCTATTGAACATGCTTATGCATGAACAACTAGACACTGAATAAGGTGAGCAAATGTCATACTTCGAGTATCTCAAAAGTAATCCTGCGAGGGTAATTCTCTTCGTGACAAGTTTCTCAGTGATCCTAATCACTGTGGGAATCATTCAGACACTATTGTTCGAATCAATCAACTTCTTTTCTGAACTTGCAGAAACCCGCGGATGGTTCGCATTTGATTGGGATTTTGCAGGTATCACTTCAGGTACAGGCATTGCGGCAGCATTTTTTTTGATGGTGTACATAACTGAATTATTGATTACTAGATTCACCTTTGGTACAAACACCAGATTCGACATTATATTATTCCCCAAACAATTTGTCATTTACATGGTTATGGGTATGCTTTTACTACAATTTTTTGTTTTAGATACATTGTTATTGGGGGTAGCATTTGTGTTTGTCTTCATTACCTGGCGTAGACTAGCATCAGCGGTAAACAAACAACGCTATGGTATGCAACTTAGCGATAGTACACTTTGGCGCAACATATCCCTCGGTTTCTTCTTAATCGCTCTAGCCAAATCAATCACCATGAATTATGGGGGCGCATTAGGAGAATTTTTCTTAACAACTGACTGGAATCCTGCACTAAAGCCAGTTTCATTTGGGGTTAACAGTCTATTATTGACTACTTTACAGGTTGCTTTTGGCGCACTAATTATCGCAGTACCCCTTGGCGTTGGATGCGCAATATATCTTTCAGAATACGCTCCACCTAGATTAGTTGCAGTGGTTAAGCCTACATTGGAATTGTTGGCAGGAATACCCTCAGTGGTTTACGGTTTTTTTGCTTTCATTTACATCGGTCCTATAGTAGTAGAACTAGGTGAATATTTCTATGCAAATGGTTGGATAGATCAGCCGCCCAATGTATTGAACCCAATAAATGGAGCAATTGTTGTTGGAGTGATGATTTTGCCACTAATTGCATCAATGTCAGAAGACGCATTAAGGGCAGTACCAAAGGAATTGCGAGAAGGTTCTTTGGCACTAGGAGCAACAAAAATTGAAACGACTTTCAGGGTAATGATACAAGCCTCACTCTCTGGAATTATTGCGAGCATAATTCTTGCATTGAGCCGAGCTGTGGGCGAAACTATGGCTGTTACATTGGCGGTTGGTACGGTGGCAGTATTTACTGCAAACATGTTCCTCCCAGCACAAACCATGACAGCGTATATCGCCCAAAGAGTAGGAGGGGATCTACCATTCGGTGAAATCGGTTATCTGACAATTTTTGCGGTTGGATTATACTTATTTGTCATTACATTGACTCTGAATTTAATCGGTAACAGAGTTCTATCAGCATACCGGGAGGCATACTGATGAAAGATATTGACAACCTCCAAAAAAGAAGTCGTAAATTGCGCGATCTCGCTGAAACTACAGGCTCCTCCGGTCTTGCATTTACCGGGTTAGTTGGATTATTGTTTCTTTCAATATTAGTTTGGCAAATTACTGCTCCTACCTTTATTGATGGCGAGAATGGAGAAATTCCTGCTACCAATGAATTCATTACCGTAAGCGATTATAAATTGGAATGGGATTATCCAAACACCGACTCCAACGGCTCTCTTACTACTGATGCAATAGTGCTAGAAATTTCCTGGGCTGGTGGCGATGAGGTCCATGAATTACAAATCAATATTATACCTGAAAGAAATGTATACGAAGATGTCTACATCAATCAATCAGGTTTGAGCACTAATTTTGTTGAAATTGGCAGGAAAACTAAATTCCATCTTTACTCAAGCTTAACAGAAGTTGTTGAAGTTAAGCAAAAATCTGGTCCAGTACCATCAGCTGACGAAACCGGGAAGCCATTGGTTTCATCCTCTGTAATTGAATATGATGTTGCATTACTGTATGATGAGGGGTTAGTCTTCGAACCATTAGAGATAGTAGGCTACATCACACTCATCTTTTTGATATTTGTTTACCGATTCCCGAAGAAAAATATTCTTGAATTAATGGCCAAATTAGTTGATAAAAGACGCACAATACTTGGTATATTTTACGTATTGGCTTTCGTTACAATAATCGCTGGAGGTTTTTCTGTATCATCAACTCTCGCTGCGCTTTGTTGGATACTTGCGGCTAGAATGACCTCTGCCCTGACTAAAGGGATTGAGCGTATGTTACACTCAAGGCGTAAAATATCTGAAATATCAAAATTAAAACATTCCATAAGTAACCGAGACGGCTTACTGATGTGGAGCAGTATACTGCTTGTTGCATCGACACTATTTATTCCTCTAGAAATTTATATCCCATTCCTAACCGAAAGAAATCAAGAAATATTTTCACCATATTCGTCAGGGATTAGGGTCGCTTTCTATGGATCAATTTGGGTCATGCTAATTGCAATGATTTCATCTGTGCCAATATCCGTTGGTGCAGCAATTTATTTGGAAGAGTATTCAAAGCCGACAAAGACTACTAAATTAATCCAAGCACTTGTAACAAATCTTGCTGGTGTTCCATCTATCGTATTCGGTATGTTTGGATTGGCAATATTTGTTAAACAAGGTGGTATTGGTTTAGGATTAGGCCCCTCGATTTTGGCCGCTGGCTTGACCATGGGAGTGATGGCTATGCCAATTATTGTACTTGCAAGCCAAGAGGCTCTCAGAAGTGTACCTAGGAGTCTGAGAGAATCGGCTTATGGAGTAGGTTGTACTCAATGGCAAGTGACTAAAGATCATGTTTTACCTTCAGCAATGCCTGGAATAATGACTGGTAGTATCCTAGCAATGTCAAGAATCATGGGAGAAGCTGCGCCCCTTGTGGTTGTAGGGGCAACGGCAATGATACTCTTTGACCCAGAACCATTAGCAGGTTTGCTTGGTGGTAATGTCAATTTCACGGTGATACCAATTCAAATTTATTTCTGGACATCTGAACCTGACCCTGCATGGCATGCTATGGCAGCAGCTGCCAGCATTTCCCTGATTGCCTTACTGGTAGCAATGAACAGTATTGCAATCGTACTAAGACAGCACTTTAGAAGGAGGCTTAACTAATGAGCAAAGAGATACAAAATGAAGAGATACCAGATTCAACTAGAGACTTAGAAATTGAAGTCGATAAGGAATTGATGATTGAAGATCTGGACCTATGGTATGGCGATAAACAGGCATTATATGACGTCTCATTACCAATCGCCAAGAATTGTGTCACCGCCCTAATCGGGCCTTCTGGATGCGGAAAGAGTACCTTGCTTAGAATGATGAACAGGATGAATGATTTGATTCCAATTTGCCATTATGATGGTAAAATTTCAATGGGCGATGTTGAGATTACTGGTAAGGACGCAGACCTTGTTGAGATAAGGAAGAAAATAGGCATGGTTTTCCAACGCCCAAACCCCTTTCCTAAATCAATTTATGACAACGTGGGTTATGGTGTAAAATTACACTTTAAGCCAACAAGAGAAGAGTTAGATAACATTGTCGAAAAAAGTCTGAAACGTGCAGCTCTGTGGAAGGAGGTTGCAGATAGACAACATGAATTGGGTACTGCTTTGTCCGGTGGTCAACAACAGAGGTTGTGTATTGCTAGGACCATTGCAATCGAGCCAGATGTAATTCTCATGGATGAGCCATGTAGTGCATTAGACCCAATTGCTACGGCAGCGATAGAGGAATTAATTCTAGAACTTAAAAAAGACTTCACGGTTGTAATTGTCACACATTCTATGTCACAAGCTGCGAGAGTTAGTGACTACACTGGGTTTATGTATCTGGGGAGACTAGTTGAATTCGATAAGACGGAGAAAATATTTTCTGAACCAGATAACGAATTAACCAAGAGATACATAACAGGAAGATTTGGTTGAGGTGATAATATGCCGATAAGAACAGGATTAGACAGCAGAATAGAAGAAGTTAGAGAAGAATTAAGGGAATATTTCATAGAGGCTAAACTGGCATATTCAGAAGCGATTAAGGCCTTTACAAAGTTAGATTCAGAAGTTTATTCGGAAGTAAAGAAAATACGCCAACATGCGCGAGAGGTTAATTGGGACTTAACCAATAATCTGTTACTTATTTTAGCACTAAATCAACCATTGATGAAAGATTTGAGGATAGTTGCAGCGTATTTACGTAGCGTAGATACCATTGAGCGATTGATTCGCCACGCAAGAGATATTGCCAGATCTGACCGCGCTCTTGATGAAAATGCGGCAGAATTACCAGAGGTGATTATTCAATCCGTTGTTGGAATGCATAATCAATTGAATAAACTGCTTGACATAACATCGAAGTGCTTTACTGATGTTGAAGAAGTTCCAGCTGACGAATTAAGAGACGTTTGGCGTAATATAAGATCTGAACATAAAGTGGCAATTGATGCTCTTTCCACATTAAAATCAAACGAGATGGGAGGTAAGTCAGCTCGATTAGATGTAGTCAATATTGTTAGCAGGGTTGAGAGATCTGCGTATAATTTAGTCAGGCTTTGTAGCCTATGGCACCATGCTCTGAACAATGAGAATATAATTCTCGATTAGTTAGGTAAAAGATAGCATCAACATGGCACATCTGGACAAGTAGACTTCCCCATTGGAATTAAATTCCGAGATTAATTGGGAACCACATGAGCGGAGGTGGACACAGGGCTTCACCAATTGCCCTAGTCTGTATTCTGTTGAGCTTCAGTCTAGCGGGATGTGTATCAGATACACAACCAACAGAAGGGTTCGAATTAATTGTTGATTTTGAAAATACGAGTGGCACGATTGTTCATTCATATGTCGACGGAGATCTCGTTTCTACGTCTAATGTGTTTCTTGATTTTGATTTTTCAAATACGGTATCATCTAACCAACTGATAGAATTTGGAATCCGATTAGTGCATAATGGGGATACAACTTCTGTTAATCCGGATTTAACTTCTCAAATTTCAATTGAGTTCACTCATCATGGAATTTATGA
>Ga0066378_10001002_pt1 | contig 11026 bp, 6 predicted proteins | sample Knorr_S23_td_DCM_FD_70947 | JGI IMG/M metagenome (GOLD analysis project Ga0066378, IMG submission 70947) | Marine microbial communities from Southern Atlantic Ocean transect - Knorr_S23_td_DCM_ad_71m_LV_A | ecosystem: Environmental > Aquatic > Marine > Oceanic | place: Southern Atlantic ocean...
CAAGCAAATCTTGAAATTAATGCAGTTCAAGGTATTTTAATAGGAGCTTTTATTTTTGTGCCACTTTTTCTAAGAGAAAAGATTACAACAATTACACAGTTTATATCCAAGAGACTAGGTGAGCGAGTTGCCCTTTTTTATTCACTAGCAAATATTGCGCTTTTTGCAACCGTAACAATTGGAGCTGCACTTTTTTGGGGAGCTTATGCTGCAGACTTAGTTTTTGGAGAGCAACTATCATTTCTACATTCAAACAGAATTATTAGAATAGCAATACTCATTATAATACTGGGAGTGTTCTCTGCTATTTATACTTATCTGGGTGGTTTAAGCGCTGTTGTTAAAACAGATATAATTCAATTTGCCGTATTAATTATTGGAGGAGCTGTTGTTTGTTTTACAGCTGTAAATCAGCTGGGTGGTTGGGATCAACTGTATATCCAAACCCCTGAAAAAATGCACTTGCACTTGCCTGCAGATCATCCAACTCTCCCGTGGACACATCTTTTTGGACTGTTTTTGCTTAACATAAATTACTGGTGTGCAAATCAAACTGTAATGCAAAGAGCATTAGCTGCAAAGAGTGTTAGGCATGCACAAACGGGTTTAATAGCAGGAGGTTTAATTAAATATATAATGGCGGTGATAATTATTATTCCAGGAATAGCACTATACGGAATTCTTGGTGATACGCTAGGTGAACCTGACATGGCATTCCCATATATTGTTAACACCTATTTACCGGTTGGTATAAAAGGTATAATATTATGTGGCTTGTTTGCTTCGCTTATGAGCACAGTAGATTCTACATTTAACTCTCTTGCTACTTTATGGTCAACAGATATTTATTCAAAATATATCAATAAACAAGCAGGGGATAAACAAAAAATTAAAGCAGGTCAAAAAGCTATTCTATTTAGTTTAGGTACCGCTCTTATTATGGGGTTTGTTTTATTATATCTAAAGTTTGACGATCCTAATTCAGCCTTTACCCATACCTTAAATAACTTACGTTATTATATAAATTGTGGAATAGTAGTTTTGATATGTAGTGCTGTAATTTTATTTAAACCAAACCGAAACATAGTTCTTTTTGCTTTCATCGCAACACTTCCACTAAACATTGCTCTTCAACTTTTTATGCCAGAAATGAATTATTTTATAAGAGCCTTTTGGGTAATTATAATAGGATTATTTATCACAGTAATTGGCAGCATGGGTAAACTAAACTCATTACTAGCATTATTTCAACCCGCAGATAAATATAGCAGAAACTTAGGGTGGATACTAGCAATTACACTAGTCTTATTACATATAGTTTTTCATTAAAAACCTGAAAATTATTTAGCTGATAGTTTTTTTATCAGTTTTAATTGTAACTGAAGAGGGGTGTAGCATAACTTCTGCAAGACCACTTGTTTTAGGAAGTTCATAAGCATAAAAATATTCTAAAGCATCCAGTTTGCTTTCAAAAAAAGCTGTGTCAAAAGATTTGTCACCTGTTATTATTGCTCGTTTACTTACCACTCCAATTTCTAACCAAGACCATCCAATTAATACAAGGCTGAAAAACTCCATAAAGATTGACGCATCAGCTAAAAACTTTTCATAGTCTCCTTTTGAAGCAAAAGGAATAAGATGAAATAATATTTTTTGAGTTTCTTCTAGTTTTTTATCTAAACTAGTAGCCCACTCCTTTAAGTCATTATCCTGTGAAGCCTCATCAATGGTTTTTTTTATTTCTTCCATTAAAAGTTTCGCTCCCTCCCCATTGTTTAGCATCATTTTTCTTCCAAGAAGGTCTTGAGACTGAATACCAGTTGTTCCCTCATAGATTGTACAAATTCTTATATCTCTATAATACTGTTGAAGAATAAAGTCCGAGCAAAACCCATAACCCCCGAGTACTTGAAGTCCATTGTTTATTGAATAGATACCCGCTTCTGAAGGATAGGTTTTAACCACTGGAATAATCATCTCTAGTAGTGTATGATATTTATGTTTTTCCTCTTCATCCTCACTGTTGTGTTGCAGGTCAAAATATTTTGAAGCTTTAAAAATTAAATTCATAGACCCCTCAACCATCGCTTTTTGAAGCATAAGCATTCTTCTTACATCAGGGTGTTCAATTATTAAACTTTGCTTTTCTTTTAAATCTTTTTTCCCATCTGAAGAAAGTTTTCTTCCCTGTGGACGCTCATTTGCATATTCCAAAGAGGCGTAATAAGCCCCTGAAGCTATTGCAGAACCTGCTCTTCCAACTGCTATTCTTGCACCATTCATCATTAAAAACATATAATGAAGACCTTTGTTTTCTTCTCCAACAAGATATCCGTGACAGTTATCTTCATCTCCAAAACCAAGATGAGTAGTACAATATCCTTTCTGTCCCATTTTCTCAAAATCAGCAACTGTTGTTACATCATTTGGTTCAAGATTTCCATTTTCATCTAGTCTCATTTTTGGTACAACAAATAATGAAATTCCTTTTGTTCCGGCAGGAGCCCCTTCAATTCGGGCTAACAATAAGTGGACTATATTTTCAGCATATTGATGATCTCCTCCTGAGATAAAAATCTTTTGACCACTAATTTTATAATGTCCACCATCACAAGGAGAGGCCTTTGTAACAATGTCTGACAATGAGCTACCGGCTTGCGGCTCAGTTAAACACATTGTTCCGCCCCACTCTCCTGTAAGCATTTTAGGAGTATATTTTTCTTTTAACTCATTGCTGGCAAACTCAATAATTAATTCTGCAGCACCTGTAGTAAGACCAGAATAACCAGGCAAATGATTATTAGCAGCATCTAAAATATAATTTGCAGCAGTGTGAACAAGTAGTGGTAATTGAAGCCCTCCGTCTTCATAATCAAAAGGTGCAGCAATGAGACCCATCTCTCCACCTTCCTTCATCATTTTTCCAACTTGTTGGTGCACATGAATTTTACCGTCTTTATAATGAGCTGGATTTTCGTCCATTTCTTTAAAATATGGAAACAGCTCCCTGTCTGCAAACTGTTTAACCGAGTCAATAAACATATCAACTGACTCAAGATTATGATCAGCAAACCTTTTTTTGCTTAAGACAGATTCAAGCTCCTGAACATTGTTCATGAAGAATTTTACAGACGGAAGATCTACATACTTGTTTGCCATAGATTTTTATATAAAGCGCAAATATATTCTTTTAATTATTAAGGTCTTTTTTTAGTTCCTCATAGAACCCAGCAAAAGCTACATTATACCTTGGAAATAACCAAATCCACCATATAAATAAAGTAAAAACACCTAAAAAGAAGTATAAAATTGCCCTTAGTGTAAGCATGAATAGCTGCCCTTTTTTCCCTTTCATCATTTTTTCACTTTTTTTAAAGGCCTCTAAAACACCGATACCAGGATTCTCTGCAAGAATATAGTATACCTGTGAGTACATAAGACCTAAGATAATTCCAGGAATAATTAATAAGATAAATCCAACACCTATGATTAAGGTTAATAATATTGTAATGACTAAAGGTTTTAATGTATTAAAGCTGCCAAAAAGTGTTGAAAAATTTATGCCTTTTCCATTATAAATATCAAGACAGAATAATGAGATTCCTACTTGAATAGAGGCAGATAGATAAAAAACAAGTAATAATACAATAGATGAGATCAAAACGCTTTCATTAGAAAACTTAAGAACGGGCTCTACATAATTATATTCTAAAAAAAGAGGGTTGCCTGATACAGCTTCATATATACTAGAAGGAGCTCCAGCTATAAAAGAAGCAATTAATAGACAAAAGAAAACCTGAAGATAGGTTGTGAATCCCTCTAAAACAGGCATTGTTTTTTTAATTATATCGCTGTTGCTAGTCATAATAGTGTTTTTCTCTAAATTAAGGCTTTTAACTATAAGTAATCACTATAGTCGCTAAGAATTTGTTATTAAGAGGTAAAAGTAGGCAGAATAAGTAATAAAAATTTATAAATTAGAATCAAAATTCTCACTTCTATGGAAAACTTAGGAAACAATGGGTCTTCAAATGGACAATCAACAGGTAAATGTCCTTTTATGCACGGAGGTTCAACTTCACCAGATAGCTCACCATTAAAATGGTGGCCAAAAAGACTAAACTTAGATATTCTTCATCAGCATGACGATAAAACAAACCCTTACGGCAAGGATTTTAATTACAGAGATGAAGTAAAATCATTAGATTTTAAAGCTCTTGAAAAAGATATGCATGATCTTATGACTACTCCACAGTCATGGTGGCCAGCAGACTGGGGACATTATGGAGGATTGATGATAAGGATGGCCTGGCATGCTGCCGGCACCTATAGAGTTGCTGATGGCCGAGGTGGAGCAGGTACAGGAAATCTAAGATTTGCTCCTTTAAACTCGTGGCCTGACAACGGAAACTTAGATAAAGCAAGAAGGTTAATGTGGCCCATAAAAAAGAAATATGGTAATAAAATAAGTTGGGCAGACTTATTTATTCTAGCAGGAAATATTGCTTATGAAAGCATGGGCTTGAAAACATTTGGATTTTCCTACGGTAGACCAGACATATGGCAGCCTGAGATTGATATTTATTGGGGTCCTGAAGATGAAATTATGGCGCCAAGTGAAAATAGATATGAAGACTTAGAGGATACATCAACATTAGAAACACCCTTAGGTGCAACTCACATGGGATTAATTTACGTTAATCCAGAGGGAGTAAATGGAAAGCCAGACCCACTAAAGACAGCACTACATGTAAGAGAAACTTTTGCAAGAATGGCCATGAACGATGAAGAGACAGCCGCTTTAACAGCGGGGGGTCACACTGTTGGTAAAGCTCATGGAAATGGTGACGCTTCTAAGCTAGGCAGAGAACCTGAAGGTGCAAATATTGAGGACCAAGGATTTGGATGGATTAATCCAACCCTTGAAGAAAAAGGTCCAGTGACAAGTGGTTTGGAAGGAGCTTGGACTACAAACCCTACAAAATGGGACAATGGTTACTTTGAAATGCTGTTTAATCATGAATGGGAATTACAAAAAAGTCCAGCTGGTGCTTGGCAATGGGAGCCAGTTGATATTTTGGAAGAGAATAAACCAATAGATGCTGCTAACCCATCTGTTAGAAAAAACCCAATAATGACTGACGCAGATATGGCAATGAAAATGGACCCTATTTACAGGGAGATTTGTCTTAAGTTTAAAGATGATCAAGAATATTTTTCAGATACATTTGCAAGAGCATGGTTTAAACTTACTCACAGAGATATGGGGCCAAAAACAAGATATATTGGACCAAATTTTCCAGAGGAAGATTTAATTTGGCAAGATCCAGTTCCATCTGGAAACACAAACTATGATGAGGATGATGTCAAGGCTAAAATTTCAAGCTCAGGATTATCAATTTCTGATAGAGTATCAATTGCATGGGACAGTGCTAAAACCTTTAGAACCTCAGATTTAAGAGGTGGAGCTAATGGAGCAAGAATATCACTTTCTCCTCAAAAAGATTGGGATGCAAACGAACCTGATAGACTTTCAAAAACATTATCAGTTTTAAAGACAATTGCTTCGGACACAGGCGCAAGTTTGGCTGACACTATTGTTATAGCTGGTAATCTCGCAATAGAAGAAGCTGCATCAGCAGCAGGATTCAGCATAACAATACCGCTAGTAAAAGGAAGAGGAGATGCGACACAAGAACTGACCGATGTTAATTCATTTTCAAATCTTGAACCATCAGCAGATGCATTTAGAAACTGGACAAGCGGAAAATCTAAATCTAGTCCAGAAGAATTAATGTTGGATCAAGCTCAACTTCTTGGTTTAACAGCACCTGAAATGACAGTACTGATGGGCGGTATGAGAGTTCTTGGCGCCAATCATACAAATAACAAATCAGGTGTTTTTACAGATAGTCAAGGTGTTTTATCTAATGACTTTTTTGTAAACCTTACCGACATGAACAATACCTGGAACATTGTTGAGGAAAACAAATACGAAATAAATGATAGACAATCCGGAGAGCTTAAATGGACAGCCTCATCTGTTGATTTAGTATTCGGATCAAATTCAATACTTAGATCATATGCTGAACTTTATGCTCAGGATGATAACAAAGAAAAATTTGTAAATGATTTTGCTAATGTTTGGACAAAAGTCATTAATTCGGACATGTTTTAGTCATTAATTTCGAAATTACTTGCTACAACTACGTTTATAATTATTAAATAATTATATTTAAACCCTTAAAAAATAAATTATGAGAACTATTTTAACTTTATCAACACTATTACTTTCTTTTTCTTTAACAAATCTTCATTCCCAAGACCTTTTTGTCAAATCTGATTTGCAAGGTTTGAAATTAAAAATTGGGGAGACTTTTGAGCCAGAAACTTATGCTGAAAATCTAAAAGGCGAAAGACTAGCTTGTCCTTATACTTTTTACTATAACAAGCAAGGGGTTTTTAGTAGAGCAAAGGCAATTTCCTATGACAGAAACAAAGGAGAGATACAAGCAAATGCACCGGGAAAACATGAAGTTGTTGCAGTATGTCTTGGATTAGGAGATCAAAGGTTAAGTAGAACTTTTGATGTTGAAGTGGGATATGCGATGGTAAAGGAGATAACAATAACTGTTCCTAAAGATAATTATGTTAGCACCTATTTAGATTTAAGTTTTGATGTAGTAGACGAACAAGGGTTTGAAAGAGATGGTCAAAAACTAAATCTAACAAGTAGTTCTGAAATTCTCTCAATTGATAACACAAATAATGTAAAAGCTACAGCTTCAGGTACTGCTAAATTAACAGCTGAATTAGATGGAGTATCAGCTACCGTAGAGATTAAGGTTTCCGAAAACCCATTATCGAAAATTGAAATAACTTCAAACCAGGAAGTAGCTAGAACCGGTGATGTTGTAAGATATACTGCAACTGGTTTTGATAGTTCTGGAAATGAAATCAAAAACTTACCTTTTGAATATACTTTCTATGGAAAATCTTTTGATGTGTCTGAATCAGCTGCAGGAACAATTTTAAATGATGGAAGATTTGTAGCGGAGGAACCTGGAAATTATTCAATTTCTGCAACCCTTGGTGATATAACTTCTTCAAAGCCCCTGAGAGTTGTTGCAAGAGACATAAAAAGAGAAGTTTATAGAGTTGGTAATACTGTAGTTCCGGATAAAAGAACTTCAGACTTTTGGATTTTTGAAGGAGTGGATGGAAGAGACTATGCTGTGACTGGAACTCACTCTGCAGACGGTACGGCATTCTTTTGGGATGTTACCGACCCAACAAATATGAAAAAAATTGATAGTATAAAGGTTGATGCTAGAACAGTTAATGATGTAAAAGTGTCACAAGATGGAACTATTGCTATTATTTCAAGAGAAGGAGCGTCTAACAGAAAAAACGGAATATTTATTCTCGATGTAACTAACCCATACGATGTAAAAGTTCTATCAGAGTATACAAAGAATCTTAATGGTGGAGTTCATAACCTTTTTATAGATAATGATCATGCATATGTTTTAGGAACAGGTGAAAGGTATTATATCCTAAACATAGAAGACCCAACAAATCCTGTAGAGGTTGGAATGTTTGAAGTTGGAAAAGAGGGTCAGAATATACATGATGTATGGATTGAGGATGGTATCGCATATTCATCAAATTGGAGAGACGGTGTATACCTTGTAGATGTAGGTAACGGAATTGCAGGTGGTTCACCATCAAACCCTGTACCTTTTTCTAACTATACTTATGCAAGTGGGGCAAATCACGCAGCCTTTCCATTTAAAAGCAAATCTACTGGCACTTTTTATGTTGTCTTATGTGATGAGATATTCCCAGAAGGAGTTAACCTAACTGAACCTGAGATTACTGCAGGTTTCTGTCATTTTGTTGATTTCACTGATTTAGATAATCCTGTAGAAGTCGCTAAGTTTGAGGTGCCTGGAACAGGATCTCATAACTTGTGGGTTGATGAAGATGTTCTATATGTGGCCATGTATGGAGGAGGAGTTAGGGTTGTTGATATTAGCGGTGAATTAGTAGGAGATCTGTTTAGACAAGATAGAGAGATAGGTTATACAATGACTGGCTCTCCAAATGGATTTATACAGAACGCAACGATGTCTTGGGGTGCACAAGTTTACAAGGGCTATGTGTTTTACTCTGATATGTATTCAGGATTAGGAGTTGCTAAGGTCTCGGAGGATAAGCCAGATACATCTAATGAAAATCAATATATAGAAAGAACCGGTATACCAGACTAATGAAAAGGTTAATTTTATTTTTAGCATTTACAACATTTGGCTTTTCTCAAAACTATTATTTATATGTTGCTGCAGAATCTGATGATACTGTTTCATTAATAAAATTTGACGGAAAAAGTGCCACTGAGTTAGAGAGAATTCCTGTAGGGATTAAATTTGCTGAAACAGAGGGTCCACATGGACTAACCGTTGATCCCTCTGGTGATTACTGGTATCTTTCTTTAGCACATGGAAACCCTTATGGAACTTTAACTAAGTTTTCAACTCAAACAAACACTGAAATAGCAACTACAGAATTAGGTTATTTTCCTGCAACTATGGAAATATCTAGCTTGACAGGACTCTTATATTGTGTAAATTTTAAGTTATATGGAACTATGACTCCAAGTTCAGTTTCAGTTGTTGACCCTCAAACAATGACAGAGATAACTAAAATTCCAACAGGAGTTATGCCTCATGGTTCTAGAATTTCTCCAGATGGAAGGTTTCAATACTCGGTAGCAATGATGTCAGGTGAGTTATATGAGGTAGATACTGTTTCTCTAGAGGTTAATCGTGTTCTTCAACTTGATAATAACCATCACATGAATCATCAGGGTATGAATCATCAGGGTATGAATCATCAGGGTATGAATCATCAAGAGATGCATCACTCAACTACTCAGCCAACTTGGGTGATCCCTCATCCATCTGATTCAAAAGTTTATATAGCGGGTAATTCTTCTAATGAGATAATTGAGGTTGATACTGACTCTTGGGAGATTATAAATAGATTTAAGACAGGTAAAGGCCCATACAATATTGATATTACTTCAGATGGAAAAAAACTTGTAACAACATTGAAAGGTGAAGGAAAAACAGAAATAAAAAATCTCAAAACAGGTAAATCTAAGATTGTAGATAACACAACAAAGGTTTCCCATGGTGTCGTTATCTCACCTGATAATAAATATGCATTTGTTACAGTAGAGGGAATAGGCGGAGAGCCAGGTGTCCTTGATGTCATTGATATAGGCAAAGCCAAGTTAGTAAGCTCTGTTAAAATTGGTAAGCAGGCAGGCGGTATTGCCTTTTGGAAGCTAGAACAATAGCTAAATTGTCCATGATCAATTCTTCAGAAATAAGAGATTTTTTTCCCTCTATTGGAAGAGTGGATCATAACAACAATCAAATTATTTACTTAGATGGTCCTGGTGGAACACAAGTTCCAATTCAAGTAATTGAAGCCATTTCACAATATTATATTAGATCAAATGCTAATACTCATGGAGAGTTTATAACTAGCCAAGAGACTGATAAAGTGATGGATGATTTAAGGCTAAAAATGTCTGAATTTCTTGGATCAGATAGCCCTGACACAATTTCTATTGGTCAAAACATGACGTCTTTAAACTATAGTCTTGCCAGAGCTTTAGCTAAAAAATTTAATTCAGGAGATGAGGTTATTATTACTGAATTAGATCATGAGGCCAATAGGGGTCCGTGGAGAGTTCTTGAGGAAGTGGGTGTTAAATTGATTGAGGTAAGTTTATTTCAAAATGGAGGACTTGATTATGAAGATTTTGCAAATAAGATTAATGATAAAACAGTAATGGTTTGTATGGGGATGTCTTCCAATGCCCTTGGAACTTTGAATGACTTTATATTGGTTAAATCTTTTCTTCCAGAAAACTGCTTGTTCCTGCTTGACGCAGTTCACTATGCTCCTCATTTTTCTATTAATGTAAAAGAGCTTGGATGTGATTTTCTGCTATGCTCAGCATATAAGTTTTATGGCCCACATGTTGGCTTTTTATATTCCAAGCCAGGTCTATTAGAACAACTAGAAACTGATCGTTTGGTAGTTCAGGATCAGAAGGCGCCCTATATAATTGAGACAGGCACTCTCAATCATGCCGCTTGCGCAGGAGTCTCATCTGCAATTGACTTCATCGCTAATATAGGAGATGGTAAATCATCTAGAGATAAATTAATAAATGCATTTTCTAAAATAAGCAGCCATGAATTCGCACTTGCCAAACAGCTGTATGAATCTATAAATAATCTAGATAAGGTAAATGTTATAGGTAAAGATTTTTCAGACACCAAAAGAACACCAACTGTATCATTTGTTCACTCTGATTACACGCCTCAAGAAATATGTAAGGCTCTTGCCTCAGAAAACATATGTGCTTGGGACGGACATTTCTATGCTTTGAAAGCTATCCAGCAACTTGGGCTTGAAGAAAGGGGAGGGGTTACAAGGCTCGGAATTTCTATATATAACACAAAGGAAGAAGTTGAAAGAGTGGTCTCGGTTATTTCAAAACTATAGACTCTAACCTTGTAGTTTTTTTCTCATCCATTTGTCAAAAATCATAAACACATCTTTGTCTGCGTAATTTAAATCCTGAATATTTAAATATTTGACTTCTTTTGTATCATCCAATTTTTCTAAAATTGAAATCAATTGTTTAGCATTAAGGTTTTGGGTTTGCTGGATTTCTTTTAATTCTTTGACTCCTTTTATTATTGCCCTGTTTTCTTTAATTAATAAATGCCAACAAAGACTATATGGCATAAACTGATTATAATGTCGAAACCTATATTTAATTTGATCGATTAGAGATTCAGGGTTTTTGTGGTAAAATTCCTTAATTAATGATTTAATTTGAGGCCTTGCAGTATGATAGGACTTAAAATATTCTTTTTTAAAACCACTTAAATTGGCTGCCTTTGACTGTGAGGCATTAAAACTTGGCCTTAGACCAAAT
>Ga0066378_10001003_pt1 | contig 11023 bp, 11 predicted proteins | sample Knorr_S23_td_DCM_FD_70947 | JGI IMG/M metagenome (GOLD analysis project Ga0066378, IMG submission 70947) | Marine microbial communities from Southern Atlantic Ocean transect - Knorr_S23_td_DCM_ad_71m_LV_A | ecosystem: Environmental > Aquatic > Marine > Oceanic | place: Southern Atlantic ocean...
GAGGTGTCAATGCGGTATTAGTTGCATAAATTTGAACGTGGTCACTTTCTACAATTTCTTGCATGAGTTTATGCACATCGGCAGGAGAGATTGTTGACAAAGCATCTCTTTGATAAACCGGAACAATTATAGTGCCTTTGTCGAATTTCATTTCTTTTCCTGAAACCTCAGCCGTGAATGAATCTGTTGTTAGTCTCGGGGTGATTCCCCTATCAAGAATTTTATACAAACTTCTAGGATTATAATAGCGACTCCAAGGCATCAAATAAGCAGTATTGGCTTTACCACCAAAAAGCTGACCGCCATCAAGTAGTGTTGATTTTAATTGAGAGCCCAAGAAGGCGTTTGGCTTTTGTTTCATCTCATAATAATCCACACCGAAGGCAAGTGGTAAAGTCCATGCGGATACATCATAAAATAACGAATCTTCAAAATTTGTTACCTTTTCCATAGTTCCAGCTATGAACCTAGTTTGAGGTTGATCTGTTGGAATAATTACTGCCTCTCCTATCTCAAACTTCTTTCCTCTCATTGCAATTGATTTACTTAAATCGTAAACCTTGACACGATGATTTTGTAATGTTTTAAGTAGAAGCTGAGCTCGTGTTCTGTTCTTTTTAAGGTTAATCAAATAACCTTTAATTTTATTTTTTGTAGCGACGTCTTTTGAAGTTTTATAAAAATCTCTGTGATATTTAAGAAATTCATTTTTTAGAGCAACCAATCCATCTAAGGTTCCAAGTGTTGCCATAAATTGGTTTCGCACTGAAAACGCATAGGAAAGCTTTCCTTGGTTCGAATCCGTCTGGAGCGCTCTTGAAGAGGCCTGCTCAAAAAGAATACCTACAGAACCGTGAATATCACCATAGGTTGAGCCCTTTCCATAATAAAAATCATCGAAAGATTCTTCAGAATAATATAAGGATTGAATATCATCGAGTCTTTTGGCGTGAAAAGGAGCAAGTTTATAAGTTAGCTCAACAGCTTTTTTAGTAGTATTGGGATTAATTCTACTTTTTATTCCAGGTTGAAAAAAGTAGGTTGAATTTCTACCCATCTCATGAACATCCAAAAGAAATTGCGGTCTCCACTTATGAAAAAGCTTTACTCTGCCTTCGCTCTCAGGTTGAGTAACCGGCAGCCAATCTCTGTTTAGATCAAAAAGATAATGATTTGTTCTTCCTCTTGGCCACGGTTGATTGTGTTCGCGATCTTGAATATCTGAGGTTGGCACCAACCCACGGTTGCCATTTACCCAGTTAACAAATCGATCCCTTCCGTCAGGATTAAACATTGGATCAATTATTAAAATTGTATTTTTTAAAATTTCATCGATTTCACTGCCCTGACCAGCTGCTAAGTGGTGCAGGAGTAGAACTGCGGCTTCAGTGCCGCTGGCTTCATCACCATGTACTGAAAATCCTAAATAGGCAATCATGGGCATTGTACCTAATTTTCTATTTGTCATCTGGCTTGGAGAGTCTGATATTTTGATATTCTCTTGTTTCAAGCTCTCGAGGTTATTGTGATTATCTGGATGAGTCACTATTGCATGAATAAGACGCCTACCTTCATGAGATTTAGCATGGTCATCCATTATAACTCGATCGCTGATACCTGCTATAGCTTCAAAATAATCGATAACTTGACTGGTTCTTGTATGTCTTTCTCCAATTTTGTGACCCATAACTTCTTCTGGTCTTGGTATAGAAAGATCGTAATTGACGTTGTTAAACTTCATGGGTAGTTCAATTTTTTGTTGAGAAATAATTGCAGAAAGAAAAAGAAAATGAATTAGAAATCTCATATGAGCTCCCTATTTTAAAATTAAGATATACTTGCTGTTAGGGGAATATACTAAGCCAAAAAGGGTATGTCCTTGTAAAACATTAAGGCCCCTAGAAAGGGGCCTTAATTTAGATACTTAGTAGTTGCCGACCTCCAAAAGGCTGACATCTAGTCAGTTAATTTGCTGGCTTATTATTGGAGGCCAGCGGTCTACTATTTATAGACACCTGATCACCTCCTTCCTAAATTGTTCTATGAAAATTAAAAAATAAAAAAAATATATCTCAAGCCTTAAATTTATATTTTAAGATTTTTTAGTCGCTCGATGAATAATTGAAAAACGAACTACTTGCCTCTTCCACACCTACCTCAAAAAACTTTTTTAACAAAACTCGTATACTGTTAAAAGCTAAATCATCCCAGGGTACCTCATCGTAAGTTGCAAACATCACGTCATTTATTTCTTCACCGATTTTGGTTTTATTATCTTTCAATTTTGTATAAAAATAAAAGTGCACTTGACTAATATGCGGTACGCTGTAGGCCATAAAAAGGGATGAGGGTTGAGGTTCAATTCCAACCTCTTCATATGCCTCTCGTTGGGCACCTTCAAGCAAAGTTTCCTCATTTTCCATAAATCCTGCGGGAACCGTCCAATAATTTTTTCTTGGCTCTGTATTTCTTTTGCACAACAATATCTTATTCTTATATGATGCGATAATGCCGACAATATTCTTAGGATTTTCATAGTGAATATAGTCGCACTGGGTACACACCGCTCTGACTCTATTATCCATTGAGGGGACTATGTATTTAGTTATTGCGCCACAGACCAAACAATAAATCATTCTTTAATCGCTTTCACCGCGGTCGAGTTTTATTTTAAAAATTATTGCGTTACCAAAAAAACACAGCCCACTATTAATAAATACTAAGGCAAGAGTCCCAAACCAAAAAAAGGGTTCATTGTTATTTTTTAATAGGATTGCTTCACCTAAAAGTGACAACCCAAATCCAAACAGTAATAATCCAATAATTGAATAGGTTAGCCATTTTAATTTCATTCAGATCCTTTATTTAGGCTTTTTATAAACAACACCATCTTTCATTACAAAAACTACTTTTTTAGTAACGGAAATGTCTTTCAGTGGATTGCCATCAACCGCAACGATGTCTGCCTTCATACCTTTTTTGATCTTACCTAAGTCCTTTTGCTCAAGTACTTCAGCTGCCACGCTTGTTGCCGCAAAAATTGCATCAATTGGTTTCATTCCAGCCTCCACCATAAAAATAAACTCATCAGCATTTTCTCCGTGCGGCGAAACCCCCATATCCGTTCCAAACGCAATCTTGACACCCTCTTTGTATGCCATTCCGAGAGTTTGTTTTATTTTGGGTCCTATTTCAAGAGCCTTAGGGCGAACAATTTCAGGAAAATATCCTGGTTCTTTTGCTTTTTCATAAACAAACTCACCAGCAGAAACAGTGGGAACGTAGTAGGTACCGTACTGCTTCATAAGTCTTGCAGTTGGTTTATCCATTAGAGTTCCATGTTCGATTGTACGAACGCCCGCTCTTATGGCCCGCTGCATTCCCTCTACGCCATGCGCATGAGCTGCAACGTGCATCTCGTAATCATTGGCTGTTTCAACGATTGCTCTGATTTCTTCTTCCGTGAATTGTGGATTCTGACCGTTTTTTGCTACACTCAGAACGCCTCCTGTCGCGGTAATCTTAATCAAATCTGATCCATCTTTATATCGCTGCCTGACAGCCTTTATAGCATCGTCAACGCCATTGACTACGGCCTCATAGGGTCCAGGATTTCCTCGAAACTTGCGGTTTAATCCGCTAGAGGGATCTGCATGCCCCCCTGTTGTGCCAATTGAGCGACCTGCTGAAAAAATTCGTGGACCCTTTATATAGCCATTATTAACCGCATTTCTTGCTGCGAGTACCACTTCGCCTCCAACATCACGAACGGTGGTGAAGCCAGCGAGGAGTGTTTTTTCAATCCATGGGACAGACCTGTATGCAAAATCTTCAGGATTTAAATAGAAATCTTCGCTGTAAGATTGCGGGCTAGACTGCGATCCAAGATGTACGTGTAAATCCATCCATCCTGGAGTAACCGTAGCGTTTTTTAGATCGTATACTATTTCTTTAGGTTTAGCATTTAAATATCCATTTACAACCTGAACTATAACATCATTTTCAACTACAATTGTTTGCTTGTTCTTCATTTTTTTGTCCTGGCCATCGATCATAGAACCAGCATGAATCAATGTGCGCTGGGCACATATAATTCCGAATGTAAGCATTAGAAATAGTATGCTAATTTTTAAAGTTTTCAATTTAATAACTCCTCTTTTGTCACTTTTCCAAGTGGACTGTTGCAATTTCCAGTTTCGTTCGCTGTATAAGCCCAATCCATAACCATCCATCTGTCATTCCTGCGTGTGAGAGTGAAAGATTCTGCACCGCAATGCGAAAATTCTCCATTTAGATGGAAATCGTAAGTGGTCCATGCTACAGCTAAATCACCACGGTACATAATTATCGGGTCCCACATACGTTCGTAATAATTGGTTGACTGGTCAGCCGTTTGCTTGAAAAATTCAAAATTTGATCTAAAGCTCATTCCATCTTTTCGAATTCTAAATACGCGGCCCTCCTCCAAAACATGATATCGAGCTTTTTCTATATCGTTCGTGCTAATAGCAACGAGCATTTCTTTTACTACAAATTCAATGCTATCTGTTGTAGCGTTTGCTTTCAAGCGGACGGTACCCATTGCAGATCTATCAGTAGATTGGCAAGCATGTAAGAAAATCATGGTCGAAACTGACATCATTAATAAAGTATTTTTTTTCATCGAGTTACCTTATATGGATTCGAGTGTTTGCGCACATTGTTTGAACAAATTGATACGATTCTATAAACAGAGTTAACTACATTGGATGAGTTATCAATGTACTCGGTTGTCCCATAATCTAGTTCTTTGAGGGTTTCAAATGATACTGAATTCGAGCTCTTTTCAATCACAATTTTTGAACAATCACTACTGGTCAACTTCCAAGTTAAAAATGCCTGATTATCGCTGACGTATTGTGCTCTGAAGTCTTCAGGACTGTCAGGGTAAGTATGAATAAGAATATCTTTAACCTCGGGCCAGGTTCGTGCGTTACGGTTGTATATTTTAAACTGCCCACCATCATCCCAAGCCTGAAAAGCAAATCCATTGTTAATTGCCTCTTTTACGTATGTAAAATAGTGCAACATTCTTGAATTATAATCGCAATCATGAATTGCTCCAAACTCGCTAATAATAACTGGTATATTGTTCTTTTCTGACCAATCTGCAACCGTTTTAAACTTTGTTTTAATTGTATTAATGTCATTTTCTGAACCCCAAAGACCGTTTCCTTTTCCTGCAAATTCCCATGGGTCATATGAATGAAAGTATCCAATAATATATGGATCATTTAAGACTTTAGCGGAAAGCAAATGGTCAGAATTTGACCAACTATGCCCACCATAGATCACGATACGTTTTGGATTGTCTGTTCTTATAATTTGTAATATATCAAAATTAAGTTCGTCAACATTTTCTTTGGACATACCATGCGGTTCATTAATAATCTCAAACAGAAGTTTTGGAGACTTGTCTTTAAACGTGCTTGAAATCTGATTCCATATTGAGTGAAAACGGTCGCGCATTTTTATGGAATCATAATTATTTACCAACCACCAGTCGTGGTGAGCATTTATTATTAAAAATAAGTCTTTAGATAGACCCCAGTCTATTACTTGTTCAACGGTATCTAGCCAGGATTCTGAAACTGTGTAAGGACTGTCAACGAGTGTATGTTTATCCCATCTGATAGGAATTCTGACTGTGTTAAAACCCGCGTCAACATAATCGTCAAAAAAGTATTCAGAAATAAATTCATTATTCCACTCTCCAACTTGAGGCGGTTCTAGTGTATTGCCTATATTAATTCCTCGAGTCATTTTACTTATAACTTGTTGGGGCATCTCAAAATTTAAATTGTCGCCATCAAAATTATTGACCGATTCGATTTCTGTCTCATTTCTATCACAACCAATCAATATCAATAAAAAGAAAAAGGCAAATCTTTTCATATTTCTAATCAATTTTTACCGGAATAAGTATTTCGTTCTTCCTAAAAGGAGGTATCGTTGTGGGTCCATTGTATTGAGCTACTCTTATGTCACCGTTAACCACAATACTGTTGTTTTTTAACTCTTCTAAAAGTATTCGAACAAACTTGTTAGATCTGTTTTCTGTGGCCCATCCTCCAAACTTCATCGCAGCCATAACTCCAAGGTTTTCAGTACCCACGTTAACATTATCAAGGCGTGGCTTGGGCAAGGTTTCTAGGCTATACATTGAAGGCATTACAAAATGAATTACATGAGCTTCTGATCTATTTTGTTTAATTTGTGTAATCACGGGTGCGGTCATCGCAATTTTCATTTCTTTGCTGTTTCCACCAAAAATATAATTTGCTACTCTACGAAAGCCCGTATAGGTTGAGGTTCTAAAATCTTCATTAACAACTGTCTTAGCTGTAATTACGGTTCCATAATCTCTTATTTCAAACTGATCGTATTTTTGCAAGATTTGATACTTGGGTGTTTCAATAGATTGCAAAGTAGTTGCAATAAAAACAATTGCATGAATCATATTCATTAATCTGTGGTTTCGTTAAAAAATATTTGATTGATTTCGCCAGAGTTTGACTCAATAATTTCGAGCAAACCATCGCCATTAAGATCGCTTAGTGTAATGCCATAGGTAATCTTATTTCTGCTAGAAAACTTTTGCAGCTTAAACCCTATTAAATTGTTTATCAAAATGTGGTTTTTGTTGCTGTGATTTCCCTCTACGATATCAATATCGCCATCTAAATCTAAATCACCTGCTGCTAATGTCATTGTTTTATCACGTGCATTACCAAAAGACATTGATGTCTGAAAATTTTGCAATTCATCATTGAAAAATATCATATTTTTTTCCCCAACATTTGCTGCAATAATATCATCCAATCCATCTGAATTAATATCCGTTATGATGACCTGCCTAGTCTCATCTTTTCCACTTCCAAAAATCGTAGAATTTTTATAGTTGGGTCCATAGTAAATCCTGTTTGGCTGGGCATTTCGATTTGCTAAAACTAGGTCTGTATAGCCATCGCTGTTCATATCGTTAGCTGCAATGGAAATGGTAGCTTCATCTTTCTTACCAAAAGGTATCTCCTTTTCAAACTTTCCTCGTCCATTATTAATGTAAAGGTAGTTTTGGCTCTTCCTATTAGCCTCAACGGCGTCAACGTATCCGTCTTTGTTAATATCGACTAAACAAATGCCTCTAGTATTGGATTGTTGTCTTCCAAAGCTGTTCCCAAAAGAAAAATTTCCTTTTCCATCATTAAAAAAGACTTGGTTCATAGTTCTATCATTTGCAACGACAATATCAAGATCACCGTCATTATCTAAATCAGCTAATGGAGTCGCATATGACGCGGTTGCTTCTTTGCTAAGAAATTTGCTTCTTCTAAAAAAACCATTACCATCATTAAAGAATACTTGGTTGAATTCAGCCCAATGTCGACCGTTGGCAACCACAATATCCATATCGCCATCGTTATCCAGATCGCCTGAAGATGTGCTTGCGGTCAGAAGCTTTTTAGTTCCCAGAGTGGCGTAAGGATGTTCAACCAATTTAATTGATTGACAGCACAATGTTCCCATTAAGAGAAGAAAACCCCAAAAAATATTCATTTACTTCATGTGATAGGTAAAATTGATCAACGGAATAGGGATCCCCTCCATATTCTTACTAAAAAAACCTCCCACATCAACCGCTATTCTTCTGCCAATAAATCTTGCTGAAATTGCGACAGGAAGGTCTGTTGGATCATTCACTTCTGGGGGCAGCCAATATTCAGCAACTAAAGCAAACGAATTTGAAATTCGTCTATTACCCGCAAGAACTAAAATTGGTTTCTCAGCAATTCTCCAATCGGTCTCATATCGTACATAGCCCCATCCTAAAGTTGTAGAAAAGTGCGTAAATCTATTTCCAAAAGTTGCTGTACCAAAGGCAAAACCAGCTCCAAATGAATCTTCAACACCGGGGAAATTAACGTACATCATACCAGTTGCGAGACGTGCAAATCGAACTTGCGGTAACGAAAATTTACCTGACAATACAATCGGAACCTGGTCCAATGGCATACCAGGAAAAACAAACGCGCCCGCCTGAAGAGAAAAATTGTTTCCATATCCTCTATTATAGGATGGAAAAACTAAGCAAAAATCTCTACAGTAGGATTTATTCTTCTCAATAGGGTATGCTGATGGAGCAAATAAATACATGCTTTTATTAGGATCTGCTCGCCAGACTTGACCCTCATAGGATGTGGTAGTTTCAATGGAATTGATTTTTTTTATAGCTTCGGAGGGTATCGAAATGATAATACCATCTTGCGTTTTTAACCGATATCCTAATGAGGATTCTTCAATTACCTCTCCCAAGAAAAAATTTCCATCATTGGTTTCAATTTCCACCATTTCATTGTCTTGTGAAAATCCTAATGTCATAGTAAAAATCAAAGAAAGTGATATAAATCTTATCATAATTTAAAGTTACACTTTTTTTTGTGAATAATATAATTTTATTGATTCAATCAAATTAAATTCTTTAATGGATGTAATCGTTAATTACTTTAATACCATTTCGACATTGCACAGAACCTTCTTTCTTGTAGGGGGCCTTACATTTTTATTAATCCTTGAAAGTGGATTGCCGCTGTTTAAAATGAAATATCGTAAGACTAAGCATGCGATGATAAATTTTTTCTATACTGGGACTACTATAATTATTAATCTAATTGGAGCAACTCTAATTCTGTGGGCTGTTGAGTACAACTCATACCACTCTGCAGGTATTTTAAATAAATTAAGCTTACCATTATGGGCGTCTATTATTTTGGGATTGCTTATCTTGGATTTCATTGGTGCATGGCTGGTCCATTGGGTAGAGCACCGAGTAAAATGGATGTGGAAATTTCACGTTATTCATCACTCTGATCGTTACGTTGATGCTACAACCGGTCTGCGCCATCATCCAGGAGAGGCTGTGTTTCGTCTGCTCTTTACATCTTTAGCTGTTTTTGTTTCCGGTGCGTCTTTTGGAATAGTGATGCTATACCAAACGATATCAGGTTTTTTCGCTCATTTGACCCATACTAACATTCGCGCTATTGATTTTTTAGACCCTATTTTGTCAAAGATTTTCGTAACACCGAATTTTCATAAAATTCACCATCATTACATACTTCCTCACACCGATCACAATTATGGTAATATTTTTTCACTTTGGGATCATCTTTTTGGAACCTCAATAAAAGTAGACGATATGGGCATGATTAGGTACGGAATCGACACTCATATGGATACAAAAGAGACTGAAAATATTAAAACGATGCTTAAAATTCCTTTTAAAGAATACAGACCGCCAGTTGGTGCAAAATTTAACACCGATTAAATAATTGAATAATTTTCTTAAAGTGTATTTGCTATGGCTTACTGGTGTTATTGGCTGGAACTTTGGATTTCCATCAGCAAAACCGCTAGCTGATATTTTTGCTGCTGTAATACTTTCATTAGTAAGCTATCAATTAAATCGAGCAATTAAATGAGGATGTCACCAGAGGAAAAGCGTGAGCTTGATGAATGGGTTGAAAAAGAATATCCAAAGAGCATGAGTCGTCTAAACAGCTCTGATCCTTACCACCGAATGGGAAAAAGAATAATAGTTGCTGGAATTTTTAGTTACGTTTTGTTCGTAGTATTTAAGGTAGATTTCTTTGAACCTCTTGCCATGATCCTTCTTGGATTGGGTATGGTCGTTGAAGTTCTTGCGCTATTAGCATATTTTCGATCATTATCAAATGAAAATAAATTGAATGAATAAAAAAATTCTTATAACTGGAGCTTCTGGTGGCATTGGCAAAGCCTTATGCAATGCCTTTGCTAATGAGAACAACACAGTTTTTCTTCATTATAATTCAAATAAAGGACGTGCTGAATCTGTCTTAAATCAATTGCCCGGATCAAATCATCAAACCGTTCAAGCTGATCTTTCTAAGCCAGATCAAATCTCAGCTATGTTTGATTTAATAAAGGTTATTGATGTGGTTGTCAACAACGCAGCTGTGGTTGAGCCGCATATATTAGATCAATTGAAATTCGACGAGTGGACTAATATATGGAGGAAAACTATTGATACCAACCTCATTGGCTCTGCTCATATTATGTATTTTGCATCTCGCATGATGAAAAAAAATGGCGGCGGTAAATTCATAAACATTTCTTCTAGAGGTGCTTTTAGAGGTGAACCAAATGCACCCGCTTACGGTGCGAGTAAGGCTGGTTTAAATTCCTTGGGTCAGTCAATGGCTGTAGCGCTGGCTAAAGACAATATTTTTGTTTATACCCTAGCCCCTGGTTATGTTGATACAGATAGGGTAAAAGACTTGATCGATGATGGGGTTAAATCTCAAAGCCCGCTAAATCGGGTTGCGACACCTGAAGAGGTTGCCAAAACCGCACTATGGCTGGCTATGGAAAAGAATCAATTTTTGACTGGATCAATAATTGATATTAATGGTGCTTCGTATCTAAGAAGCTAGTATTCAAAACGCTGTCGAAAATTAAATATTATTACCGAACCATATGCCAACGGTGAGCAATATACCTGCAACGCTATGCATAATAATAGTTCCCCAATTTGCAGGTTGGAGCAATCTATCATTGTAATACTTGTATAGTGTTTTTGTTGCTGTGTAGCCAAAATAAAAAGCTAGTAACGCTATCAATGAAAGCATTGGGAGCGTTCCATTGAATGCCATCACAGCTATGCTCAAAAAAGCTGCCGCAATAAGCGCAACATATCCTACTCTAGCTTTTTCAGGACCAAAAACAACAATTAGAGTATTTTTACCCGTAGCTTTGTCGCTGTCGTGGTCAGGAAATTCGTTCATGTATACTACTGCAGCGATCAAAAACCCAATCGGAATTCCTGCTAAGAATGCTTCTGGAACAAGTTTGCCAGTTTGCACCAAGGTACTTCCAGCAACCATCAAAGGACCAAAATTCAAGCCAATTAAAAACTCACCCATTCCTCTTCTGGATGAAAACTTAA
>Ga0066378_10001004_pt1 | contig 11021 bp, 5 predicted proteins | sample Knorr_S23_td_DCM_FD_70947 | JGI IMG/M metagenome (GOLD analysis project Ga0066378, IMG submission 70947) | Marine microbial communities from Southern Atlantic Ocean transect - Knorr_S23_td_DCM_ad_71m_LV_A | ecosystem: Environmental > Aquatic > Marine > Oceanic | place: Southern Atlantic ocean...
CCATTGCTTCCAGCCCCAATTGGGGGCCGGGGAGTCGACCGGCGCATCCTCGGCTGGAGCGCCACCCTCCGCATAAGCCACCTCATCCGGTTTGATAAAGAACTCCAGCTCCATCTGCTCGAATTCCCTTGAACGAAAGGTGTAATTACGAGGATTGATTTCATTTCGAAACGCCTTGCCGATCTGGCAAATCCCAAAAGGCACTTTTTGTCTGGAAATATCAGAAACGTTCTTGAATTGGGCAAAGATGGCCTGTGCGGTCTCTGGTCGCAAATAGGCAACGTTGTCCTCGGTTTCGACCGGCCCGACGTAGGTCTTGAACATCAAGTTGAAGGCTCTGGGTTCGGTTTTCTCCGACCCGCACTCAGTCACCATCTTGCTGGGCTTTTTGGGGCAAGGCGTGGAATCCACCTGATCTGCACGAAAACGTCCTTTGCAATCCTTGCAGTCCACCATGGGATCACTGAAGGTCGAGGTATGCCCGCTGGCCTCCCATACTTTGGGATGCATGATGATTGTAGCATCCAGACCGACCACATCCTCACGATCCCGAGTCATGGATTGCCACCAGAGATCCTTGACGTTTCGCTTGAGCTCCGCGCCAAGAGGGCCGTAATCCCAGAAACCGTTGATCCCGCCGTAAATTTCTGAAGATTGAAAAATGAAACCGCGACGCTTGCAAAGCGAGACGATTTTTTCCATGAGCTCGTTGACCTTGGGTTCCGCCATAACAGATATTAATACAAAGGAAAGAGTCTCAGGTTGAGGCAGAGGGCTTGTCAAGCAGGCATCCTCCCATGCCTTGACCAAAACCTTCCTTCCCCATGTTTTCAGATAACTATCGAGTCAAACAGCAACACCAGCTCGACCTTTTTTCTACAGATCCTGAGGGCGATAGACGCGCTCTGCAGATTCAATCACTTCTGCTCGGGTAAGAGGTATTTTCCTGAGTTGTTCTGTCGCGAAGAGTCCTGCCTGATCGCTGTAGTGCGGGGACTCCTCGGAAGCCATGTGACTCCCGAAAGGCTGAATCGCCCAGGCATCCTGTTTGCCTTGGTCATCCCACTGGACAAACTGAAAAAAACAGTCCCCGGCAACCCCCCCGAGCCTGCCCCGATCCGAGGGTCGGCCATAGATGGCTCTCAACGTATCCGGACCTCCCCCCAATGGCAGGTCTACCTCACCTCGAATCAGTCGATTGACCTCACCCCACGGAACATCCAAGCGACCAAAGTGCTGCTTGAGGTCCCGGGAAACCGCCTGGAGTCGCTGCCGGATATCGGATTCGGAAAGATGGATGCGAGAGGTATTGGAGTTGGGTCGAAAGGTTAACAAGCTCAAGGCTGCATGCGGGTTATCCTTGGAGGTATCCCCATCCCAACGCCGCAGCACCTCCAGCGCCTCGCTCAACTCCGCTTCCTCCTCGGAAGCTTCCAGAAATTGTCTGATGTTTTCCATCAGGCTGGATTTTTCAGAGTACTGCTTGTCATATTTGTAGCGGAAAAACTCCTCCTGACTGATGGAGGTATCTTCACCGTAAAGCTCGATCGCCCGGAGTGCCCGGTTGGTCATCCAGGTTTCGATACCAAAAACATCTGAGTAGGCTTGAGGGTTCGGATTCCCCTCACCCACCGTGGTCTGGTAGGGGCTGCTATTGCAGTTTTGAATAAAACCAGACGGAGGATTTTCCACCTGAGGCAGCTCATCGAAAGGCAAGTAATCCGACCAGAGAGTCGCTCGGGTGTTCCCCGGCAGAATCGATTGCCAATCATGAGAGGGTGCACGATTGGGTAGCAAGGCATTGTAGGCGTAGAACACATTACCTTCCTTATCTGCATAGCCCGTATTGAACATGGCAATGGATTGACGGCGCATGGCTTTCTTAAAGCTCACAAGATCGGTGGATTGCCCCATCCAAAACCACTGCTCAAGCTGACGGAAGGAATCCATGCCTGCATAGCGGATGGCAAGCACACGATCCCCCACACGCAAGGCAGGACCGTAAAGGCTGTGCAGCACCTCCCTTTTGACTTTCCATCGAATCTCTCGCCATAAACGAATTTCCAACACGGGAAAGGTCTGCTCCAACTCATACCACTGATCGTCGACTCGATAGCGAAGAGGATCCTCGGGATCCATTTCCAATTCGTAGATATCGACCAAGTCAGGATGATTGACGGTATGACCCCAGGCCACGTGGTCGTTGTGCCCGAGAAAGATGACCGGAGAACCCGGAAAGAGACCGCCATAAAGATTTTGTCCTTCCTCCGTCATGAGGTGTGCCTCATACCACGCCACAGGCCCTGTCCATGGCTGATGGGAGTTGATGCAAGCTCGGGTAGCAGCATCACTCGAACGCGAAGGGCCCACTGCCATGAAGTTGGATCCCATGGGAATTTTCTGAGGGTTCATCCATGCAGCCAACTGAGGAGGAGGCCCCGGATCGCTCAGCAGGCGCCCGATATCATTGTGCATGCCAAACATCATGGGCAATTTGTGCATGGCTCCTGCAATGAGGTCTTCCGGTCTGGCAGGCCAGGCATGGCGCTTGAGTTGATCCGGATGACGGCTTGCATAGAGGTTGAGACCATCGGCATAACCTTGACAAACCGCCTTGATCTCCGGATCCAGCATGGCAAAACGCGCCTCCAAATCCTTTCGAATGCGGATGAGTTGCACATAGTAGTCATTGGCGGCCATGGCAAGACCGTTGGATGCCGCCAACTGGCCTCGGGCAGCAAGCAGAACATCCTGAAGGGTCAGAAAATCATCTTCAGCATGGGCATAGGCCAGGCCAAAAGCAGTGTCGGCATGACGCTTGCCCATCATGTGAGGCACACCCCAGGGATCGCGCGCAATCTGCACCTCGTAGCTTGAAGCTCGGGAAAGAGAATCGGAAAAATCAATGGAAGGCTTCCAGGCAAACAAGGTATCGCCTATCGCCAGCACCAGGATCGTCGTGGCCATGTAGCAACCCACGGTACGAGTCCACTTCTGATGCATCCCGTTCACCAACCATGCCGGGCTGATCAAAAGGAATTGGAGATCTTCGATAAAAGCCGGCTTTTGACCCTCGAGATGATGTCCGAAAAACTGCCCAGCCCAAGCCAGGACAAAGAGTCCAAAAGAAGACCAGAACACGGAAAGCGGGCTTGCCTCGATGCTCAAGACGAGGACCGCGGAAAGAAACGCCCAGAAACAGACCCCCAGCATGATGGAGATGGAAAGCCTCAGGTAATAAATGGAGACCAGCACCATCACCACCATGGCCAGATTGGGGGATGGGTACCATGCCTCGGTACCAGGTATCCACACAGGCACACACCAGAGCAGACCGATCAGGCTCGTGATGATCAACGGGACGCACAGCAAATGAATGCGCCGATTGATGGGATTCTGATGAAAAGATTCGTATCGCTCAATCCAATCCTGCAATGGCTTGACTTGTCCCATGCTTCGAGTGAATCAAGTTATCCCCTCGGCCACAAGTCGCATGGATGGAAAGGTGACAAAAAAACCGCCCCTCCATCATGAGGGGCGGGCTCGGACAAAGTCAGAAGTCTCCCGGCTCAAGGCACAACTCGGAAAAAAATCATCTCAGCCATCGAGGGATCCACCGCATGGGGGGATTGGGCGTTTTCTACGGCGCTCCATGGCCCCACAGGTGATGGGGCTGACTCCAATTGACCGGTATATTCAATGGAAAGACCTGCGACATTCCGATCTATGGCAATCGAAAGATCGGTGGCTGTTTCTGCCAGCTGGTACACCTTCAAATTGTCAAAAAGCCCAAAGCTCATGAATTCGTTGTCTGAAAGGGAGGCAAACCAATCGCTGTAGCCCAGAAAGACATTCCCTTCATCGGCGTAGGAAGCGTCGGACTGACTGGCCTTGACGACGTCGATTCCGTTCATGCTCCACGTAATGCTGTCTCCTTTTTGGATCAACTGCACCGAAATCCACTGAAAAGCCACTTGCCCGCCCACCGTGGCACCGTCCTGGGAGGGGAATTCAAACACCTGCAGATCCGGTGCCGTTTTTCCTTCAGGGAAAAGGGTGGCATAATAAGGGTGACCGGCATCCTGGCTTCCTGCCATATACACCCCACGGTTATCCATGAGGTAATCGTTGCCCAGAAAGAACCTGAAATCCCTGGAAGACCCCCCTTCGCCCGTCACCAGAAACCAGGCACCATCGGATGCATCGTCGGCCACCTGAACATGATCTCCTGAAGTTCCAATACCGGCTGCCGCAAATTCGGTGGATCCCCCACCCCCTCCAGGCAAAGGCCCATTGACATTCATCCAGAGATCAAAGACCACGGCATAATCACCTTCAAAATACTGACCCGAAGGGCTCGCCATGATGTGAGCTGCCGCACCCTCCATTTCGTTGGCGGTAAACTTCAGCCCAAGTGTGGTCTCACCCTTTCCACCAGGTGCCGGCGGAATCCCATCCACCGAATAATCATAGGCAAAGGTCGCGGTGGTATCATCGCTACTTTGATTGATCATCCAATCGTTGGACACATCCGTATCAAAGTCCTCTGAATAAATCTCCGTGGCACCCGCCAGAAGATCAGGAAGTGGCGCTCCCACGTCACCATCATCCAGAAGGGGAACCTGAGCATACTTCCCACTAGCCGTTTCGTAGCCAGCGCCTGGCTCTGTCCCATTCCAATCAATCACCAGCACGATGCTCTCATCCAGTTCTTCTTCCTCATCGTTGATCAGCTGCAATGACAAGGTGGTCTCCGAAGCTCCGGACTCAAAGCGCACGGACTGCGACTGGGGCCTTTCATAATCGGCGCCCTCCCTGGCAGATCCCTCCAGGCGAAAACGAACATCCAGAGGCTGGGAAAGGTCGCCTTGACGAGTGAAGGTAAACACCACGGCATCCTGATCTTCAGAAACCGGAGTCGCTTGAAACTGAAGCAGTCCTGAATCGGGATTCTCGACACTTTCCCCAGGCACCTGAACCCCGACCAACGATGGCACATCACCTTGTCCCAATGAAACCACCTCGAGATTATCAAAAATCACGAAGTTTTCTTCTCCGGGATTGGCAATCGAGGAAAATGGATCGGTGTATCCAATCATGATGTTGCTGCCACCGAAGAGGCTTTTGTCGGCGGATATGGTAGCAATGATTTGACCATCCATGACCCAGGTGACTTCTTCACCGATCCTTCGCACTTCCACGGCAACCCACCCCTTGCCGGGAGTACCAGCTGTTTCATGAAAAGGAAAGGGAAAGACTTTTTCAATCGGGCCACCACCGTAAGCGTTGTATTCCCCTACTCCGTCGCCATCCATGTCCGTGAAGCCATGTCGATCGGTTTGCTCATCCAGAAACTCCGGTTCCCCAAAACCATCCCCGACATAGGCACGATAATCTCGAGAAGCACCCCCTTCACCAGAAACTGCGAAGAAGGTTCCATCGCCGTCCAAGGCACCATTCCCACGAAGAAAGGCGACCAGCTCACCTGAATGCCCCACTCCCATGGTAGCCAGCTCGGTGGACCCGGAGCCCCCATAGGCTGGCCCGTTGTAACTCATGAACATGTGAAACCGAAGGGCATGGTCCCCATCAACGTTCAATCCCTTGGGGAAGAGGCTCACCGAAGATTCGGCTGGTTGATCATCGGAATTCACCGAAATTTTGAGTCCTTTGGTCGTAACCGATGCAAACGGGTCGTAGGGATTCTTGGGGACCTTAAAATATTGGGTTTCTCCCCCCATGGTAAACGCAAACTGATCTTGAGAATAATCATGCGCGAATTGTACCGTGGCATCCGAAACGCCATCCACGCTGTCATCGTAAATGATCCAATCAGCGGAGCGATCCTCATCAAATGAATCGCTGAAAAGTGATTGGGCCTGAAGGGAAAGGTTCGTCAACGAAACCCATACCGCGAGGGAAAGAAAGAATTTGGTCTGCATAAGCCTGGGAAGATGAAGATGATCACCTCTTTTTGAGATATCCGATGGAGGGAATTTGTCAATCTCAAGGCAGGAAGCCAACCACCCGAAAACCCGCTGAAAAGAAAGGGGGGATCCTGTCTTGCATATCGACGGAGTCCGCCAAGATTCAGGCTCCTGAACTTCTCTCGACAACCCGGCTGAAAGCAAGAGCGACCCTCGATTCAAGGACAGAGCTTGGCAGCAGATCCTGCATTGGAGCCCATAGAGATGGAGAAGGTCGCGAAATCATTCATCCAAAGCCGAGAGGAGCTTGGAGGTGTGAAGGACTTCCTGAGCTCAGACCCTCACCAGTAGCCAGCATCATGAAAGGCAATCCCCTTCTCCCGATCATAGAAGTAATTGGCTCCAGCTGCGCTCCGCTTGCGGGGCCCGCTGTGACTCCAGGCCTTCTCCAAGGGTTCCCAGGTCAGGACTTCTTCAAAAATGATTTCTGTCGAGCGAACCTGCGGTTCATAGCGTCCCACTGATGCTCCTTTGAGCGCTTCGGCGATTTCTTCCTCACTGTAATCGAGCCAGGATTCCGGCTTGGCGGCACGCTCCTCTCGGTAGCGCTTCCAGACTTGTTCCAGAAAGGCGTCGAAGGCTTTCGGTGAAATGCGATAATGCGCCATATGTCCATTTCGATCGCTGATCAGATGGATATCGGAAGCTTCTGCAGGCAAATAGCGCAAAATCCTGGGGTCAGAGATTTCGGATCCTTTTTCAATATGGTGCAACCCGGTCAGTAATTGGGGTTCGCCAGATTGCTGGGGTGCTTCCTCCAGACGAACCGTAGCCCTGCCGGCCTGAATCTGCCCCTCGGGCAGATTCAGGCCGTTCTGGATGGAAATTTTTCCAGCGGCATCCACCAACATTTCAAAGACGGGTGACGGTGTCTCCTCCTTTGCGGTCTCCTCGCCCCTCTCTCCTCCGAAGGGAGGTCGAGGCGCCCAAGTGATTTTCTGTTTTTCCCCATCCCATCTCCCCATGAAAAACGAGGGAGGTGTGTTGGGCTTTTGCATGGGTTGATCCTCGGAGTATTGGACCGGCCCAAAGCGCACCAGCATGAGACCAAATTGTTCCTTTTCGGGCATCGCCAGGAGGTTCTCAATGATGGCGTGTTTTGGATGATCGGCAGGCCAGGACCAGATCAGATTCCATGCCGATGCCATGCCTCCTTTCGATCCGCCTTGGACCAGAAGCTTGCCAGCCAAGGAACCAGTGGTTTCTTCACCTGATGTCTCCGCCTCAAACGACCACGTTCCCCGGGCAGCATTGAGCCCTTGGAAAAGGGCAATCTGATCCGGGGAATAGCTTTTAGGCAATGTCCACCCAAGGGCCTGCCACTCTGGCGAAATTTGAGATGTGGGTGTCTGCGCTGCAGTTTCTGGCGTGGCAGACACCAAGGCGGCCGTGCAGAGGAGCAACATGACCATCGAACATTCCTTTTTCATACATTCCTTCCTTTCCGAGTCTGATGGAGAACACGCTATCAGGGTTGGGTGGCAGTGCAAGGTTCATGCAGACCCACAGGACGGGGCCCAAGGGACTGGGAATCGTATCAAAGCAAGTGGCTTGCCTTAGAATCGCTCCACCATCGAGCCCTGGATGCATGGAGGCACTCCTCCCCATGGGTGAGTTTGTGGGTTTTGAATCTACTCGACAATCCATGGGCAGCCCCTGAGTATGAACAGTATCCGCAAATGATTCGGGATCTTGTTTCGCGCATGACAAACCATGAATCCAGGTCACATGCTCCCTAAAGCCGCTCCATCAGGCACAAAAAAACGAAAGGTGCCTCACCGCATGCTTCGATGGGGTTGCCAGGCACTCTTGGCGTGTTGGATGCTATGGGGCGCCCAAGCGGAGGATGCCACGGAAGAGGCGTCCCAAAAAGGGCTCTGGTCCTTGAGCCCGGTTGTTGCACCGGTCATCCCGCAAGGAGGTGATTCTTTCCATCATCCCATTGACCGATTTCTGTCGGAGCATCGCCAAGAAATGGGGCTCAAAGCAGTAGGATCAGCGGACAAGCTCACGCTCCTGCGCCGCATTTATTTGGACCTGGTGGGACTTACCCCCTCACCGGCTCAACAGGACGCCTTCCTCGAAGACCCATCGCCAGAGGCTTACGAAAAAGTCGTCCACCAATTACTGGAGAGTGAACAACACGCCGTGCGCTATGCAAGGCATTGGTTGGATGTCATGCGATACGCCGATGCGGATGCGGGCATGATGGCAGCTCCGGGGATACACCTCTGGAGAGACTGGGTCATCGGCGCATTGAACGAGGATCTACCTTACAATGATTTTGTTCAGATCCAATTAACCGGCCGGCGTGCCCGAGAGCGCACACGCATGTCGGCCACCGGCTATCGATCGGAGAAGGAACCACGGCCAGGCGACATGTTCGCACTGGGATTGCTCTCTCGAGGTGCAGGCAACCATTTGGCGATCAACGCCGTGGATACAGTTTCCTCTGCCTTCATGGGGATGACCGTGGCCTGCGCCAAGTGCCACGACCACATGTTTGATCCGATTTCGCAGGAGGATTATTACTCGATGAAGGCGCTGTTCGACCCCCTGGTCCCTCGAAAGGTCACCCTGGCCAGCGCGCAAACCCTGCTGGAAGCAGGCAAGGTGATGGCAGAGCTCCAGAAGGCACGAGCGCCCTTGGAAAAGGAATTGGAAGCGCTTCTGGCTCCTTTCCGACAACGGCTCTACGACGAACGCGTTGAGATGCTACCTCCTGATGTGCGTGCCGTGATCCTCAAACCGGAGAAAATACGGAGCCTTGAGGAACAAAAGATTGCCGATGACTACTTCCCCATCCTGCGCATTGACAGCGGCAAGATCAACGAGATCCTTCCAGAAGAAGTGCGCGCTCAATCTCAGGCTTTGAAAAAACGTCTCGACGAAGTGAGCAAGAACCACCCTGCCCCTCCCAGCATACCTGTCTTTCACACCTTGGAGAAAGACCCTATCCGTGAAGGTGAGCCTAGCTACATACTGACCAGCGCAGATCCTAACCGTCCCGAGCTCAATCGTGCCGTGAAACCAGGGTGGCCTTTTGCCGATGGCCCAATGGATATTCGAGAGGGTCGCATCGAGGCTTTCGCAGACTGGCTGACTGCATCGAAGAACCCACTGTTTGCTCGCGTTGCCGTCAATCGTTTGTGGCAGTGGCATTTCGGCTCGGGATTGCACAAACAACCCAGCGATTTCGGCACTCAGAGCCCCCTGCCCTTGCATCGGGATCTTCTGGATTGGCTGGCCTCGGAATTTATCAGCAGTGGCTACAGCATGAAGTACATGCACCGACTCATGGTCACCTCCAAGGCCTACCAGATGGCATCGGACGCTGGGCCGGAATTCACCCAATCCCGTGCCATCGATCCCCACAACGATCACTACTGGCGGTTCCCTCTCAACCGGCTGGAGGCAGAGGTGATCTGGGATGCCATCCATTTGGCTGCGGACAACCTGGATCTTTCAATCGGCGGGCCTTCCTTCACCCCGGGAGATGCCTCCACGCCGCAACGGCGAGGCGTTTACATCACGCGGGGGTATTCCCCAAGTCGAAACGTCACACCCGATTTTTTGCAGGCTTTCGACGTCGACGACGGCCGAGAACCCTGCCCCGTCCGCACCCAAACGGTCACTGCACCACAATCCTTGTTCCTGATGAACAGCCCTGAAGTCGAACAGGCTTCGAGCCAGTTTGCCGATCGTCTTCGCAAACTTGCCGAAGGCGACCTTGGCAACGCGGTCGTACTCGCCTATCGGCTGACACTCGCACGTCCCCCCACAGATTCCGAAACACGTGTGGCAATGGAGTATCTCGAGGGGGATTTCGAACGCCTCCAACACCTTGCCTGGCTTCTCTTCAACCTGGACGAATTTATCTATGTCCGCTGACCCCCATCCACAGAGCATGTCTACTGGCCATCTTTCGCGACGTCATTTTTTCCATCGCGCAGGGGGCGGTTTCCTCGGGGCTGCCTTGGGGGGCATCTGGGCCGAGGGCGGAGAAATCAAGGACGCCCTGCTGGGGCCGCATTTCAAGCCCAGGGCCAAGTCGGTCATTTTTCTCTTCATGTGCGGGGGTGTCAGCCACATCGACACCTTCGACCCCAAGGGCAATCGACATGCCGGTCAATTCATTGATGCCATTGGTTTTGGGGACAATCAGGCCCAAATGCAGCGCCCGGTCATCCCCTGTCATCGAACCTTCACCCGCTATGGTCAATCGGGAATTCCGGTTTCCGACTGGTTTCCCCACATTGGGGGAGTGATCGACGAAATTGCAGTCGTTCGCTCCATGTGGTGCCACGAGGGGAATCATTTTCCGGCAGTGATTGAGACGTGTACGGGCCACCGTGGCAGGGCTTTTGATCACCCCTCTTTTGGCAGCTGGGTGTCTCATGCGTTGGGCAGCGTCAACAAGAACCTTCCGAGCTTCGTGAACATCGGACGCCCCTCTTCACCCGTCCAACTCACCGGTGGCTATCTGGGTGCCTCGGTTTCTGCCACACCGTTTCAGGCAGGCCTAACGCCCATATCCAACCTTCACCCGCCCCAGAGCACGCTCGCCAGCGAACGCGACCGTCAAATGCACCTGCTGGAGATCATGAATGCGGACTTTCGCCGACGCCATGCGATGGATTCGAATATCCAAGCCCGGATCAAGGCCTATCAACTGGCTGCCAGCATGCAATTATCCGCACCTGAAGTCGTCGATTTCACAAAGGAACCAGCGCACATTCAAGCGCTCTACGGCATCGACCAAACGCCCACGAAAGCTTTTGGAGAACAATTGCTCCTGGCACGTCGGCTGGCCGAACGGGGTGTTCGCTTCATTCAAATCTGCCATGCAGGAGGAGGCAACGGAGGCTGGGATGCGCATGGAGACATGAAGCAGCACGAACCCCATTGCCGAGCAACAGACAAACCGATTGCAGGGCTGATCACCGATCTGAAGCAACGTGGCATGCTGGATGAAACACTGGTGGTTTGGACCAGTGAATTTGGACGTACCCCCTGGTCTCAAAACACCACGGG